>ERZ1034415.87-NODE-87-length-19083-cov-30.413864_pt1 | contig 19083 bp, 15 predicted proteins | sample MGYA00520582_ERZ1034415 | MGnify/ENA primary metagenome ERZ1034415 (study PRJEB33736, sample SAMEA104288483) | Azolla nilotica | place: Sudan | collected 1982 | study: EMG produced TPA metagenomics assembly of the PRJEB19522 data set (Is there foul play in the leaf...
TCGTGATCGCACCTACCCACGATCCTCATAGTGTTCGCATGTTAGAGGTGCCACATGACGTGAGATGGCCCGTACACGAGACCGAAAAACCTAGCACAATTAATCGCGTAACGCGTATTCACCCGGTCGGCTACGACATAATCACCTTTAAGTGATCCTGTTTTATTGGGACAATCCTGTTTTACTTCCTGTGGCATTGCAAACCACTGTGTTGTCAACAATTTTTTTTTTCTTATGTGTATAAAATGGCATTAAGGCACTAAACTAGGTTAAAGTGTGGGAGTATGTTACGTGCACACGTTGGTCAGGGTTGAGTTATGACATATATTTTGGTCTAGGCTCCTATTTCTCCTTTATTCTAGATTTTTCCCTCTTATATCCTATATAAAGAGGGTCCTTTGTATCATTGAGGAATAGGAGGAGTTCATCCTCTCTCTCCCCTACGATGCGGTGATAGTGCGGCTCTTTTGTAAAAAGTAGAAATTAGTAAATCAATAGGAAGTAAAACGATTATTTAGAAAATGACATGGGGATAAAACTCCATGTTTTAAAAGTATCACTGGTCGATATTCTTAACCATTCCACATTGGTCGATATTCTGGACCAATTTGTAGAGACTAATCTCGTTATACCAAAAAATCAATGGAGACAAGACATATACGATTAGTACCATGTTGTTCAATGGTGGGCTTAGTGAAGATCAAAGCCATTTTAACTTAGTAAGGTCTGTCAGAACCGCTCAAGTTCTAAGTTAACTTAGTAAGGTCTGTCAGAACCGCTCGAGTTCCAAGTTAACAAGGTCTTTCCTGGATCTTTTCTTTTTCTCCTTGCAACAGAAAGGTCACTCCATGGTTTACCATATTAGGATGATGCCCCTCCCTCCCCCCAAAAAGGACTTAACTAGGGCTCCCACGACAAGGTTAGGGTTGCCAGTTAATGATAGGGTTAGGGTTAGGGCAGATTCAGATTTTCATAGCCTTTACATTTTCTTTATGGGTGGAGGCCTCCATGGCGATGGTTAGGGCGGTTGTTCCACGCCGTCCACCCCCGAGCCTGGACATAGGCGAGTCGTCGGCTCTCTCGTGTCCCACAACGTTAGAGCTTGGATGCCTTATGACACCTCACCACATCCTACGGAAGGTGATATAGAGAGCAGAATTATGATATAACTCGCCTGATGATGTACTCAAGGATTGGAATGGCCCTGTTTATATCAGAGAAGAGAAGGCCCGCTCCAAGATAACCTGAAGTAGGGTGTGCATGAAACGAAGCCACACACACCACTGCATTGCTTTGGCCAAAAGTGTAGGGTTTTAACCTTATGCGGGGTGGTCCAACGACGACATCATGCGAGCTCGAGGCGGTCTCACAAATAACGCACGTTCTAGAAGGGATGGTAGGAGGAGAAATGAGTGCGGGACGGTTGGCGTATCCATTTGCACGTTGATAAACAAGACGGCTTCGATGGAGGGTACGAGAGCTGCTCGTGCGCGAAGAGCATGTTCGTGTTTGCACAAGAAGATCTGGTGTACGCGCGAGACTTGTTCGATCATTTGGTCGAAGAAGGTGCGGTGCGTTTAGATGGGGAGGCCGAAGACACGAACGGAAGTGATCACCGCATCGACCCTTTTGAGCACATCGAACAATACATCGCCAGCAAAGGAGATGGGCTGAGAAGAAGAAGTCGAACAAAGAAAGCGTGAGGTAGCATTCGCCGACAAGAACCGTGAGAAGCATGAGTTTCCGGATTACATTAGGCTGGATCACGGTCCCCCGAGGGCAAAACGGATGAAACACGGCCTCCTGGTCACCGTCGCCAAGAAGGTGAGGAAACATGCGACGAGAAAGAAGGTGATGAAGGAAGGATAAGTCGAGAGATCAACAAACGAGAAATCGACGTGGAGATTGATAAAATACAAGGAAGCGTGCGTGCTCGCTCAAAGAACTATCGGCGATGAAGGAAGCATATCGTCGAGAACGCCATCAAAACTATCGTCGTCATCGAGGGAAATGACATGAACGCCGACAGACAGCAACAAAAACATCGCCCAGGGAGGCCACGCCAACGTCGTTCGTAACATTGACATCTAGACGAAAAAGACCGTCAACAAAAACGAACTGCTACGTACGTCATCGACATCGAAAAGGCTCTGACCGTCCGTATTCACAGATTACGCCGTATCAGAGATCGTTGTCGACGGCCACCACACCGATGAGTGACTAATTAATGAATTACGGGTTAACGATCTGTAAGTAGCATGGGTTACGATAAATTTGCAAGAGGAAGGAAGGAAGGACATGAATCGATCGATGGCGGGAAAGCAAGAAAAGTAAAAGCCGGGAGATCCCTATGCTGTTCATTTTTGTGTCGTGGGCCAAAAATGAATCCCACCTTGTTGTTTTCTCCCACATGGAAGAGGTCGTCATTTTCCTGTGTGCGTGGGGTGGCCTTGTTATCCCACATGCCCAGGCACCGGCGTGGGCTTCCTATAAAGCAAGAGCCAAGGGAGAGCTAGGGCTCTTCTCTCCCAACACCAACCAACTCCTGCGACCGCCTGAGAGGAAGCCATGGCAGCAGCAGTCGCAATGTTGCTCTGCATCATCATCCGCCTGCGCACCATGCTATCTGCCGACCTCATCTTCCTCCTCGTTCGCCGATACTTCCGCCTCCTGCACAAGTGGGAGCAGGGAGTGGTGGATTCTTTCGAAGACATGGTGGAATGCGTGGACCTGTTTCTTCTGGGAACGCCGACCGGAAATCTTCATTCGGTGGCAATCCCAGTGCCAAGAGAGTGGCACGACTACTTGGATCTATTCCCTGTCATGGACTGTGCAGAAGACCGACACAGAATGTGGTCCTGCTGCTGCTGCTGCGCAGACTCCGAAGCCTGCTGAAAATCAAAAGAACAAGAACAAGAAAAGAAAAGAAAAAGAAAAAAGCAGAAAGTGGCAGCCTGCTGAAATCAAAAGAACAAGGAAAGAAAAAAAGCAGAAAGAAGAAAATGGACATGGCAGATTCCAAAGCCTGCGAAGAAAAGAAAAGAAAAGCGAAAAAAAAAAGAAAAGAAAAGAAAAGGAATCGAAGCCTGCCCTGCTCAGACTGAAGGCATCGAAAGAAAAAAAAAAAAAAAAGAATCAACAAGAAAAGAAAATGGAGAGAACAAAAAAAGAAAAAGAAATCTCCACGTCTTCCATCACCGCCCCCCCCTCTCTCCTCCTCTTCTTCTTCTTCTTCTTCTTCTTCTGCTGCTGCTCGCCATATCTTCCACCCACCCTCTAGGGGGCTTCCATGGCTACTGTCTGGCAGGCAGTAGCCCATGGAGGCCTCCGCCCAACTTTGAAAAAGAAAAAAAAAAATGGAAGAAGCAAAAACCCTACCCCTTCTACTACAGGGGTGTCCGGGCAATAGCCATGGAGGCCCCCACCTACAAAAAAAGGACAGAAAAGGGAAAGCATTTTCCTACTTCCACGTGCTAGAATTAGTTTAGGCGTAAGGAGTCGTCATCATCATCATAACAAACTGTTTGTTACCAAGCCCTCCCTGCTCTTCTGTTTTGCAGCTAGTTTTCTAACCCTAATCTATCATGCTGCAGCTTTGAAGTCTGCACTGTTTGCAGGGTGCAGCGATAAACAAGGCTTTATATGATATGCTCGCACACATGCTCAGTTTCTGTATATACAGATCTATCCATCCCCGACAATGGATAAGAGTATGCGGATGATTGGGCGAATTATATAAATGAAATCTGTTTGGAGAAACCCACAATACCAAATGTTTCATGGTCGTTGTGGCTATCATCTAAGGATTTCCCTACGACAACAGGGGAGCAATATTTTGCAAAGTTCGAGGCAGACTCCAACTGCAACCATACCAGGAAGTTCGAGGCAGACTCCAACTGCAACCATACCAGGAACGCAGCACCCGATGATTCTTCACAGCCCTTTCCGAGGTTTAAAGGCCCTCGTTTACTCTAGATCCTTCCATCCTATACCATCCTCTCCTTTCCAATGTGGCGTGTACGATCCTAGATATGGGCTTAGCCTAGCTCAACTCGTCATGTATTAAGAAGATGTGGAGCTGCTGACAGATTCGAATGGAGTCGGTCCATCTCAGAAATTTTGTCGCCAGAAGGTCAATCCTTCAAATATCAGGCTTCCGTTTGCAAACAAAAAGAAATCCAGCAGATCGTCCATCTGCTGCTACACCAACTCCTGGAGCATCCATTTGTGCAAAATTCCGTACAATCTAGGGCCTACAAAGGTACACCAGACGTGGTAAAAATCTCGTCTGATGAAGCCATAAACATCTTGCCCGGAACGAATCCATCCTCGGCATTTTTTTCCACGTCTCGAACACACATTGGACATCGCAGAGAGGAGTATTCGGCATTTCTTGCACGCTAGCACCTGCGTAGAAGCCAGCCATCAAGACATATGCTATGGGGCAGCGCAAAAGTTCTGAGATTCATAAGTATGTATAGATGAGCGCATAAGTTATTGTACTTGCATGGCCGTTTTCAGTATCTGCAGCAACTATTCCAATCATGATATAACCGATTTCACTCATACAAGAGTATGCTAGCATACGTTTCCCGCTTGTTTGAGTACGGGCTATTCGATTCTTGTTGTGTCACACGATCAACAGCAAAATCTCCCAACCTCCACATTTTCCCATCTCTTACAAGCAGCCGGCCTAGAGAGCACGCCAGCCACTGGAGTAATCAGAACATGGCATTGGCTGAATCGCAGATGGCGCCTTTGCAAACATCCCTGCAGATCCAAACACCGTCACCCTGCAAGTAAGTCGCTTCAAGTTTGGCCTGATACCATATCTTTCACTCATGTTTCCGCTATATAATTGTGCCTCATCAAGCAACCCTGAATGACGACTACATGCACTCAAAACACATACGAAAGTGATTGCATCTGGAGAGAGACCCTCTCCTTGCAACCTTGCAAAAACAGCTTAATGCTTCACGGCCGTCACCCCATCGTGCATCGTCAGACATAACCAAGTCCCTATGTTAAGCTCTTCTAAAACCTCTCTTGCTTTAGAAAGCACACCGCATTCGGCATTCGTAATCCACCGAGCCAGTGCCAGGCACACTATCTTTCTCCAACAACACGTTCATAGCAGTGAAGCGCTTCATGAGTTTCTCCGTGCTGATATTTGAGTGAACCAGGAGACCGTGTTCCGGACATGAAGCGCATCATGCCCTCGTGTGCTTTAGTAAGCATATTACATTCAGCATACATGCCCGCCGAGGCACTTTCAAGTACCGTATCTTTCCTCAACAGGTCCCTTCTCACAATCTCACTGTGAGTGTTCTTGCACTCATCGATAGCTCCTATGCTTCCACAAGCTGCCACGATGCAAGCGAACGTGATTGCATTTGGCGAGATCACTTCGCATTGCATATCACAAGCATGCCACATGTTGTTGCATACATGTTAACCCTAGAATTGCCGACTACCACGTTTCCTAGCATTCGTATCATGAATCTCTTTACCTTCGTGTACATCTTTCGTGTCACCGCATGCCTTAAGAATGCAGGTAAATAAGACCACATCTGGAGAAAGACCCTCTCGGTCCATTTTCTCAAAACCATCCACTGCTTCATGACCTCCCCCATGTTGCGCAGACCCAGCAATAAGTTCATTCCAACAGACCACGCTTTGACGGCAAAGTTCAGCATGCACCTGCTCTGCTTTGCAAAGCATAGTACCACATTGAGCATACATATCCACCAAAGCATTACAAAGTACCACCCTTCTTCTCCGAAAGACCCATATTTACAATCTCACGAAGAATCGTTTGGCAGCATATAAGGATGGCATAGTAAACGACAGGCTGATGCACACTCCTCCAATCGCTGATGCCATATTAGGAATTGGCACAACACAACTATTCATTACCCTGGAACATCCCGGCACACTGCAGAAGAAAAACAATTGCTCAATGTCATGTTGGAGTTTGATGGTTGTACACATCCAGAGTTCGGGAGTGTTGCTGACATATACAAGCTTCTACATAGTATTTAGGACAGTAAGTTAAGAGTCGCAAGCGGCTCCCGAGCATCCATGTCCCAAGTTTATGGCTAGAAATTCTGCACGCATGTTTGAAAGTTTCTCCACGACTTTATCGGCTTTCCTAATGCTTGTCTCATGTTTTCAATTAACTGTCTCATGTTTTCAATTAACTGTCTCATGTTCACATATCATGCACTTGCCTCAAAAGCTGAGGGCTCAGAATGACCATCCATCCATGACATCAACTCCATGCTGCACGCGATGGCCTAAGAGATGACACGAGGAGATCCAGAGAAGGTGAATGTTCCTGAAACGTCGTGGAATCTTCACCAATGTGACTTGCGTTCGAGCGACATGTATGTGAACCGAATCCTGTGGTAATTGCAGTCGGATTACCTGATTTATCAAGCACCATATTACACCCAAGCATTCGAAAAGGCGGTCTTATTCCTACAGAGGTGACGCCATGCAACCTCCATGCCTTTATCACATGGTTTCACGCAAAGTCCGAGCTGTTGGAACAATCTGCTGAGTTGTGATATGATGTCTTCCACCTTTTCCTGTGCAAATTGGCGAGTAACTCAGGAATACATATGATGAAAATAACCCATGCAAATGGCCAAGGAAAATGTACTTACAGTTGCCTCATAATTCTTGTGGCACCATCGGGGAGGCTTATGAGCTTCTAAATATGCTTCAAATAAGTTCAGGTAAGAGGTGTGGTCACCCTGAAATATAACACTTAGCTATGCACCACACCATGCTTCAATGCCGAAGGCATGCCGCAATCGGTGAGCCATACAGGATAACATAAGGGGAAAAAATCAGAAAGACCAAAGCCTCCTCCATTCCCTATTTCCTGAAATGTGTTTGCCGAATCCTTCGAAGTGACGACAATATATTTTTCTCCGACAGCGCATCTGATCGAAAACCAGGAAACAAAACGAATGTATGCTGCCTGAGTGAAGGAAGATCTGACAGCGTTTAGGTATTTCTGACTTTTCCCCGATGATTAAAAGTTTCTGACATGCCTCCGCTGCGCGAACTGTACGTCCATCCAGTTCTTTCTGTCGGCCTCTCATAGGAACCCGGACGGACTGCATTCACCTTCATAATCGAGAGAGCGGAAAGAAAGAAAACCAAGCACTGCATAAATAATCTTACCAGAACTGACAGTGCTGCGGAAGTGTTGCTGACATATACAAGCTTCTACCTACTACATTCACGTTCCTTTCCTTTTCGATATGTTACGTTGCTGGATCTTCTGCTACCATCTCTTTACTGCATCTCCATCTACATTGAGGGGAAGCTCTAGGATCCCTGTCCATGCTTGTCAGTTATACTCTTTCCCCATCCAAAAACCCACCCCGCTCTAGCTCATCCCTCTTTACATTACTGAAACTCCTCTTGGCCACCTGGAATCTGTAGCATAATATCAATATATGGATAGCGTTCATCAATCGACCAAAGTGGGAAAGTAACAAACATTCCGGCAGATAGATACAGCTACAGTAGCATTGTAGTTCCTGAACTCCTCAGAGGTAGGAATATGAAATTGGTTGGTTAGAGTGGTTTGGCTTAGGTTTGAAAACTTGTGACGGTCTTGTTTCGAGGTAATGCCTCAGCAATATGCTTGTAACCACGGTTTAGACAGTTTATTTTGGCTTGACCTGCGGTTCAAACGGGTTTTAGACAGTTCATTCTAGTTGTGCAGTCTACTTTTGAATCTGAGCTAGAAGCCCAAAGTTCACCTATAAGCTACACGGTGATAGGAAGCTTCATGAGCTCCTCATCAGGTCTATCAAAATGCTTGGGCATCGAATCGAGTCCAAACAAGACAACTTTGAAGGAGGCTGCTCATCCTCGGCGATTCTCATCGCTTCTTATTTGTTGCCTGAACACTTCTCGGTCACTCTTTTGGGTGGGCAAGCTACGGAATCTTTCAATCTTTTTCTAAGATGAAAAAAAGAGTATTTGGAAGGTAGCAAGATACTTACTTTGACGAAAGCTGAACGCAAGCAAATCATAAAAACATATCACAAATTTCCCGAAGCAATACTCTTAATCCGAATAGATAAAAAAACAAGCAACCACGATATTCTAATTTGTTGAAACACGAAATACCATGTAACATAAGAGTGGCCAAACATGGAATTCCCTCATTGGACGCGTCCACTTGGGTGCCACCGCTATCGCTCACATATATTGGCAACAACACAATCAATACGCACAAGACAGATGTACGGCTTTTGAACCTGCACATCACAGGCCATAGGAACCCAGACGGACTGCATTCACCTTCATAATTGAGAGAGAAAGAAAAACAAGCACAGCATAAATAATCTTACCAGAACTGACAGTGCTGCGGAAGTGTTGCTGACATATACAAGCTTCTACCTACTACATTCACGTTCCTTTCCTTTTCGATATGTTACGTTGCTGGATCTTCTGCTACCATCTCTTTACTGCATCTCCATCTACATTGAGGGGAAGCTCTAGGATCCCTGTCCATGCTTGTCAGTTATACTCTTTCCCCATCCAAAAACCCACCCCGCTCTAGCTCATCCCTCTTTACAGTACTGAAACTCCTCTTGGCCACCTGATAGTACTCCATGGATGAGATGAGAAACTGATAAGGTTCCTTCACTTCTGTTTGAATGACACAGAACAGAACAGAAACAATGAATGACATATAAAACTGGATTCATATAAACACACAGGAGAGCAAAAAAAGACCACATTTACAACCGCGCCTGGGAGTTTCTCACCTACCACATATTTTGCATGATTGATATATAAGAAGATGATTTTGGGGAAATTCGCCTTCGTAAAAAGTGGACACAAAAGAAATGGATGAGAGATAGTACGTATCATTAACAGGAAATCACTAAAAACCTGTAGCACAATATCAATATATGGATAGCGTTGATCAATCCACAAAACTGAAAAATTCTCGTAACATCTTAATCAATCGAAACAAGATATCATGTAGAAAGAGTTACATCACAAAGATCTCCACTAGCTGCAAGCACGTTTATTGTTTGCAATAATCAAGACCACCTTGAAATCATCAACAAAAGTTTGCTTCGATTCCGACCAAGTAGCGAAATAAATTTGCTATAAAAAGGGACAAAGTTATACAAAATTAGCCCCCAAGTTTCCGACAATCGGGTTACATTAGGTTTCGGTTTTTGTGCACATCTTATCTCATCAGAGAAACAGACAGACAGACACAGAGCAACCATCTCTACATCATCATTAGGTAGCCATTGACATATGATCTCCGCTGTGAAAAGTGGAAGTGAAATTCGGTCGTCCATCAGCAGGCTATCACCTGAGTACATCATAGCATCGCCCGACATTTTGGAATCATCAAATCAGACATTATGCAGCAGTAATGTTCCTCCCTGTCATCAAATAAGGTTTTGTTATTGCATGTTCCTCCTTTGTACCACATGAAGCAGACTGGAAGAAAGAGCACATGGTATCTTGCCAGAATGCATTTCTAAGTAACGTGAATCCTTTCCTATCTCGGCCGTTCTTGACTTGCGCATGAGCATCTTCACATTCTCGTTGCACTTGATCGTCGGGTTATACCGGTGCCATCAATCGAAGAACTTCTCTCATCAAGGATTGCAGACCCAGTATTTGGAACAGTAAGTTAATAGTCGCAAGCGCCTCTCGAGCATCCATGTCCCAAGTTTATGGCTAGAAATTCTGCACACATACATGCATATCAGACCTCGTGTTTGAAAGTTTTTCCACGAGTTTATCAGCATTCCTAATGCTTGTCTCATTTTTTCAATTAACTGTCCCATGCTCACATATCGGGCATTTGCCACAAAAGCTGAGGGCTTGGAATGACCATCTATGACATCAACTCCATGCTCCACTCGATGGCCTTAGAGATGACACGAGGAGATCCAGAGAAGGTTAATGTTCCTGAAATGTCGTGGAATCTTCACTAATGTGACTTACCTTCGAGCGACATGTATGTGAAACGAGTCCTGTGGTAATTGCGGTCGGATTACCTGATTTATCGAGAACCATATTACACCCAAACATTTGAAAAGGCGGTCATATTCCTACAGAGGTGACGCTTGGCAACCTCCGTGCCTTTATCACATGATTTCACACGATGTCCGAGCTGTTGGAGTAATCTGCTGAGTTGTGATATGATGTCTTCCACCTTTTCCTGTGCAAATTGGTGAGTAGCTCAGGAATACGTACGATGAAAATAACCCATGCAAATGGCCAAGGAAAATGTACTTACAGTTGCCTCATAATTCTTGTGGCACCATCGGGGAGGCTTATGAGCTTCTAAATATGCTTCAAATAAGTTCAGGTAAGAGGTGTGATCACCTTGAAATATAACACTTAGCTATGCAGCACACCATGCTTCAATGCCGAAGGCATGCCGCAATCGGTGAGCAGTATAGAATAACGTAAGGGGAAAAAATCAGAAAGACCAAAGCCTTCTCCATTCCCTATTCCCTGAGATGTGTTTGCTGAATCCTTCGAAGTGACGACAATATATTTTTCTCTGACAGCACATCTGATCGAAAAACAGGAAACAAACCGAATGTATGCTGCCCGAATGTATTTCTGACTTTTCCCCGATGATTAAAAGGTTCTGACATGCCTCCGCTGCGCAAACTGTACGTCCATCCGATGCCTTCTGTCGGCCTCTCATAGGGACCCAGACCGACTGCATTTACCTTCACAATTGAGAGAGCAGAAAGAACGAAAAACAAGCACAGCATAAATAATCTTACCAGAACTGACAGTGCTGCAGCAACCGTAACCAGCTCCAAGAGTAGCCCAGTGCACAAGACGCAACCAGTGGCCTTCCAAGAATCGGGTGCTGCATAACATAGAAAGAACATACAAACCAGAAATCTAAGCCAGCTACTATACTAAGAAAACCTTATAGACAACATCAGTGTGAACATTTCCATTTTGAGCATTGCTTGCGGGCTTGACGTTAGTGGAGGACTTGCACATCCAATGGTGATACGAAGCTTCACGGGTCCCTCATCAGGTCTATCAAAATCCTTGGGCATGGAATCAAGTCCAAACAAGACAACTTTGAAGGAGGCTCTTCGTCCTCGGCGATTCTCGGTCTGAACACTTCTCGGTCACTCTTTTGGGTGGGCAAGCTACGTTCTCCGAAAAAGCTTTCAACCCTTTTTCTAAGATGAGAAAAAAGAGTATTTGGAAGGTGGCAAGGTATTTACTTTGACGAAAGCTGAAAGGAATGCTGAAATTTCAGCTCCCAATCCGACATTCTAAGTATTTGGAAGGTGGCAAGGTATTTACTTTGACGAAAGCTGAAAGGAATGCTGAAATTTCAGCTCCCAATCCGACATTCTAATGGCGATTCTGATTGCACGAATGGTTTCGGAATCGGGGTAACAAACAGTCCAGTATAACCAGTGTTCAATGTTTCCAATGCTTATCTAGGTGGATTTCCACTATTAAAAGCGCGCGCGGTGTGACGCGAAAAACATTAACTTGAGAAGAAGATGAACCCGCTATGATTGATACCACCGTTGGGTGCATGTAGAAGTGTGAAAGACACACCAGAAGCACAAATGCAGCAAGACACATGGAGAAGAGGACAGCTGGAATAGCTCTCCTACGCATGAAGTGCAAAGTACCGCCACATATATGATACGAGTGAATCAAGTACCCTACTTCCTGAAATGTCTCTGATGAATCCTCCAATGTGACGACAATATATATTTTTCTCTGACAACACATAAGAGTGAAAATCAAGAAACAAACTGAAATGTATGTTGCTTGAGAGAAGGAAAACCGAACAGCATCGAGGTGTTTCTGCCCTTTCCCTTATCATGATCAAAAGGTTCTGACATGAAGCCAACTGTGGTATGCCAAGTTGTCCTGCTTTGGCAAGACAACATCCAACAAATTTCCCAAGGTCTCTCTTTCTAGCGTTCTATTGACCCAGACTACAGGGGATGGGTAATATCTCACAAAAACACATCATAAATTTGCCGAAGCAATACTCTCGATCCGAAAAGATAAAAAGGCAAGCAAACACGATATTCTAATCTGTTGAAACACAAAATACCTTGTCACATAAGAGTGGTCAAACCCACTTTGTGATGGATGGGCTGGCACGACGGAGGCTCTATCCCCGCAACTACCTGATAATACATAATCGATGATTTGATCGGACAAGAGCATCCAAGTATTAGCTCTGATAATACATACATAATCAATAGCTGAAATTAGCATAGCATCCAAACCCATAAAGACTATGACTTACGAGTTTTTCCGTCCCAAAGAATGCCAGCTTCACAACACCATCTTGATCCTCAAGAACATTGACCTGCATGGCATCCCTGTAACATGGACGAAAAAGTTTATGCCGATGTCTCTAACATCCCTGTGGCCTATCTATAATTTCAAACTGTTTATCGTAAACAGAATGGAGTCAGTTTGGAAGTTTTGTGTCATCAATATTTCGTTCGATTAAAGAGGAGGAAAACGAGGATATTTTGTTATTGCAAACTTGGAAAAGGAGAAAGGTACGGTGTTGGAGCATCATCCACGCAAGACATACTTGGAATTTCCACTTGGGTGCCACCGCTATCGCTGACATATATTGGCAGCAACACAATCAATACGCACAAGACAGATGTACGGCTTTTGAACCTGCACATCAAATGCCATGTGTCCGATGAGCACTTTTTCGAGTGCCATGTTAACTTCCAATGTTGTTTCATACGTAAAAGTAACGACACAAGGCAAGCATTCAAGGGGTCCATCATTCTGGATACATAAAATACACTCATCGACACAAGAACGCCGATAAAGCGAAACCGGGTGGGTAACCCATCCGCAGACATATTAAAAATCCTCTTCCAACCATCGAGAAACTATATATACATAATTACATCGCATCAAGCAAGTGAAATCACAACAGTTAAATAACCTCATCAAAAGACATAGCCCGGTAACCGTGTCGTATCATCACCGGGCTAATCTGAGGGGAAGAAATAGCTATTATCACCTGCAGATCAGCCGTTGGTCTTCATAATCGAGCAACTTATGGGTGACACCCCGGTCGCGAACAAGATTGCACGATGTCATTCGTTTGCATGGTCGGAATCGTTACGAACCTCACGAGATATAGCCGGAGCCTGGAAGGATGGTGTTGCAATCTGCTGATACGAGATGAGATCGAAGCGGGCGATGAATGCCTTCTGGAAGAATGAAGCTCGGGCCGGGCTCCCGAAAGCTCTTCTTGTTACTGCATGGTCCCGGACATTTGCAAAGGGCGGACTGGAAGAAAGAAAGAGAAGAATCTGATGTAGCATCTTGTGAGAATGCATTCCTAGATAAAGCGAACCATTTCCTATGCGGGCCGTCCTCGACATGCACATGAGCATCTTCCGATTGAGCATCACGCTGACAGCAGCATGTGGGCTATCTGTCACTATCCTTAAAAATCCACAGCATGTCTGGTTTGAATCTTCCCTAACCAAGATCACTGCATGTTGATCCAAAACTGGAGAATGGCACGCGCGCGCGTGTGTGTGTGTGTGTGTGTGTGTGTTCATACCTGTTTAGACTTGGTGGTTGCTGGGGGGTTACTCCTCTTCCTCCTCGTCGACATCGATCGATCGATTGTAGCACCCGAATCCAGCGAAGAGTATAACAGATACCCTGCAAGTCTAAAAGAGCTATTTTTGGGAAGATGAGGAGCGCTGGCAGACAAGCAAAATTGCATAAGAATGGATATGCGGATCACTCCTTATTCAGCGGATGGATGAGATGTGGTAGGGACCTCACAGAGAGAGAACAGGCCTTGGGAATTTTGATGAGCAGGAAAAAAATCCCTTAAACAACCAAATAGACATGCCATGACATGACATGCATGCATGCATGCACGCACGCAACAGGAAAGGAACTGAAACATGTAGTGAAGACCATAAGAAACGCATGCACGCAGACAGACACATTATCCATGTGGAAGAGTTTTCCATGGAGGCCCCCTAGAAGGTGGTAGTAGAGTGTACAGAAGAAGAAGAAGAGGAAGAAGAAGCAAAGATCTAAAAAACTCCTCGCTTCTTCAACTGCTCCACATGAGTTGCCATTGACAGGCTTCGCAATCAAAAATGTTGGCAGCAGCACATGTGCATATAATAATAATATATCTGTACTTCCACTTGATGACATGCAAAACTGCGACAATAAAAGCAGCTTGGTCATTGTCTCGGTGTGTGCAAATCATCATACTCCGTAATGCTGCATCACATGCACAGACGGAATGCATCCGAATCATCTACAACTACTGAAGCAGACAAACTGGTAAGTAGGGTACCGCAGCTGACTGACTACACCTGAAGTAAGTCCCTTTGTTTGGCGCAGTTTGCAAACAATGCATGTGGGTACTCCGATCTTGCTTGTCCTTCCTTTGCGACACTGTTGTGTAAGTGTGTCCATGGTGAGTACTCGAACCCTTCATTCTTATTTGACGTAGAATCTTTTCTGATAGCCTCGGTTCGACATATGCTCTAAAACATGGCATTCCCAATCAGGAATCACGTTAAGCGTTGTAACTCCGATGCACTCGTGTTCTTATAGATAGGAACGCTGACTGAATCCTAGGCTTAATGTTACCTTACTGTGTGGAGTTTGGAGCATTTCCTTTATCGCTTCCTCTACACCTCCCATGCCAACAGCAGAAACTGTTCGGAATACCTTTACCTTATCTCGGCAACCTCAACTACCCGCCTACAGAGAGCTCTTACGAACGTGTCGCATCGCCAGAGATTACGGCTACCTAAAAACAATTTGCAAAAGCGGTCAGCATGAATGAATCATAAGACCAACGCTATGAACCAGAATCTGTTCTGCTTTCGCTTTCGTGAAAGCTTAGGGTTCGTCTTTCTTTTCGTTTTCTTCTTCTTCTTCTTCTTCTTCTTTCTTCCTTCCCCCCCCCCCTTCGTGTGGGTGCCTCCATGACCATCGCCTGCCAGACATTAGCCCCTTAGAGGTGGAAGAGGCAGAGGTTACGGAGCGTGTTGAAGGCGGCCGCAGTTACTAGAAAATACTGCTGCTGGCGATCCATTTAGATTTCAATCCTCGTCTTCCATCCGAGACCGATCCATTTTCCCATGGTCAAGGACAGCAAGTGGATCGAAGTAGCCAACGTTAGCATCCAGAATGTCTTATGTACTACTTCTTCTCTCTCCCAACCCATGCATGACCTTCGATCTCTTTCTCCTCTCTCCCAACCCATGCATGACCTTCTATCCCTTTCTCCAGCTTTCGCATTCGGAGGAGGAATTGGAGAGAGGCAAGCTAGGCGTTACGTGCACACGTTGGTAAGGGTCGAGTTACGGCATATATTTTGGTCTACCTGGCTCCTATTTCTCCTTTATTCTGGATTTTTCCCTCTTATATCCTATATAAAGAGGGTCCTTTGTATCATCGAGGATCAAGAGGAGTTCATCTCATCTCTCCCCTATGGGACGTGAGAGCACCGACGGTTCGCCTACGCCCAAGCTCGGGGCTGGACGGTGTGGATCGCCCGCCATAACTTCGGGATTTGGTAACTATGTTCGTTCGATCTATTCGTATTTTAAGATTCGTGGCGTCAAGGTCTTGACAGTTGGTATCCGAGCCACGTTCCTCTTCTTTCTTTGTTTGTTTTCGAATCCGTTTGATTGATGAACCTACGTCGAAAGATGTAGGTGTTCATGATCAGATTGAAACAAACAACAGAGGAACCAAGTATCTTTTTCTTTCCTAGATTCGTTCTCATTCGAATAAGTTTCAGCATGTGTAACTTAAATGGCAAAAAGATTATTTGAGAAAAATGTAACTCGTAATAAAAAGAATATCTTGATTAAATCAATGTGTTTGCAAGGGATCAAACCCATGATGGTTCGATCTAGCTCCGATTAGACTACCGATGCGCAATGAACTTTATTGATAATTAGAACGAAGATTACGTATGATTAGAGTTCATTGAAGGCCTATGGCAAAAGAAGAAGAAAACAAAAAAGAGAGATCGTAGTCCAGAACCATTGAAGCGTGATGAGAATCATAAGTTGCAAAGAGACGTGCAGGAAACTGAGGGAGTTGTGGTTGTTGCTAGGGTTGGGATGATCGCTGCACATCTACATGTTGACCTCACTTCCTCTGCAGCAGGCTAATGATCATCAACGGCCCTTCATCTTCCAACACTGAAGGTCCCTGTCATGACTCCTGCAACAGGCAACAACAATTGTCATTAGATCAATCGATGTTGTTGCTGCACCATAAGGCACTTTGACATGCGATCAGGACGTGTCTGCTGCAGTAGATGTCTCTGTCACTGTTGCATAGCCTAATGTCATCACAGTTGCAGGCCAAAAGTGTGTCGTTTCTGCAAGCAACAACAATCACGTTGGTGCTGCAAGCGGGCAGATCAGTATGGTAGTGCAGGTGACAGGCATGTTGGTGCTCCAAGTGACAGGCACGTGGATGGTGGTGCCGTCGACAAAATTTTGAGTGGATGTTCTTGTAGGCGACAACAATCTACATGTTGTCATGTCTTCCAGCGCAGCATATGCCTGTTCATGAAGCCGCTTTCCCTGCTACACGTAATGATCGTTGTTTCAGCAGGCTATTCATGAGATCTTGTGGCTTCATTGGTTTTTGTTGACGGATAGGATCTTTTTCCACCATTTCCTCCACGATTGCAGCAAATCTTGGCCGCCTTAGCCTCGGCAACTCCCCTAATCACGCCTGAAATTAGGCAGTGATTATTATTGGCTGGCCGTCTTTGTTCCTCTCCCACGTCTGCAGTGCCGCCTATCTTCTCTATCATCTCCTACGCACGTCTACGCCTCAAAATCAAGCATTATTATGTATTTTTCTTATTTTCCCTCTCAAACCTAACCACGGTTACCCTCGCGGTTAGGTTGACGGCCCTAGCAAGGGCACCTCCCTATACTTTATGCAACCTTCTAGGGTGCATCACATCATCTATCATCCCCACACTCATCTCATCCACCATCCACATCACCTTAGATGGACAAACCAACGTGATGTATGCCTAGGTAGCAATCAGTTATGAGACGTCCTTAGAGTTGGAGATGGCCGTCGTCTTAAGCATACACGAGATGAGCAATCAGAGTGTGTTAACAGCTGATTAGACAAAGATTAGCATAAAGAAGATACAAAAGACCAGAATGACAGTGAAGAGGCACAAGAGAGAGTAACCGTACCGTATTCACAGAATGGCAACAACACGTGCGAATGATACAAACTTGGTTTTTAAGCAAGTTAGGGCAAAAGGCCCTTATTCTCCTAAATTACAAATATAGCCCAACTAGGCATATAGCTGTGAATGCGTCCATAACACCACATTCGACACTAAGCTTACATGTTCGTAATAAAACAGATGCTTATATCGAATATGTGTCAGTACCCGTGTTGTTGGCGACCATATTATCCAGGTACTGCATTTTGTCATACTTACACGATTTTTTCTACGTAATATCAACAGATCAACCGTGATGTCTTTTCCTGCTATAAAATGTGTTAATGGCGTTATCATACTGACTTAATTGCCTGATATAAGGTAATTTACATTATTTCCATTATACAAGTTACACTAATGAATAAGATACCTGATGACGATCGTACCCTAATTACATAATGCAAGCTCGAATGTTCCTTGTGAAATCTTGGGGCTTCACTATGGTTGCTTTATTTGATCAAAAGGTTATTAATGATTGGAAAAGGAATGTCATGAATCAAAAGACCGTTGTTGGTTGGTAATGATCTTCTAATGGGGAAACGTTGGAAACCCATTACGGATTCTCAACCCGAGTTTGAGACATAGTTCATCTGAGTCTAGAACTTGATCATTTAATCTCATCACTCAGATTGTGACCTAATCGGGGGAAATATGACCTGATGACAGTCTTTACAAGGACTGGGCTAGAGCCTAATCTTGTAGATGCTCCATAAGTCACCACACCCTCGATATTGTTCAGATCTTTACCGAATATTTCTTTGATAAAAAAAGGTTTGATTCTATTCTTGTTCTATTTGTTTGAGGTTTTAAACATATTGTTCGTTCACCTCAATATAACAAATAAGGAATATCAACTTAACTCATTCCTTTAGCTTCCGTCTTATATAGATCTTACATTAACATATCCATGTTCAATTGTTAAGACCATCTAAGTGAATTCAAATTTAATCCGATTCTGGATTATAACTTGAATGAGTAAATTATTTTCTTCATCATCACGATGCTTAATGCACAATCGGGTTTTCTCGACTTAGGGTCGTGTTGATATGTTTTCAGCATCTCTTACATACTACCATGTAGGATATAGTCCTCTTGTATTGGAGTATGTTGCTTTATCGTGATGTGCTGCGATATCTTACACAGAACTTCCACATACTACCAATTAGGATGTAGTCCTTTTTGCATTGGTGTATGTAAGTAATTCTTGACTTACTTTATACCCTTGTATACATGCTATTACTTCATTTTATGATTGTATTCAAGGCAACCTAGTAAGCATCGGAAACTGGGTGACATGTGACGATGTGGGAATCAGTGAATTGTGGTATCATGGAGACTCCGCCGGTGTGGCAAGGCTCTGTCATCAATCTCGAGAGTGCTTTCGCAAGCCAAGGTACGATCTGCGATCGTCCGTGGTGGTATGGGACACCGATGGGCACGTGGATCCGTCTCTCACCGTCAGCTAGGGGGTGGTCGGGCGGAACTGGCCCCTCTTTCTAACTCTTTCCTCCTTAATCTCTTATCTTTTGCTTACGATTAGATCTAGCCTCTAACAGTTGGTATCAGAGCATGGTTTAATCGTTTCTATGTTTCTTGTTTTTTCGGTGGTTGATTTCGACAATTGAGGAGCACCGGACGGATCTCTTCTATGCAATTTCGATTTCGAATCACCTACAAGGAGCGTGGAACTCCAGATATTCTTCTTTAATCCTCCTCTCTCTCCTAATTTTTTCTCTAATCTCGATTAATGCATATGAATTAAGCGATTT
>ERZ1034415.94-NODE-94-length-18701-cov-40.264722_pt1 | contig 18701 bp, 23 predicted proteins | sample MGYA00520582_ERZ1034415 | MGnify/ENA primary metagenome ERZ1034415 (study PRJEB33736, sample SAMEA104288483) | Azolla nilotica | place: Sudan | collected 1982 | study: EMG produced TPA metagenomics assembly of the PRJEB19522 data set (Is there foul play in the leaf...
TCACACTCACTTCTATTCCCTCATGTCCCAGCAATCTGGCAATCTCATCACCCTTAATATGAGTCAACTTGAAGGTTTTATCCATTCGTGAACCCCCTGTGTGGCGCTCTAACACTCCCAAAAACCCCTATTCTAAGGAGGCAATCGTCTCAAACGCTGATTTCCTTCCACCTCTGGGTTGGCGAATCCCCTCCTGCTCAACCACCTTTTCCTCCTCAAGTTCCTGCAAGCCCAACTTTCAGGTTTCCTGATGGCATAATACCAAGCCGGGGATCTATGCCTGGCCGCTGTACCCTACTTTTACCACTTCAATCGCCGCCAATATAAAGCTATCCTTCTGTGATAAGGACTTATAGTATCGTTGCATTTTAACTTCAATTTCACCGGGGTTAGGGGGCAAAATCTACCAGTTCTCCATCTACCCTTCTGGTGTATAGATATTATTGGCACTCTATTTTATCCACTTTCCTCAGTACATTTATAATCAGGAGTGCTGGGAGTCCCTTTACAGCTTTTTACCTCCCACTTTCTGGTTTTTACCTCCCACTTTCTGGGACGACAGTTACAGCCTTTTGTTATCTGACCACCACGGACTCCCCATCCACCTTACTCCCCCTGTAGCACAGATGAACATTTTCCTTAAATCTGCTATATTGGTATAATACACGCTGAGAGAACAGCCTTTTCCCCCATCTCCACCATTACCACCAACTCCACCATTACCACCATCAGGGGCATTAATATCCCTGTTGACATTTTCACTGTAGTCTCTACCATATCTGGGACTAAAAGCATTTTCTCCATCTTCCCCATCTTTACCATTTGTATCTGATAGGTCAAGATTTAGCGGTGAACCTTCAGCAGAAAGGTGAACCTTCAGCAGAAAGAGTTTGGTTATGTCCACTGTGTCCATCTCTTCCAGCATGGCCATTACTTCCTCTCTACCCATGTTGGTTGTCATATCTTCTATCTCTATCTCTGTCATGGTGTTCAGCTATTTTCAAGTCTCCTTTGCCAGTGTTTTTTGTACAAACATCAACAGCAGATGCAGGTAAAAACTAACATTATTTAACAGCAGATGCAGGTAAAAACTAACATTATTTAATAGGCAAAAACTTACCAGGAGTGCTACTTTACTCCTAAAATCTTTAAACATAGATATTCTACCTGTTATATAAGTCTTACCAAAATCCAAAATCTAAAATGCTACTCCCTTCCTACTAAAAGAATAAGGTCATAGTAATAGGGTAGAGGGATAATGCTTCTGCGTAAGGTGGAATCCTACACCCCTGATGTCCCCCTGGGAAGGGAGTATGATCTTCTTTGAATTTTTAATTCCCCAAGGGGGTTGACACTGTTTTTCTAGGATTTGATCCCTAAATCTGCTGAAAACAACAAATAAGTGGCTCTGTTGTGTACAGAACCACTTATATTGTTACACAATCAAGTTTACTATCCAGTTAAATTACCGAGCTTGACTTTGAGTAGAAATCGCATCAATGGGTTTCATCAGGTATAGGTTCAATAATTGCCAACCATGAGAAACGTAAATTGGCAGTTTCTGGAAGAATTGAAGGAATTTGGGGGTATTAGAATTGGAAATTGCTGTCAATTTTTCGTTATTTTTGACACAAACATCCAAACGCTGATAAAACTCTGGATTATCAACATCTAACATCAGTGGGAAGACTCGACCTGCAGTTTCATTGGTCTTCCTAATTACATGAATGTCGTACTCTCGAGCATCCAAACCCAAGGAAGCATAAAAATCTTTTCGTTGAATGTCATTGAGATACATTGTTGCAAATACGGACAACAGGAAGAACCGAATCCATAACTTAGCCTTCCAATCATTTAGCATTTGTGGCTGCGCTCTCATGACGGCATCAAAGAAGTCACCATGACGGTTTTCATCCTGACACCAATTTTCAAAGAAGCGGAAAATCGGATAAATCTGGTCTTCAGGATGGGATTCTAAATGACGATAAATAGTGATATAGCGCCAATAACCAATCTTCTCAGAAAGATACGTAGCGTAGAAGATGAATTTGGGCCTGAAGAAAGTATAATTGCGGCTCTTGGTCAAAAAACCTAAGTCTAGGGACAGATTAAAGTCTGACATGGCTTTGTTCAAAAATCCAGCATGACGGGCCTCGTCCCGTGACATCAAGTTGAAGCATTCTGCCAATAAAGGGCTTTTCTCTTTTAAGCGGCGGCCAAGTTCTTTGTAAAGTAAAAATCCGGAAAACTCGGCAGTACAGGAACGTTCCAGGAATTCAACGAACAACTGGCGAGTTTCCCCATCAATATGATCCCAGGATTGTTCAAATTCAGCATCCCGAATAAAGTGATGGCGGTTGTAGTCAACTCGAAATTCTTCGAGGATGGCTTGTAACTCGTCTTCGTTTACGGAGATATCCATCTGCGCCATTTCATCAAAGTCTGTTGTGTAAAAACGTGGTGTTAAAAGGGTTTCTCTAGAAGGGACTTTAACCCCTGGACGCATTTCTTCAAAGCCTGGTTTTTTTAGGGAATCTACCATGTCTTGATTGCTCTTTTGTTTTTCTTAATTCTGAGTACACTAAATAGTTAAAGCTTATGCTCTCACAAGGTGTAGCTAAGGACAATAATTACATTTGTATTAAATACAGTGTAGCAAGATCTAGGTGGGAAGAAGGCAAATAAAAAGTTAAGAGTTGCAACAAATCTTTAGTTGTTACGTAGGTTGTGACGGAATCTCGAGTCGAGAATTGCTATGTGAGAATAGATAACGACACCGTTACAGGAATCGTTATCTATTATTTTCATGAATTGAGGCAACAAGAAGCACTTATATAGAACCAATGACCACTGACCAATAATTAATTTCTACCTAGCCACTTTTGACCGTTTAAACGGTAAACTAGGCGAGATACCAACAAATCAAGGGTAATTTTGCGTTCATCTATTAAGAAAGATTCAAGGGTGCTGGGTTTTTTACCTTCGTTACAAGAAAATCCCTTTTTCCCTTGAATATCTGCTTCGGGGAAATAGACGTTAAATTGGCGTTGTCCATTTTGCCAAGAGCCGATAATTTGCCAACATTCTTCGGCTGAGTTAAATCCAATAATGGGATAGGTCTGCTTGGCAAAAGTCAATTGTACATCTGGTACTCCTTCCTGTGCGATCACCTTTTGCAAAGCTGGTAAGTATTCTTGCTGGATAAACTCTTCAAATGGTTTATCTTCCACTCTAGGAGGTTCTTCTTTTTTAGCCACAGGTCTAGCAGCAGCGGGTTGTTCTTCAGCAGGTACAGCAGCATTCGGGTTAACCACTGGGTTTGCTGTTTTGGGAACTGGTGTGTTAGCTGTCGGAAGGTTTGATGCTACTGGTACATCACGACTGGGAGGTACTTCTCCCAATTGATTTTGATTGGTTTCTTCTGCCATTTCTCAGGTCAATCCTTTATCTAACTTTTCGAGCGAGTTGCTTACCTTGGGACAGTCATTCACTTTCATTTTGACATAGTGCTAATTTTATTCGTATCGCTGTTTGAGAATTTCAACTAGTTTTGAACTAATAACTCAAAAAATAATCTGGAATGGCAAGAAACACAGACACCACCCAGATAATAAGTATTCAAAGGTTGGCTAATACTATTTAAATATATCAACCAATTAAATATATCAACCACCAGCAACAGCTGGAACTATACTTACTTCATCACCATCTTTAAGGGGAGTTTCTGTATGTTGTAAAAAGCGGATGTCTTCACTGTTGACATATAAGTTTAAAAAGCGTCTTGGTTTTCCTGCTTCATCACACAAACGTGACTTGATACCAGGACAAGCTTCCTCTAAGGAGTCTAATAATTCGGAAATGTTGGTACCACTGCACTCTAGGGAAGCTTGGTTATTTGTAAATTTTTGCAGAGCAGTAGGAACTAAAACAGTTACGGCCATAGTTAATTATCAGTTATCAGTTATCAGTTATCAGTTATCAGTGGTCATTGATTCAGCTATTGATTTTCTAACAAATAATGACCACTGAATAAGGACTAAACAAGAACTTGTTGCCATTCTAGGCGGTCCAGTGTGCGGGATCTTTCTAGCGCCCGTTCAAAACTATCAAGTTTGGCATCAATAGTCAAAGCTTCTCCAACATAACCTTGAATTGCTTCTTGGGTTTTCAAACCGTTGCCAGTGATGTAAACCACTGTAGTTTCATCTGGATCTATTTTTCTAGCTTCTACTAATTTTTTCAGGACGGCAACAGTTGTACCACCTGCGGTTTCTGTAAAAATACCTTCAGTTTCTGCTAGAAGTTTGATACCATCGATAATGTCTGCATCACTTACAGATTCAATATTACCACCTGTTTTTTGAGCGATTTCTACAGCATAAATTCCATCTGCTGGGTTGCCAATGGCGATAGATTTAGCAATTGTATTGGGTTTAACGGGTTGAATAAAGTCTCTTCTTTCTTTAAAAGCTGTGGCTATGGGGGAACATCCTTCCGCTTGTGCGCCGCTGAAACGAACATTCTTAGCTTCTAGCAAACCAACTTCTGTAAATTCTTTGAAACCTTTATAAATTTTGGTGAACAGAGAACCAGAAGCGAGTGGTGCAACTATATGGTCAGGTAGTTCCCAGCCTAGTTGTTCTGCAACTTCAAAGCCTAGTGTTTTGGAACCTTCGGAGTAATAAGGACGTAAGTTAATATTGATAAAACCCCAGCCGTGTGTATTAGCGACTTCTGAGCAGAGACGGTTAACTTGATCGTAATTTCCTTTTACAGCCATGAGAGTAGGACTATAAATTAAGCTGCCCAAGACCTTACCAGCTTCTAAGTCAGCAGGAATAAAAACACAACAATCTAAACCAGCATGGGCTGCGATCGCAGCCGTTGAATTTGCCAAGTTGCCGGTACTTGCACAGGAAACAGTTGTAAATCCTAGCTCTCTAGCTCTACTTAGTGCAACTGAAACCACCCGATCCTTAAAGCTCAGGGTGGGCATGTTGACGGCATCATTTTTAATATAAAGTTTATTTAAACCCAGGCGACGGGCAAGACGGTGGGAATATACCAGGGGAGTCATACCCGTTCCCACATCTATGTAATTATCGGTAGCAATGGGTAGAAAGTGACGATAACGCCAAATAGAGTTGGGACCAGTTTCAATACTTTTTCGACTTACAGACTGACGCAAAACATCATAGTCATACTTTACTTCCAATGGACCAAAGCATAACTCACAAACATGACTAGCTTGGAGTTTATATTCTGCTCCACATTCTTTACACTTTAGTGCTTTCAATATGGAAGTGTTGGCTTGGTTTAAGTTTGCGATCACCTGAGTCATAAACTAGCTGTCCCCGTATTTCCATCAACTTCGAAATGATAGTAACACGAGCAAAAATGCACGTCAAACATAACCGACTATTCTTATCGGATATGGATGGGGGAAGATGGGGAGAAGAACAACTGATAACTGATAACTGATTCAACCACCGCTAACCAGTTGGATGAGTACGACTTCATCAGTATCTTTAAGAGATCTGTCTGATTTGACAAAGATGAGGATGAAGGGATCACAAACCGCTTTTACTGGTCTACCATGAGGAAATTCCAGCACTAATTCGCTCAGACCATAAGCTTCTAGATAAGCAGCAAACAATTTAATGGTGACAGTAATTGCAGATTGAGACATAAAATTTTTATTACACCCTTACTTATCTAAGATTCTTAGAAGAAGTCAAATGCAAGCTGAATTCAACTTTTTCCAGCACTGGTATCCTCTCTCACCAGTTGAAGACCTTGATTCACCGCGACCTGTTCCCATAACTTTATTAGGAATTCGATTAGTTATATGGAAACCTAGAGATGCAGACAATTACCGTGTATTTTTAGATCAGTGTCCTCACCGTCTTGCACCCTTGAGTGAAGGAAGAGTGGACGATAAAACTGGGAATCTTATGTGTAGTTATCACGGTTGGCAGTTTGATGGTCAGGGTATTTGCACTCACATTCCTCAAGCTGAGAATCCTAAACTTGTAGCTAAAAATCAACAAAATTTCTGTGTAGTTTCCCTACCAGTGCGCCAAGAGAATGATTTACTCTGGGTTTGGCCTGATGCTAAATCAGCGGAACTAGCTGCAACTACATCCCTACCTTTATCACCATACATAGATACTAACAAAGGTTTTATCTGGTCTTCTTATATTCGTAATTTAGAATATGATTGGCAAACCTTAGTAGAAAATGTAGCAGATCCTAGTCATGTTCCTTTTTCTCATCATGGGGTACAGGGTAATCGGGACAAAGCAACATCTGTTCCTCTTAATGTTATCCAATCAACAATCAATTTAATTGAAGTTTCCATTTCTAGAGGCCTGCCCACAACAATCACTTTTCAACCACCTTGTCTGTTAGAGTATGCAATTAGTATTGGTGATAGTGAAAAGAAATTAGGAGTGATAGTTTATTGTGTACCAGTTTCTCCTGGTAAATCTAGAATTGTTGCTCAGTTTACTCGCAACTTTGACAAAATCCTGCATTATCTTACACCGCGTTGGTGGGAACACATCAAAATAAGGAATCTAGTTCTAGACGGAGATATGATGCTGCTAAATCAGCAAGAATATTTACTGCAACAAAGACAAGAAAGCGAAAGTTGGAAAACTGCCTATAAGTTGCCTACAAGCGCAGATCGTTTAGTAATTGAGTTTCGGACTTGGTTTGATAAATATTGTCATGGTCAACTACCTTGGAGTAAGGTGGGAATTAGTAATCCAGAAACTAAAATCAATAACAACCGTGCTGTTATGTTAGATCGTTACCACCAACATACCCAACATTGTAGTAGTTGCCGGAAGGCGCTGAAAAATCTACAAAGATTAAAAATATTGCTTTTAACCTATGTTGTGATTTCTGTTTGTGGAATTGCAGTTCTTTCTGATGCTTTACGTATCCAGCTAGGTTTACCAGTGGTCATTACAGGACTCTTAGGATTAGGAGTTTATTCTTGGTTGAAATTTTGGCTCATTCCTAAATTCTACTTTGTAGACTATATCCATGCTGAGAAATGAGCTAATATCAATAAATCCTAAAATTGAATCCCCAAAAGTTCAAAATCTCGCTGGACTTCTATTAAAAGAGTCTTATTGTAAGGATCTGTCTTAATAGCCTTCTTAAGATAGATTCTAGCTTTTGGGAATTGTTTTTCCGCGATTAAAGCCCTGCCCCAAATTTGATAAGCGATTGCTTGCCATTGACGTACTTCTATATCTTGTGGCAATCTTGCTGCTAAGGCTTCCACAAGTGCGATCGCCTGAGGAAAACGTTTTTCTTGTAAAAACCGCTGCAACTGCTCATAAGTCTTCCACTTTAACCGTTTTTCTATGTCCTCTACCGTTGGTGGATGTAGCATTACAGTCGTTGTTGATGCTGACTCCTGGGGTTTTACCTCGGTGTAATTACTCACAAAAGCTGATACAGCAGATGAACTAATTGATTTTGGGGCTGTTTCGTCTTGCACTACAACCGTTTGTAGGAATTTATAAGCCTCAGTCAAAGCGATAAATTTTTCCTTAGATTTTTTATCATCTGGGTTGATATCGGGATGATATTGCTGTACTAGTCGGCGGTAAGACGCCTTGATTTCAGCAAAAGAGGCCCCTGACCTTAACCCCAATAAACGGTAGCAATCTCCAATATCCATATTGCTTTACTCCAATCCAAAATTCAAAATTAAAAATTCAAAATGAATAATTCCTATTCTTGAATTTTCAACTTTGAATTTTGAATTTATTTTTTCCTGTCTATAGGCGTTCTTCAATCACACGGTCAATTAAACCATATTCTTTAGCTTCTTGAGCAGACATGAAGAAATCACGATCCATATCTTTTTCAATCTTGGCCAAAGCTTGACCAGTGTTATCAGCATAAATCTGATTTAGCTGACTACGAATTCGCAGAATTTCCTGAGCTTCAATTTGGATATCAGTTGCTTGTCCACGAGTTCCACCAGAAGGTTGGTGAATCATGATTCGGGAGTGAGGTAGAGCTAGACGTTTGCCTTGAGTCCCAGCAGCTAATAGAAAAGATCCCATTGAAGCTGCTAACCCAACACAAATTGTAACTACTTCAGATTTTATGTACTGCATGGTGTCATAAATTGCCATGCCTGCGGTGACAGATCCACCAGGAGAATTGATATACAGATAAATCGGCTTTGTCTGATCATCAGAATCTAAATAGAGCAAATAAGCGACAATTGCATTGGCAATACCGTCATCTACTTCCTCTGTCAAAAAAATAATTCGCTCCCGAAATAGACGATCTTCGAGATCTATCCATTGCTCATAGTTGCTACCAGGGAGGCGATAGGGAACTTTGGGAATACCAATAGGCATAGGAAAATTGGGTAAGAGTTAGAAGATAGAATTGTAGATTTTCGGTGAAATTTGAGAACTCAGAGTTGAGGATTTAGATCAAGCCACAATGGAGTTTTGCAACTGTTTGCTATTTTCCAAAACCCGATCAATCAGTCCGTATTCTTTGGCTTCCACAGGAGTCATATAGAAAATACGTTCACTATCTTTCGTAATTTTTTCCGCTGGTTGCCCCGTGTTTTGGGAGAAAATATCCAGAATAATGGCTCTTTTCCGCAATACTTCTTCCGCGTTAACCTGAATGTCTGTTGCTTGACCTTGCGCTGCAACTTGGAACTGAGTCAGTGCGATACTGGCGTGAGGTAAACTGACCCGTTTTCCTTTTGCTCCAGATGATAGGATCAGGGCTGCCATACCAAATGCTTGACCGAAACAAATAGTAACAATTTCTGACTTGATGTACTGCATAGTGTCATAAATTGCCAAACAAGATTTAATTGACATCATGCCAGCCGTTTCATATATTAAACCAGCTAGGACAGGATCACCCAGGGAATTGATGTAAAGATAGATTGGTTTGCTTTGATCTTCTGAATCCAGATACAATATTGAGGAAATGAGGGAATTTGCCAGACTGGTAGTGAGTGGCTGGTTTAAGAAGAGAATGCGCTCCTGAGTCATGCGCTGACTAATACTGATCCACTGCCATTGGTTACTACCAGGAATATTATAAGGAACCCGAAGTGCTGAATCAACAGGCATAGGGATAATTGGAAGAGACTAGGTATGATTGGAAGCAATTTAAGCTAGGATTGGTACAGGTTTGGGGAGATCCTTCATGCTTGCTAGGACGATATCAATTAGCCCATACTCTTTCGCTTCTTGGGGAGTCAAATAGAATATCCTCTCAGTGTCTTTAGCAATTTTTGCAGGAGTCTGTGCAGTGTTCTTGGAGAAAATATCCAGGATAGCTGCCTTGTTTGCTAAGACTTCCTTGGCATAGATTTGAATATCTGTTGCTTGACCCTGTGTGCCACTTCGAGGTTGGTTTAGTACAATGGTGGCATGAGGTAAACTAGCCCGAAAACCTTTGGTTCCAGCTGATAAAATCAATGCCGCTGTGCCAATTGCCTGACCAATACAAATTGTATGTACGGGTGTCTTGATATAGTCGATAGTATCACAGATGGCAAACGCTTCTGTTTCATAGCCGATAGAATCCCCTGTATACCAAGAGGTACCCGTCGAATTGATATAAAAGAAAATTGGCTTGTCTGGATTGTCAAATTTCAGATAGAGTAGCTGAGCAATAATTAACTTTGTTACATCAACACCGATTTGACGCTTGTATTCATCTGCTGAAACCAAAGGCATTCCCAGATAGACAATTCTTTCCTTCAGCAGTAGGGATGGTAAGTCTGGTGGTGGTGTCCGGTAGGAACTATCGCCGTAGTAGGAGGCTTGAACTGCCTTGATGGGGGAATTTTCCATAGCAACTGATGATCTGAGATTATGCCGTTAACTGTATTACATCCTAACGCGATGTTTGGGAGATTTAGGGTGTGGATTTCTCGCTGAGGATCAAGAAAGCTAGGTTGTTAGAATGGTTGTTTTGAATCAATACCTTAGCCAAAAAAAGACTATGAAGAGAGGGCTGATGTAGTAGAGTTATAGTATTCCAAAACAAAAACTCAAAAGCCACACACAGACCATATTCGACATCCTAAGACTATGCAATGCCTACTACCAGAAATAAAAGTGACGGCAATGCGGGAGTTCAGCTGAATCATCATGGCCATGTTAGTTATGAGCAAACAAGTAACGATGTTGGGAATTTCCCGTTGGTCGTCAGTCATTGGTGGTAGTTATCGGACTGTAATGAGATTCTTTCATACGGTTTTGGGAACGACAGTCCCTTCCAGATGGCTCGGCAGATTAAATTGCACATAATTTCTAAGTTAAGCGATCATTCAGCATAGATACCTTACAAAAATCCTGACCCCAATCATCGTTCCCGTCGTAAATACAGTGAAGCACCCCTGAAGACGGGAAACCACCGTCGCAGGGGACTGCTGAACTCAAAAGGAGATAATCTGGACTACCGTAATATTGCCGCTAAATATTTGCGTCACAGTAGTCTTGAAGAAGATATCGAAACTGATAGTTATCAAGCTACTTTACTGCACAAAGAATTTGCCCAACCCCTAACTCTATTTATTTTGGTGAAGACCACTCTTAAAACTAATGCTTGCAGTCACGTAATTTTATTTTCTAGTGACCTAAGTTTGTCATATCACAAAATAATCGACTACTACGAACTTCGCTTCCAAATCAAATTTAATTTTCGTGATACCAAACAGCTTTGAGGATTGGGAGATTTTATAAACCTCGTTTAAATATCTTTGACTAGTGCTGCTAATCTTTGTTTTTTTATGGTTAACTTATCCCACTATCTTCTAGCTCAGTTTCGTCAAAACAATCGTAGCTCTGGCATTGTTGATTTTAAGGCTTACTGTCGTGGTTTTGGATATTTTCGTGAAATGTTAAAAATGCTTCCGGGACAACTAGAGCCTATTTTATTAGGCCAGATTGTTGCCAAGATTACCTCTCTTGTTCGTATTGACAATGTTTGTACATCCGTTGAACCCTCGTAAATTCGCTAGGGTGTTATTTTACATAACGGGACTGACACTATTATCAAAATAATAACTATAGTAGTTGGTGCTATTGATACCAGTTGTACTACTAGAAGTATCAGGGTTAATTTGGCTGTCACTACATTACAAAAGGTCAATAGGAATCTGAAACTCATTCTCTCTGAGAATAACGTGATTGAAAACACCACTTGTGGGACAGGAAATGACCGTCGGTAATTCACTGGGTAATATCTTGATGCGTGGTCACGGAAATAACTTACTAATAGGCGCCGTAGGAAATCATACTCTCTGTGGAGGCGCAGGTGATGATAATATCACTGGTAGAGTAAATAGTGATCAATACTTATTACAAGGCAATGGCGTATTTAGTAGTACGCTAAGTGTTGACTTTATTACCCACAGTTTGAAACCGGAATAGACCAGATTTTACTGGATAAAACTAAATTCAATGCAATTGACAACTCTGCCGGACAATGATCAACAGGTTTTGCGGTGGTTACTGATGATCAGTTTGTAGACGCTAGTAATACCCGTATTGTCTATAGTCAAAGCTCTGGTAGTTTGTTTTACAATCAAAATGGTAATGTTCTCAGTCGACTGGGAGTGTTTGAGTTTGCTTACTTAGGTAAGCCTGATGTTACCCTCAGTGGGAGTAATTTCAGTTTGGTTTCTTAGTAAGGTAAGTGGCTAGTGAGGTGGAGTTATTATATCCTTATATTAATAAATACTAAATTCGACTAAATAACCAGCCTTTGGTTAAAAACTATTTTAGTCAAAGGCTGTAGGTGAAGAAATTCCTACACCCTGTTTTTTTGTTGGTAAGGTTCTTGATATGGCTGTTTTCCGTAGCCATGAAGCTATCTTTTAGAGTTATCTATTAAATAGATATAGATGATCTCGATAGGAAAATTAGTTTATGAAGGTTAACTTGCAGCCTATTCTCAACGATCCTAATTTCAAAGCGCACCAGCTAAGTAGTCAACGTCAGTTGGAAGTTTCTATTTCGGCAATTGGCGAGACTCTGGATCGCAGAGTGCCATTGAATTTATGCTTAATTTTAGATCATAGTGGTTCGATGAATGGCCGATCACTCGAAACTGTGAAAAAAGCAGCTTCTTTGCTGGTTGATAAACTGAGTTCGGAAGATCGGCTGAGTATTGTCGTTTTTGACCACCGAGCTAACGTTTTAGTCCCTAATCAAATAATTTCCGATCTCAACCAGATCAAACAGCAAATAAATCGCCTAACAGCGGATGGAGGAACTGCTATTGATGAGGGTTTGCGGCTGGGGATTGAGGAGTTAGCCAAGGGTAAAAAGGATACTATTTCCCAAGCATTTTTACTCACAGACGGGGAAAATGAACATGGTGATAATAATCGCTGCTTGAAATTCGCTCAACTAGCAGCCTGCTATAATTTAACCTTTAATACGTTGGGTTTTGGTGACAATTGGAATCAGGATATTTTGGAAAAAATAGCGGATGCGGGGCTGGGGAATCTGTCTCATATTGAACACCCTGATCAAGCAATGGATAAGTTCAATCACTTGTTTAGCAGAATGCAAACGGTGGGATTGACTAACGCTTATCTGCTATTTTCACTGTTACCCAATCTCCGTTTAGCTGAACTAAAACCTATTGCCCAAGTGGCACCAGATACAATTGAGTTACCAGTACAACCCAAAGCTGATGGTCGGTTTGCAGTGCGGTTGGGAGATTTAATGAAAGATGTAGAACGGGTAATTTTGGCTAATATTTATTTGGGACAGTTGCCAGAAGGTAAACAGGCGATCGCTAATGTGCAAATCCGCTACGATGACCCCGCCCTGAATCAAACCGGTTTATTTTCCCTGAAAATACCAGTTTATGCGAATGTAGAGCGCATTTACCAACCAAGTTCTAATCCCCACGTGCAGCAGTCGATTTTGGCTTTAGCCAAATATCGCCAAACCCAGTTAGCCGAAGCTAAATTACAACAGGGTGATCGGTCTGGGGCGGCGACAATGCTACAAACGGCAGCAAAAACAGCTTTGCAAATGGGAGATGCTAGTGCAGCAACGGTGTTGCAAACTTCGGCTACTCGCTTACAGGCTGGGGAAGAGTTATCCGAAAGCGATCGCAAAAAAACCAGGATTGTCTCGAAAACTGTGTTGCAGGATGCTCCTCGTAAATGAAAGTTCAATTACTATCGGCACTAAACGATACTAATGTTGACGTTACTCAATTGAGTAACCAACGTCAACTGTCAATTTCTATTTCGTCCATTGCTGATGAGCTTGACCCAAGTTTACCCTTAAATTTGTGCCTGATTCTGGATAAAAGTGGTTCTATGCACGGCGAACCCATGAACACCGTGATTCAGGCTGTAGAACAATTATTAGCTCAACTCAAACCAGGCGATCACATCTCAATTGTCGCGTTTGCGGGTACTTCTGAGGTCATTATCCCTAACCAAATCGTCCAAGATGCTGAAAGCATCAAATCCCAGTTGCGTAAAAGGCTCAAACCTGGTGGTGGCACAATCATTGCCGAAGGTTTATCTTTGGGAATTACTGAATTACTCAAAGGCACAAAAGGCGCTGTTTCCCAAGCATTTTTGTTGACAGATGGCCATGGTGATAGGGGGTTAAAAATTTGGAAGTGGGAGATGGGCCCCAATGACAACAAACGTTGTTTAGAACTAGCACAAAAAGCTACTAGAGTAGGCCTAACCCTCAATACCTTCGGTTTTGGCAATGACTGGAACCAGGACTTGCTGGAAAAAATTGCTGATGCTGGTGGTGGTACTCTGGCTTATATTGAGCGTCCACAACAAGCCGTAGACCAATTTACTCGCTTGTTTAAGCGGATTCAGTCTGTGGGCTTAACCAATGCCCACTTGCTGCTGTCTCTCGTTCCTGGTGTGCGTTTAGCAGAACTAAAACCCATTGCCCAAGTTGCCCCAGAAACCATTGAGTTACCAGTGGAAACAGAAGCGAATGGTAGCTTAATTGTCCGTTTGGGAGACTTGATGAAAGATGTAAAACGGGTAGTTTTAGCAAATATTTATTTGGGGGAATTACCACCAGGGGAACAAGTAATTGGACATATCCAGATCCGCTATGATGACCCAGCTATTAACCAAGAAGGTTTACTTTCCCCACTGATACCAGTTTATGCCAACTTTACTGAAAGTTACCAACCAGCACTTGATTCACAAGTGATCAAATCAATTTTAGTATTGGCAAAATATCGCCAAACTCAAGTAGCAGAAGCAAAACTAGAACAGGGTGATCGCACTGGTGCTATCACAATGCTACAAACAGCTGCTAAAACTGCTTTGCAAATTGGTGATATTGGTGCAGCAACAGTGCTGCAATCTTCCGCTACTCGTTTGCAAGCTGGTGAAGAACTCTCTGAAGCAGACCGAAAAAAAACCAGGATTGTCTCAAAAACTATTTTGAGGGAGTGATACTTGCAATAGTAAGCATACGCGGGGAGTAGTAAATTTTTAACCGCCTGATATTTCTTTTAGCAATTAAGTGTAAAAGAAATATTAGGCGATTTTAATACCCAGAAATTTTTTGGGAATAATCAAGAATATCAAGTGCGGGTTACAATCTTATTTCCTTTCAATACTGATCATGAAAATGGCAGCTAATATAAATTCTCCTAAATCAACAACCCTTGTTAAATCTAGACTACTTAATTTTTAATTTTTAATTGGTATGAGAGGTATTCAGCATTTTCCTGAAAATGCGGGAATCATAAGTATATCACCCCACATGATATTACCCATTACCAAACTCAACAGATTTTGCACAGGAGCATCCCAATTTGCCAAGAAGATGAGAATAATTACGTGATGATGCATCGCGAATTAAGGGGGACTATTACGAATGCTGTCCATATGATAATGCAAAAGCGGATGTTTCAAAACCATGCTCGCTTGCAGGAAGCAGTTAGACTGATGAGCAAATTACTTCAGTCTGATAAAAGAGCAGGGCGCCTGCCATGTCATGATATTGAAATCAATCGGGAACTTATTACTGCCATCAAGGCTTGGAAAGGCTGAAGGGTTTTTCCTGGTTAGCTACACAGAGTTTGTCAAAGAAACTTCTCCTCAGTTGTGGTTTATCCCTGGTTACCGTTGGTTTGGGAACGTTGTAGATTAATTATCACCTGATTAGATTAGACCTAGATAAACAAGCTCGCACTCGTGCTTTTTCCATTACCCAGTCTATTGAATTTCCCACTGGAGGATTATTGGAATCAGAGCATCGGCAAAATTTTACGGTGAGTTGTTCAGAACAATGGCACATTAGCAACTGTTGCAGAAATTGTGATCGTTAACCCAGATGGAGTGATCCTCACAGATAGTTGCGGGAACAGTAAGCAGTTATATAAAGACAAATATCTAGAACTGCTACCAGCCATTGATCAGGGCTAAAATACAGGTATTGCTGCTACCAAGGAAATAGTTCTGTATAAGAACTCATACTGGTATAAATATTGATCTATATTAGTGTGCTGTTTGGAACCTCAGGAAGAGGAGGTTTGGCAATCACTTTCTTCGACTTGAGACAAATGCAGCAGGAAGTTGGCAAAACTTGTCTGACTTCCACATTAACATTGCTGTCTGGGATTCTCATGATTTTACTGTTGATGGGAATATTAATTAAGAATGGCAATTTAAATTAGTTATCAAACTATAACACGAAGGCATAATGGCAACTTGGAATGCTTTTCTAGATATGGAACAGGAATTGTATTTGTCATTATAATTCATGTTAATTTGAAAAAATCAAACGTTATAGTGCTTCCATCAGGCCGGGAACAAAATCCGGAATGTATAAGGTGTGGGCTTTTCAGAGCTTTGGAATGGTTTATTTACGCCGTACTGTACTAGTACGTCGCCAAATTACAGGAAGACAAATAGCCCTTTCCGTAGCATTATTAGTCGCCTCAACACCTGGAATGGAGATGAATAAACACATCACCAACTCAACTTTCAGTCATTGACGACAAGTCCGAACTGTTTTTGCCAAGGGTGTTTTTTTCCTAGTTGTAATTTCGTATTTGTCAGCTTCTTATAAAGTGGCTCTGATGGATGAGCGAATATCTTTAACCAACTCGTTAAAATCATCGCTAGATAAAGTATCATCTCTGACTCGATGCCACAACTTAAATAACTTCTCTTGTTGTTTAACAAGTCCAGTTACTAATTCTGCTGACACTCTAGTCCGTTCTGAAATTTTGATAAATTTCCGTCACAGATGCGCCCAACATAATTGCCGACGTTTCAGGTTTACCCACAAGGACCATGACGGACAGAGTTTAGAATTCCACTGAAGTTCTCACCCAATAAATTTTTGCACCTTGGGTACAACGGGTGAGGGCAATTTCAAAAGATGTGACTAGGGGTGTGACTGCAACCCATAACCAAGCTTTTCGTTTTTCAGGATTAAAAGAGTCAATATTTCCTTGATGACTGCTGTTTTCGTGGGCTCGAACGATGTTTGTATTTTCAATACAATAGACATCTCCAAAAATTAAATATTGTCACTTAACTGATCAGATTTTTGGGGAATTTTTGCCTATCTCTACTTTTACCCCCCTGAATGCTTACCAATACCTAACACATCAGTGAAAAAGATTTTTAAAATCCTGTCTTCTGTGAGGTTGCCGAGCCTGTAATATCCTGAGCTTGTTGAAGGGTATAATCACTGCGTTCTGTCTCCTCAACTCAATACGTCCTAAATTTTTGCAAGTTTTGCGTTGTCCATGATATAGTTGAGTAACTGATAACTGAATAACTAATAAAAGATGGGAGCAATGAAGACTAACTTCACCTCCCATTTTTCCTAAATATCAGTAAGGACTAGTTGAAAGCAAAATTAGCAGTGGTCAAGCTAGTGGTATTAATTCTATTCAGGATATCAGTAATTGTACTACTGATAGCAATACTTTACCTATTAATAAAGCGATTTTATTTGTATTCCTTCTATCCAGTTCGCTTGGGCTTTCCCATGCCGCACTACCCAACCTAAAGTCCACAGTTCATTAGACCTCTTCCAGAATTAATTTTATGTGACAATGGGGGTTTGTCTTTGTTCTAGCTAAAAGTTAGAGTTACACGGTTATGTTTTAATTAGCGAGCGCAAATAACACCAAAAATACATAATATCTAAAACTCTCTATCATACCACAGAAACGATTTTACAATAGGTCTATATAGTAGTGGTATCTAAAGTAAATTGTGTGCCACCATCCGTTTCTTCACTAGCAAAGTAGATCCGATCGGGAAAACCTTTATTTTTAGCAAAATGCTTGGCTTCCATCAAATTTGCTGAACAAAAGCAGTTGAGGGTGCGACAAATAAGTTAAAGAGGTTGTTCTCTAAGCATCATAGCCATCAGGGCCTGCATATGAAATGGCTGTTTATTGAGAACAGCAGCCATTATTTCCAAGACCAATTTTTGACACTCATTCATAGAAACTATCCAACTAGAACCGTATAAACCTATCCAAAAGGCACGGTGCCTTCTTCTAGTTCTTTGATTTTCACAAGGACCACAAACATAAGATTGTTTTCTTGTAAATTGACAAGGACCACAAACATAAGATTGTTTTCTTGTAAATTGAGTTTTCTGACCTTGTAACCATGTAGAAGTCATTGCCAAAGCAATAGATAAAATAAGCTGTACAAGTGTATCGGGAGAAACTTGAGAACTTTGTAAGTTATAAACCCTAGCTTTACAGTCTTTAAACATAGCTTCAATTTCAAAATGTTGACCATATATTTTGACTGCTGTTGATACATATGGCAGATTTTTTGATAAATACCAAGGTTCTGGTTCTTGCTCACCCCGTTATTTGCATTTCCAATAAACCACTAAATTACAAAGACCAAAATCTTTATTTTATGTGAGGATGACGACAACGGCTGTTTTCTTGTATTGGTAACGGTAGGTTGGTAGCCAATCTTTCTATTCTTAGTTCTTTCTGAGTTTGAAGTTCCCATACCAACATTTTTAGGGTGATTAATTGGTAATGATTCAGGGATTTTTTGAGGATTTTTTTATAAAATAAGGGTAGCATTTATTTTTGTGGTCTTGTTATTTTCACGATATTTACCGTCAAACTGCCCCCAATAGATAGCCATCTAATAACCGCATACTATTCTCAATAGGAACCGTTTCTTTTGAGACAGTCTGTTGCTTAGAATCCCTTAAGGGGAATACTTTGACGGTTCTTCTCACCCCTCAAAAAAAGCAATTAAAAAGTCAAGATACGTGTGAGTATAGCAGATTCCTCAAGATTTTGCTGCACATCTTACAGTCAACTGAAAACGTGAATTTAGAAACCTTAGGATAGTTAATTATATAACCTGTACCTCTGGTTTAGGGGTGTAATTCCATTGGGGCAAGAATTTATCAACAACAATCTTCAGATTTGATTTGAAGTCAAGAGTCACTTTTCTGACAGTTTGATAGGTGTTATGGAGAATATTTCTCAAAAGTTTGAGTACAGTTCGGGTGGTTGCTGTTGCCATGAGGACTTTTAGAGTCTGGACACTCTCAAAAATTAGCCCCTGATACAGGGGGGAAATATGAGGTAAGAAAGGATGCGCAATCGTATTGTACTTGCAGGTGTAGGGCTGATCATCAGGGATGGGAATTTCCATGGCCAGT
>ERZ1034415.95-NODE-95-length-18682-cov-40.014495_pt1 | contig 18682 bp, 17 predicted proteins | sample MGYA00520582_ERZ1034415 | MGnify/ENA primary metagenome ERZ1034415 (study PRJEB33736, sample SAMEA104288483) | Azolla nilotica | place: Sudan | collected 1982 | study: EMG produced TPA metagenomics assembly of the PRJEB19522 data set (Is there foul play in the leaf...
CCCAAAAAAGCTTGTAGTCTGATTCCTATATCTTGTCCCGGTACTATCTCTGGTGACGAGTCTGCCGTTTGTGTTTCCCACACACACTGCAAATGCACGTATATCTTTCATATTCTACACAATTCTAGTTAATGTAATTAATATGAGTGCTTTATAAGTTGTCCTTGATTTTTCAGGAATTGCTGTTATTTCTCCCAGCTTTACTGATGAATTTATAGGTGAACTTGTTGTTTAGTATGGTTTTCATGAGTTTCAAAGTAGAATTAGGATAGAAAGTATGAACGAAGTGTGTCAAGACCTCAAAGAATGATGAATAGTATTCAAAAATAACTAAAATAAACAATAATGAATAATAAAATTATGAACAAAAGTAAAAAAGTTGAGGACTTTGTTAAAAGCCAGATATTACCAACGGTTATTTATGTTTGGAATATTGGAGGTAAAAAACGTCACTTAAGTCAGCCTCATTGGGATATTGACATAAACTCCAATTCTTATAGTATTTACTGTGAATATATGGATCAATTTTCCTGGTCTGATCATCAGGGTTTTACTTATAATGAAGCCGAAGAATGGTTATCTAAAACTCTAATCAAACTTGGCTTAAATAAATAAGGCTCTTCCGTATATATTATGGTAAATCCGGTTCATGAAACCCATCAAACCCTTGCAATTCGAAAAATACAGGCTTTGTTATTAATATTTTAGAAGTTTTTCGTGGATTTTATTTTTTTACCTTAATTTTTCAACAAAGTTTTGATATTTAATTAATAGTTTGGCATAACAAGTAGCGAAGATCCATAAATAATTACTACAAGACCTACCAAATCATACCCAAATTTAACACAAAACCCTTTAAAACATCTTCCCCCGAAACCGCAGCAGGACAATCCAAAACCTCAGCTTCCTTAGCTTGTCTATAAATTTCCACTTGACGAGATTTACGATTAATTAATAAACCTAAAAGTACACCATTATCTATATAATGCTTCATCATAATGCTTCATCTTTTCCTGTGTAGCCTTCAAACTATCAGTAGGAGAAAGTAACTCAATCACAAAATCAGGAAAAATCGGGGGAAACTTTTCCTTTTCTTCCTCAGTTAAACTGTTCCATCTTTCCAAGTTTATCCAAGAAGCATTAGGAGAACGATCTGCACCATTGGGTAATTTAAAACAGGTAGAAGAATCAAAAACTATACCCTCTTTATTTTGATCATTCCAAATACAAATTTGAGCAGTGATACCCGCATTCCTATTTCCCGTTTCTCCCCCCGTTGGTAGTATAATTATTAATTCCCCATTTGCTGTTCTTTCAAATCTTAATTCGCGGTTTTTTTGACATAGCCGAAAAAACTGCTCATCAGTCATTTCTATTACTGATTCTAAGTTGACAGTTAAAGCATTCATCCTCATATCCTCCTTGAATATTTAGGCAGGTATAACACCTGCCCATTTAATCCTATTCTATACCCTCAATCCGATTTTCCACCTCCTGATACAACTCTCTTAACTGATCCAAATTCTCCTCGCTAGTCTCCCAATAACCGCGACCATTGACTTCCAACAAAGTAGAAACAATCTTGCGGAAAGAATGAGGATTGAGATTCATTAAACGCTTCTGCATTTCCTCATCTTTAATAAATGTCTCATTGGTTTCGTCATAAACCCAATTATCCACAGCACCAGCAGTCGCACTCCAACCAGTAGTATTTACCAACCGCTTAGAAAGTTCCCGCACACCTTCATAACCGTGAGACAACATCCCCTCATACCATTTAGGGTTTAACAACTTAGTCCGCGCATCCAAACGCAAAGTTTCTGATACACTTCTTACCTGTGCATTCGCGGTAGTTGTATCTGCAATGTAAGATGCAGGTTTCTTACCATCTGCACGGAGACTTGCAACTAACTTAGTTGGGTCAGAGTCGAAATAATGGGAAACATCTGTTAAACTGATTTCCGAAGAATCAAGGTTTTGGAAAGTTGCATCAGCAGTTTTCAAAGTAGTTTCAAAAATCTGCCGTGACTCATCCATAACACCAGGATTATCAGAATTGAAAGAGAAAGATTTGCGCTTCAAATACATTTCTTGCAACTCTGCTTCACTATCCCAAGTGCTATTCTCCACCGCAAGGTTTATATTAGAAGAATAAGAACCAGAAGCATTAGAGAAAACGCGAGTTGCAGCTTGACGCAGATTTATCCCCATTTCCTCTGCTTGTTGCAAAGCGTGTTTACGGACAAAATTCATTTCCAAGGGCTCATCAGCTTCTGCTGCCATTTTCACACCTTGGTCAAGTAGGTTCATTTGGTTAATGAACAAGTCGCGGAACACACCAGAACAGTTAATTACAACGTCAATTCTGGGTCGTCCCAATTCTTCCAAAGGTATTAATTCTAACTTGTTTACCCGTCCCAAAGCATCGGCAACTGGACGCACTCCTACCATCCACATAATTTGGGCGAGGGATTCACCGTAGGTTTTGATGTTATCTGTACCCCAGAGGACGCAAGCGATGGTTTCTGGCCAGTTTCCGTCATTTTCAGCCTTGTTACGTGCTAAAAGCCTATCAACAACGATTTTGGCTGATTGGACTGCAGCGGTGGTGGGGATAGATTGGGGATCTAAGGCGTGTATATTTTTACCTGTGGGTAATACGTCAGGGTTGCGGATGGGGTCGCCACCGGGTCCTGGTAAAATATATTCACCTTCTAAAGCTTGCAGTAAACCACCAAGTTCGTTATCTGCACAAACTTGTTTTAAGCAGAATTCCAAATACTCGAATAATGGTTTTAATGCAGAGGTGTCAACTTTGCTGTAACCAGATTTGTGCAATGATTCTACCCAAGGTTCTTTTTTGCCCATTTTGAAGAAGTTCAAATTGGAAACTAGAGAAACTCTACCTTCTGCGTCGGTTTGTTCTTGTACTAAGGAACCGACAGCAGCGCGAGTTGCGAGGGTGATATCTTGTAATAGTTGCACGTCGGCTAAAATGCCGACATCGCTGTTTTTGTAAATTTTGTCAATGTCCCGTCCTAAGCTGTTGGCAATAATTCGGGGTAAACTGAAAATTTCTTCTTCGCTGCGGTCTAAGCTGGCAATATTTACTAAAGTTGCAACGGCTTCTTCTGCTGTGGGTGGTTTACCAATGACGTGCAAACCGCAAGGTAATAACCGAGATTCAATTTCCATTAACTTGCTATAAACCATACCGACGATATTATCCCTTTCTTCTGAGGACATATCTTTTGCCTCGGTTTCGGGTAAGTTAATATCTTTGTCTAGGTTAACGATACGACATTTGTCCATGATGGAGTTAACAATAGGAACTCCACGACCGCTATCTTTTAAGGTTTGGTAAGATGCAATTAACTCACTAAGTTCTTTCAAACCTTTGTACAAACCTGCGTTTTCTGCAGGAGGTGTGAGGTAAGAAATTGTTTCTGCGTAACTCCGACGTTTGGCAATGGTGGCTTCGCTGGGGTTATTAGCTGCGTAATAATACAGGTTGGGAATTGTGCCAATTAGTTGATCGGGGTAACAATCACCAGACATTCCCATTTGCTTACCAGGCATGAATTCCAATGAGCCATGTGTACCAAAGTGTAAAACAGCATCAGCACTCCAAATACGTTCTAGGTAGGTGTAGTAAGCTGCAAAACCGTGGTGAGGAGTAGCGGAACGTGAGAATAATAAGCGCATGGGGTCCCCTTCATAACCAAAGGTGGGTTGCACACCGATGAAGACGTTACCGAATTGTTTACCGTAGATGAGTAGGTTTTGTCCGTCGCTGTTTAAGTTTCCTGGTGGTGGTCCCCAGTTTTCTTCTAGGCGTTGGGAGTATGGTGTCAGTGCTTCATATTCTGGCACGGACATTTTGTAAGCGATGTTTAGTTCGGGGCTTGCGTATTGTGCTTGTGCATCGTGGATGACTTGTTCCATCAACTCTTTTGCGGTTTCGGGAATGTCCTGCACGTCGTAACCGTTGTTTCTCAGTCCTTTCATGACTTCGTGGATTGAACCGAATACGTCTAAATATGCGGCTGTTCCGACGTTGCCTTTATCTGGTGGAAAGCTAAAAACGGTGATGGCAACTTTCTTGTCTAGTTTGGGTTTGTGGCGTAGGTTTGCCCATTTTAAGGCACGTTGCGCTACTGATTCTACTCGGTCTTGGAGTGCGATCGCTTTTCCTGTCGCTCCATCTCTACCTGATAATATGATGGGTTCTATCGCACCGTCAAGTTCGGGAATGGCAATTTGTAAGGCTACTTGAATGGGGTGTAAGCCTAGTTCGCTGTCTAACCATTCTTCCGTGGTTTGGAAAACGAGGGGTAAGGCCACCATGTAGGGACGATTAAGGCGTTTAAGTGCGTCTATAGCTTTGGGATGGTCTTGTCTTGCAGGCCCACCAACTAAAGCAAATCCTGTTAAGGATACTACTGCATCTACTAATTGTTTATTGGTTGTAGGTTCATAGAAGTAAGCTTCTATTGGCTTGGAGAAATCTAAACCACCAGCAAACACAGGTAATACTTTTGCCCCTAATGATTCAAATTCTTGCACAATCGCTACATAGTGGGCATCATCACCAGTTACTAAGTGAGTTCTTTGTAAAACTAGTCCAATACATGGAGCAAGTGGGTCTTTTACATCTTTGGAAATATCCTTACGGGCGGTGTACCAGTTGAGGTATTCACGCACATCTTCAAACATGGTAGTAGCTAAAGGATGCCAAATTCCCATGTCAGGATAAAGAACAGGTGCGGCATAGTTAATGCTTTCTTCTGTTCTTTGTTGTTTACTGCTTTTCAATACATATTTATCTGCCAGCATTAACAGGAAGTTTTCCAGATTTTCGGCTGAACCACCTAACCAATACTGGAAACTAAGCATGAAATTACGTGCATCCTGGGCTTTATCTATAGGTAAGAATTTTAGCACCTGGGGCAGTGTTCTCAGTAGTTTCAACATCCCATCCTGAAAGCTAGCACCAGATTTTTCCTTGCGCTTTTTCATGAATTGAGCGATCGCACTCTTGGATTGTCCTAATTGTGCTAGGGAAAAAGTACCCATCTTATTAAGGCGCATTACCTCTGGCATAGATGGGAAAACAACGGAAACATCCAGGTTATCCCGATGGGGTTCAACAGCCGCAACAACTTTCTGGGCTAAGTCTTCGATGAAAATTAGTGAGGCAATGAATATATTGGCACTAGCTATATCACGCTTAAACTCTTCATAATTTTCTGAGTTGCGTAGTTCTTCAATTAAGTACCCACTGATTTCAATCGCCACATTGGGATGATTAGCATTGACTTCTCTTACCGCTTGTGATAAAGCACTTTGGTATTGAGACTCAAGCACAACATAAACAACCTTAATCAGATTACGTCCCCGTAAATCATTAGGTGCAATATGTCTAATAGTGGACTTGACCTGGGTAAACATTCAGATAAGCTCCTAGAACATTAACTATCTTCGGCAATTAAGAGTTTTTTAGCAGAAAACTCGGACTCAGTGGGGATTTTGCTCCCTAACTGACACAAAATGATATAAAAAACGTAATCATTATTAATGAATCTTAACAAAAAAATAAGATTGTCTCAGCCTATTGTCTCAGCCTTCTGTAAATTCTTTTTACATTAGCAAGTTGTTATTTAACTATAAAGTGAAATAGCGGAGATTAGAAACAGCAGCAATTCATAAGCAATTCATATTAATTGATACAAGATGTAAAGTATTTTTATTTTAAATAATAAAAATCGAAAGCAATGAATTATACCAAAATCTAAAACATCATATTCATGATCTAGACTAGGATATGAGATAGTTAAAATTTCTTTATACCTGAATATTCAAAGAGGATATGATCATGAATGCTTTAACTGTCAACTTCTAATCAGTAATAGAAATGACCGATGAGCAGTTTTTTAAACTATGTCAAAAAAACCGCGAATTAAGATTTGAAAGAACTGCAACTGGATAATTAGTAATTATGCCACCAACGGGAGGAGAAACAGGAAATCGTAATGGGAGACTAAATCAACAATTATTTAATTGGACTGATGCTGATCGTACTGGGATAGCTTTTAATTTTTTCACCTGTTTTAAGTTGCCTAATCGTGCAGATTGTTCTCCTGATGCTGCTTGAATAAAATTAGAAAGATAGAATACTTTAACTGACGAACAAAAAGATAAGTTTCCTCTTAGCGCTCCTGATTTTGTGATTGAGTTACTTTCTCCAAGTGATAGTGTAAAGACTACACAAGAGAAGATGAAGGAACATATAGATAATGGTGTACTTTATAGATAATGGTGTACTTTTAAGTTTATTAATTAATCTTTTATTACTTAAATTCATATATCTTCAAATTTACCTGAGTGATATTAAAGATAGATAAATACTCTCTTATTACTTCCGCAAGTATCACACTCGATATCTATTTTCAGGTGCGTCAGGTGTTTTTCAGGTGCGTCAGGTGTTGAAAATCTGTTGATACTCTCCAATTTATAAATTTATAGGTCTGACGAACCCTACTAATATGCCAGTTGCGTCAGTCCTATTTCTATTCTCTATTCCCTAGGGGAAAGGATATGATCAGTTTATCTCTTACGAGCAGTAAAGCTCAAAACCGGACATAAAAAAACACAATGACACCAGTAGATATTCTCATTCTCTCCAACGGTCCAGGGGAAGTAACAACCTGGGTACGTCCTGTCGTGAAAGCATTAAGAGAACAATTAGGAAATGACCGTTCTCAGGTGAGAATTTCTGTAATCTTATCGCCTTGTCCACATGCTAGTGGAAAAGAAGCAAGCATAGCTAAATCTTATTCAGAAGTTGATAGAGTCCAAGCACCTGAATTTTTTTGGCAGTTTTTAATATGGGGTAAAACCGCAGAAAATTGGGATTGGAGAAATAAAGGTGTAGTAGTATTTCTGGGAGGTGATCAATTTTTCCCAGTGATTATTGGTAAGAAATTAGGATATAAAACTGTAGTTTATGCGGAATGGGAAGCACGTTGGCATAACTTGATTAATCGGTTTGGAATTATGAAAGCTGAAGTTGCAAAACATGTATCACCTAAATATGCTGATAAGTTTATCATTGTCGGTGATTTAATGTTAGAAGCAGCAGAGGAGCAAGATATAAAGATAGCAGGGGAACAAGGGTGTAGGGAAGAAGAAATTATCGGAATTTTACCAGGTTCAAAATCAGCGAAATTAACGCAAGGTGTACCGTTAACTTTAGCAATTGCTGAATATATCCATCAGAAAAGGCCAAAAACAAAATTTTTCATTCCCGTTGCACCGACCTTAGATATACCAATTTTACTGAATTTTGCTAATCCTGAAATTAACTCATTTACAAAAGCTTTTAATTTCCAAGGAGCATCTTTAATAGATACTAATTTAGTAACATCTAGAGGTTTAACTGTAGAATTAAAACAAGAAAATCCTGCTTATCATTTATTATCTCAGTGTTCTATTTGTTTAACTACAGTTGGCGCGAACACCGCAGAGTTGGGAGCTTTAGGTGTACCAATGATTGTATTATTACCAACTCAACAATTAGATGCAATGCGTTCTTGGGATGGTTTACCGGGATTATTGGCAAACTTACCAGGGGTAGGTTCTAGTTTTGCTAAATTAATTAATTTCTGGATGGCAAAACGTAAGGGCTTATTAGCTTGGCCAAATATTTGGGTGCAAAAAGAAATTGTACCAGAATTGCTGGGAAAATTGCAACCTCCAGAAGTAGGAGAAATGGTATTGGAGTTTTTAGAAAACCCAGAAAAATTAGAGAATATGCGTGATAAATTACGCAGTGCTAGAGGAGAAAGTGGTGCAGCACAAAAGTTAGCTACTTTGGTAAAGGAAGAGTTATTGTAGAGGTATTTTGCCAGAAAAGACAGGAAGTTTAAATTTATGAACGCTAAAACTAGTCAATTGATTACTTTTCCTTATATAGTTATAAATAATGGTTTAATGTAATTAATGTCGATTAAGATTTTTGAGAGTCAATATCCTTTGACATGGAATTATTGACTAGATAATAAAAATTATTTAGAAAGTAGAGAAAATAGTAAAATGTTAGGAAATCATTGGTATAGTTATGTTTTTCTAAAAACCTTAGATGTAATAGCATTAGCGAAAATATTTACTCCTGATATTGCTACAGTTTCATCATTTGTATAGGACAAAATGGGCGAGGTATTTTTTACAGGTGGTGTAGCTCGAGGATATGGAATTTTAGTTAAATCTAGCCATTCATGGGAATACATTTCAGGACTGTTAAATAGTTGTTAAATAGTAAGGCTTTAGAATTTTATCTCAAAAAATCATCTACATCAATGAGAGGCGGTTACTATAGTTCTGAATCTCGATTTATCTGCAATCTTCCTATTCAAATTATTGATAATTCTCAAATTACAGTGAAGCAAAAACATGATTTAACTGTTAATTCAGTCCAGTAAATGCTTTCTCTTCATGAACAATTAAATCAAGCATAAACACCACCAGTTGGAAGAATAATTCAACAACAAATTACAGCTACTGACAGACAAATCAATCAGCTAGTGTATGAACTTTATGAATTAACTGATGAGGAAATAACTGTTGTAGAAAGTGTATAAGTTCATTGGTTTGAAATAATCAATTCTACCCGTAACTGATTAACGACCCGATCCAATCCTACGGAATGGGCTGCTTTAAATAGTAAACGATCGCCTGCTTGCATAAATGTTTTTAATCTTGCTATTAAATCAGCATGAGTGCCAAAACATTCACAAGGAATACCCTTAGCACTATTGGCGATAAATTCCGCATCCTTGCTATCAACTAACACCAACAAACCATCTAAATTCAACTCCTGTACCATTTCCCCAACTTGTTGATGCAATTGTTGCGATCTTTCTCCTAACTCCTTCATTACCCCTAAAACAGCAATTTTCCGCTTTCCTGGAGTATCTGCTAACAACTGCAAAGCTGCTAACATTGCTTCTGGGGCAGCATTATAGGTTTCATCTAAAATTATCACATCATTAGGTAGTGTAAACCGTTGCGACCGGCCATTAGGCATATTCACAATTACCCCAGCTTGCAGCGATTGCCAATCAATTTCTAACACCTTGGCTACTGCTAAGGCTGCTAAAAAATTAGTTGCATTATGACGACCAGGTAAGGGTAAAGGTAAAGGTATGCCAGCCACCTCTACAGTTTCATTATCAATTAATTTTCCTTGAATATCTCCACCAGAAAAACCATAACTAATAACTTCCCCCTGCCAAAATTTCTTTGCTGTCTCCATTAATAATGGACTATCATAATTAAGGATTGCCACACTATCATTAGGCATTTCTGCTAACAACTCACATTTAGCTTCAGCTATAGCTTGTTCTGAACTAAGTAACTCAATATGTGCCGTTCCTACATTAGTAATTACACCAATATTTGGCCTAGCAATTTGCGTTAATTCCGCAATTTGTCCCCTTCCCCGCATCGCCATTTCTATTACCGCAAAATCATGTTCTGCACCCAGTTCTAAAAGAGTTTTGGGAACACCAATTTCGTTATTGAAATTGCCACAGGTTTTGTGAACCTGTCCCTTTGTGGCTAAAACTGCAGCTATGAGTTCCTTCGTTGTGGTTTTACCCACAGAACCCGTTACCCCAATCACAGGAATAGAACAGGAATCCCTCCACCATCTGCCAATTTGCTGATATGCTTTCAATGTATCAGTAACTTGCAATACAGGGAACCTAGGGTTTTCATAGGCATAATCTACAATAGCTGCGATCGCACCTTTTACGATCGCCATCGCTACAAACTCATGTCCATCAAACTTTTCACCTCGTAAAGCCACAAATACTTCACCCGGTTGTAAAATCCTGGTATCTGTTTGGATACCTTTACTAACCTTAGCTAACGCAGATACAGATAAATTTACAGAAGAGGCTGACAGAACTTCAACCAATTGGGATAAAGTCACCGACACAGGCATACTGATAATCAATAAAAGTTAATTACCAAATCCTACAATCCTTTAGGCCATAAATAAAGCAGTAAACAAAAACAGGGTGTAGTGTAGAGGGAAAAAGTTTTTCCCTCTACTCAAAAAGAACGGGGAAGGGTTAATGGTTTTTCTTTCACCCTTACCCTTTTTTCTTTACAAATCTCTATATTTACAAAACTTCATCTAAAATCCTTCATTCGAGAATTTACATAAAAGAGACATCGGTCATCTTCATCAAAAATATAAAATTCTGCTATTGTACTTTTGTAGTGTGACAAAAAATAGTATGTTGAATTTTAGCTTGGTAAGCTAATCTCCTAATTTTGAATTTTTGACTGATATTCCCGTCCCAGTAGCGGTACAGTTACCTGCGGGGCTGAAAAAGTTGATCACCTCCAGGTAAACCTGCAACGCTGTTAGACCTGTAGAGATTGTTCCCAGATAGAGGGTGAACAAGCCCATAGAATCTTGTGGTTTCAGAAGTACACCCAAGGAGTGTAAATTTAGTGTTCTCCAGTTTTTTCAATTGTCTCAATAACTGCCAAACCTATACTAGAAGCTGCAATTAATATGATTGCTGAAATCAAATAGGCATTGGTCAGCATTCGGAGGGCTTCGTAAAAAAAAATGTAGGTGGTCATTTGTTCACATTCTGAACTTTAATTGGCTACTAGTGCTATTTATTTCTCAACACCCTGATAGGTCAATCTCGCTGATTAATTCCTAGCAATAGGATCTTAACAAAACTTTAGCTCTTTCAGAACACCATGACAAACTTTTCTCCCTCAAGTATTGATTAATTTAACCTCGATTTGGTGAGAGATAATACAGAAAGATACTATAAGTAAAAATAACGCCCTTTGGAAGTACCGCAAATATTCTGAAATCTTCTTCCTTTAAAATACATACTAGTCCAGAAGTATTATGGAATATTTACATTTAGCAATATTCACAGATCGCTTATTATTAAAGCCACTATCACTCCAATATAAAGAAGACATTTCTCAGGAATTCACTGTGGAAATTACAACTTATTTATATGGAGCCCCACCTAAAGAAATTGGAGATACTAAATTTTTTAGTAATCAATCCTCACTATAAATGCAAAGAGGAGAGAGTTTAATAGTTGTGATTTTCAAGAAAGATTCTCAAGAATTTTTAGGCTGTAGTGGCATATATAAAATTAATAGCAAATATCCCCAAACCGGAATTTGATTAAAAAAATCAGCATTCGGTCAAGGGTATGCAACAGAAGTAATTAAATCCCTGAAAACATGGGCTGATACTAACTTAGATGATGAATATCTCAGATATCCTGTAGACCCGGAAAATGCTACCAGCAGAAGGATTACAGAAAAACTAGGAGGACAAATATTTAGTAAATGTAAGCATACTAATTTGAGTAGACAAGTTTTAAATGTAGTTGAGTATAGAATCCGTAAATGATCAAATTTCTATACTCTCAAAACAACACTAGATACAACAGCTTTCAATAGTGGCAACTACTGATTTTGATAATGATTGTAAATCATAGCCGCCTTCTAAACCAAATAGAATTTTGCGAGTTATACCTAAACAATATTCTGTAAATAAACCAAAGTCTTCAGGTTGCAAATTAACACTTGCCAAAGCATCATCTGCTAAAGCATCATAGCCAGCACTAACAATCAGTAAATCTGGCTCAAACCTAGTTAAAAAAGGCAATATCAAACCTTCCCACAAGGGTTGATAGGAAGTAATGTCACTACCAGGGGGGAGAGGTAAATTGAGAACATTATTATGCAAACCTTTTTCGGAAGCTTTCCCAGTACCAGGATAAGCTGGGTATTGATGTAAAGAACAATATGCAATTTGTGAGTGAGTCTCCACTATTGCTTGAGTACCATTACCGTGATGTACATCCCAGTCTAAGATAGCGACGTGGTTAACTCCTGGTTGTTGTAAAGCGTATAAAGCAGCGATCGCCGCATTAGAAAATAAGCAGAATCCCATGCCTGTATCACGTTCTGCATGATGTCCTGGTGGACGCGCTAACACAAAAGCCGGATTTTCCCTGGTTAAAACCTCATTTACTCCATCTAACCAAGCACTTACCGCTAACAAAGCCACGTCATAACTGCGGGGAGAAATGGGGGTGTCTCCATCCAAATAACCACCACCACTAGAAGCAATATCTTTAAGTTTCTTAATATAAGTCTGATGATGGGCTATTTCTATCCACGACATCAACTCAGGTTTAACTGGTTGAGGATTTACCCATTCTATTTTTTCAGCAATATTAGCAGTTTTTAAAGCGTTGACGATCGCCCTTAACCGTTCTGGTTTTTCTGGATGATAGCGCCCCGTTATGTGATCTAAAAATTCATCAGAATAGATGACTGGTAGCATGAGATAGAAAAGTCAAGATACTTGATTGCCATTCTACCTTGACTATTCGTTACTGTAGCCGGTCATTATATCCGTGGGTTAATCCAGCATTTCAGGAACTAAAGCTTGATTTCCGCGTTTTTCCTCTCGTGTTTGTTCTCGGATCACATCATCCATTTTTGGAGGGTGTTTAATTTTGTCTTGCAACTCTGGACTTAATTGGGAGGCATCTCCTTCCGAGTTAAGCTTTTCAGCTTGACTCGGAACTATTTCTTTATTCATAATTGTTGTCCCCACTATACCCATTTAGTCTAAAAAATATGATTGTTAAATTCACTTAACTATAGAGATAGATGGCGGATTGATTAGAGGATTTTTGAAAAGTCGTTGGTGATGTATCAAAAATCTTTAGATCCCCTCTAACCCCCTTAAAAAGGGGGGAAATGGAGTAACCCACCCTAAGAGAGACTTGATTGTGACACTTGCGTAAGCCCTACATATATAGAATATTTTTTAACCCACAGGTTTGATAAACCATGCCAAAATCCCCAGTATCAACAATAAAGGCATCAACCAATCACCAAAGCGTACATATAAAGTCTGGGTTTGGCGAGGATAAATAGTTTCGGCGTGGGTTTCGTAGGTGTTATATGCTGATTTCCATACATTTCTCCCATGAGGATCAACAAAAGCTGAATAACCGGTATTTGTTGCCCTAACTGCCCATCTATCAGTTTCAATTGCCCGCATGATATCCTGGGCATGATGTTGGTCTGCCATAGCAGCAGTATAATGGGCATCATTGGAAGAAATAAGAATAAATTGCCCACCTTGAAAAGCTTGACGGCGAAAAGTTTCTGAAAATGCTGATTCGTAACAAATGCCAACAATAACCCGCCCGAAGGGAGTATCAAAGACTTGATTTGCTGCACCGTGAACTTGATGTTCATCTAATGGTGATAAACGTTGTATAACTGCCCGTAAAATTTGTTCAAAGGGAATATATTCTCCTAAAGGTACAAGTTTAGATTTATCGTAACGACTGGTAACTTCTCCTTTACTATTAACACCAAATAAACTATTTGTATAGCTTTTTCCCCGTTCTCCAAAACCACCTATCCAAGCAATTACCCCTTTCTCTTTTACTGCATCTAATAAAGGTGTATTTTTAAAGTTGCGTTCATATAAAGGTAATGCACCTTCAGGTGTAAGAACTCCATTAACACCTTGACTTGCTAATTTTAAATATCCCTTGGTGTAACCTGTAACTGCACGACGAAATCCTTCCGGTAGTAGTTTGATTTGATTGGGAATATTACCTTGAATAATACCAATTTTCAAGGCTGTTGTTTGGGTTGGTTTTAGGGGTTGGGTGTAGAGAATAAAACCGATCAGATGGGAAAGAATAAATAGTGAAAAAGCTAAAATTAAATAACCATTGACCAAGCCTTTCCCTAAACCATTTTCTTCCTTTGCACTTTTGCTCTTTTGGGTGAACTTTTCATAATATATCCAAGCTTCACCAAGCAATCCATTAACAGCAACAATAACCGCTGTCACAGTATTTGGACCTGAAAGTGTCCCTAAATGTAAAATTACTAGATTGTGCGGTGATTGTGTGTAGGAAAGAGAACTCCACCATAAAGATCCTGAACTCCACAAGCTTTCTAAGGCACACCATAAAGCTGTACCAATAAGAACCCGCAGCCACGGTTTTTGTTTATCTAGCCGCACCATCAAAATAGCCCACAGGGAGACTAATATTCCTCCCCACAGGCTGATAAATGTCCAACAAAAGATGGTGATGGCTAAACTTGGCCACCAGGGAACACCCAGCCAGTTCATGGGATGAATGCCGATGATCCAGGAAACGGCGATTCCATGATAGGCGATCGCCCAAAGAAAGGCAGCGGTTTTTATTCTCTTTGTATATTTAACAACCAACACCCAAAAGGGTACAAGAGCGAACCAGGCGAAGAACCAAGCGCCAATAGGGGCGACGGTTACACCCATGAGAATCCCACTGATAAAGGATAAACCGTAAAGGTGGAAGGATGAAAACAACTTTGTTTCTAAATACTTCATGGTTTATCCTTGATCCTTAGATCCTTGATCCTTTATTCTGCCTCTTCTAATTCGCCAGTATCACCAGTGTCGGGAGGAACTATCGCTACTCCGGTAATAGCATCATCTTCGTCTAAACGCTGTACTCTAACTCCAGTCGCTGACCGTGATTGTACGGAAATCGCATTGACCGTTTGCCGAATAATAATACCGCGATTTGTCGCCATCATAATTTCTTCGTCGCTGTTGACAATTCGCAAGGTTGCTAGTTTGTCTTTGGTTTTGCGGTTTTTGAATTTAGTGGCGGTTAAACCTTGTCCAGCGCGGTTTTGTAGGCGGAATTGTCCCACTGGTACGCGCTTTCCATATCCTCCCATTGTAATTACCAACACCCAAGGTCCTGTGCTGTTGCTGTTGGGTGCTTCAGTGGTTTCTGAAATTTCTTCGATTTCGGTGGTTTCTTCAATGTCAATAGTTTCTTCTTCGATTTCCGCTTCTGTCTCTGTATCTAAAGTTTCCAGAATTGCGGCAGGTAGAATATCCATCCCTACCAGTTCATCACCTGGCTTGAGTTTCATTGATTTTACCCCACGAGTCGCCCTACCCAGGGGACGCAGTTGATCATGAGTACAACGGAAGTGAATGGCTATCCCGTGACGTGAACCAATTATGATACTATCTTCTACTTTGGCGCGTCTTACCCAGCGCAGTTGGTCGCCTTCTTCTAAGGATATGGCGATTAATCCGTTAGCGCGAATGTTGCTAAATGCTTCTAGTGCGGTTTTTTTGATGTTACCGCCTTTGGTGAGCATGACTAGATATTCTTCGCTGGTAAATTCGTCTACGGGGACGATGGAGGTGATTTTTTCTTCTTTGGGAATGGGTAACATCTGGACTATGGGTGTACCCCGACTGGTGCGGGAACCTATAGGTATTTGATAGGTTCTGAGGCTGTAGACTACGCCCCGATCGCTAAAGAATAATACGCTGTCATGGTCACAGCAGGTTAAGAAATGTTCAATGGTATCATCATCTTTCACCTTAGCCCCGGCTTTACCTCTGGTAGCGCGGCTTTGGGCTTCAAAGGTGTTGACGGGCATCCGCTTGATGTAACCTTGTTTTGTCAGCAGAATCAGGACTTTTTCATTAGCTATTAAGTCAATATCATCTATATCCCCTTCTGCGTGGGTAATAATTGTCCGTCGGGGGGTAGCAAATTGGGTTTTGATTTGGGTAACTTCGGTTTCAATGATTTCCAGGACCCTTTCCCGTCTGTCCAAAATATCCTGCAAGTCGGCAATTTGCACCTGTAATTCTTCGTGTTCCAGGCGGATTTTATCTGCTTCTAGGGCTGTTAACCGTCGCAGTTGCATTTGCAAAATGGCATCGGCTTGGACTTCGGAAAGTCCATAATTGGTGATTAATTCACCTTTGGCCGAGGGTGCATCTGATGCCCTACGAATGAGGTTAATAATTGCGTCTAAATGTGATAGCGCAATTAATAAACCTTGCAGTAGATGATCTCTTTCTTCTGCTTTTCTGAGTTGGTAACGGGTACGTCTGTTAATGGTTTCAATGCGGAAATCCAGGAAGACGCTGAGGAAGTTTTTGAGAGTGAGTAATTGGGGTTCCCCGTTGACCAAGGCCAACATATTCGCGCCAAAGTTCGACTGGAGTGGGGTTTGTTTATAAAGGTTATTTAAAACCACGCGCGGATAGGCATCCCGTTTTAATTCTATGACGATTCGCATTCCGTCGCGATCACTTTCATCCCGAATATCTGCTATGCCCTCAATTCTTTTATCATTCACCAACTCGGCGATTTTTTCAATTAATGCTGCTTTGTTGGTTTGGTAAGGCAATTCTGTAATAATAATTGCTTCCCGTTCCGGTCTGTTCCTTTGTTCTATGGTTTCAATGGTAGCCACACCCCGCATGGTAACAGAACCGCGCCCAGTGGTGTATGCTTCTTTAATTGCCGATGTTCCCAGAATTTGCGCCCCAGTGGGGAAGTCTGGACCATGAACATACTGCATTAACTGCAGATTAGTGATTTCTGGGTTGTGAATCAATGCCACTAACCCATCAATCAATTCTCCCAAATTATGCGGAGGAATGTTGGTAGCCATCCCGACCGCAATTCCAGAAGAACCATTGAGTAATAATTGGGGGATGCGTGATGGTAAAACCGTGGGTTCTTGTTGGGAACCGTCGAAGTTATCAGCAAAGTTTACGGTTTCTGATTCGATGTCTTGCAGTAGGGACGCGCTGGTTAAAGCTTGTAAACGACATTCTGTGTACCGCATCGCCGCTGGGGGATCGTTGTCCACAGAACCGAAGTTACCATGACCGTTAATTAAGGGCGATCGCATGGAAAAATCCTGCGCCATCCGTACCAAAGCATCATATACCGCCGTGTCACCGTGGGGGTGATATTTACCCAACACTTCCCCCACCACACGGGCGCATTTTCTAAAAGGGCGATCCGGTAGCAAACCCAACTCGTGCATGGCATAGAGGATGCGACGATGCACAGGTTTTAGACCATCCCTGGCATCTGGCAGCGCCCGACCTACAATTACGCTCATGGCGTATTCCAGATAAGATTGCGACATTTCGTGTCGTAAATCTGTCGGGATAATCCTCTCCTGTGAGGTTGTCATAAACAACAAAACTCCAAAAATCGTAGATTTTAGCCTTTCAAGTTGACAAAATACAAAATTATGTCAAATGAGTCTTGAATAATTGTCATATCTTGCTATGATTTTAACATAAATTAGTAGTCTTTGTGGAAATAGTCACTCACAAAGGAAGAGGACATAAAAAGTTTAAAATTAAAATCTTATCTTCATCAAGAAGATCAGCATGATTTTTGAGATATTTTTTCTGCCATATTAAAAGCTATAATTCAACTCATAACTAATTTATATATAGCAGGAGTCAGGAGTGAGGAGTAAAGCTCTTTTGTTGTCCAGGTTTCAATTTAGATTCAGTACCTCATTGATCTGCAATCTGCTATATTAGTAACTATGTTTGAATAAAGTAGGCTTATTCTTAACCTTGGGACTTTACGCGAAATAAAAAAATGACTTCATCCACCCCATAAATTTCATATAGACGCATCATTTTTGCTAAAAAAAACATCACAAAATAGGAAGGAAAGAAGTGCAAATCTAGACCATTTTCTTACAAATTTTGGTCATGTAAGGCGCATGAGAAGCTGATACCAATTAGCAAGCAGAAATTAATAAAGATAGTGAAAAGGGGAAAAAGCATTTGCTAATTTAGTGGGGAAACACCGCATTTTGATGGAAATTAAACAGCGCAGACAAGATTTAAGTAAATATTATTCCCAAGCCTTTGATTATTAGACAAGTTTAGTACCAAACCGTCCCAATATCACTCGGTTAAAAATCTGAAAATTTTCAGTTGGGTTGGAAAAAAGTTAAAGGGTAAGAAATCTTGATTTATATTACCCTTTCCTCCTTAACCTACAAATATTGGAAATTGACCTAAATATGTAATTTTATACAACTTTATATTTGTGATTAGTGCGAATTGAGGAATCGACAAGTATATCTTGTCTTAGTCATTGTTTGATAGGTTAATTGTTATATTACTGCCAAATAGTAAAAACGGAAATTTTGCTTTTTGGTGTTCAGTTTCATGTATTGTCGCTTTCTAGCCATCGCGCAATACTTCCAGTTGTTTTAACTGCTGTGACTGTTCTTCCAAGGGAATGGAGAGGTGATCGCACACCAACTCACATATCTCAAAAATTAACGGGTCAGTAATTTCATAATAGACACTTACCCCCTTATAGAACCGATTCATGAGCTTAGAAAAACTATTGCTGATGTTGCTCATCCTCTAATTGAATATGCAAATATTTATGCAAATCCTGGAGCATCTGGTTATTAATGTGAACATCAAGCATCAGAAGATTTCAGAAAACTTCCATCACGTCTTAATGCACAAATATATTTAATCCCGTGGTATGAGTGTACCTCAAATATATAGGAGTTACGCATTGATAAAAAACTCATCCATCGCTATTAAGCAGTACCAGCATTAGTAAGATTTTCCACAATGTAGTCGCCCACAACTAAAGTGAATAACTTCATTTGCAATTCATACCAATTAGAAATTATGTTTTCAGAGCGCATTTTTTCTAAACAAACAAATGCTTGAAGTGAACAAAATATCTGTGTTTCAATTGCTTGGCTATCTCTA
>ERZ1034415.102-NODE-102-length-17670-cov-38.082827_pt1 | contig 17670 bp, 25 predicted proteins | sample MGYA00520582_ERZ1034415 | MGnify/ENA primary metagenome ERZ1034415 (study PRJEB33736, sample SAMEA104288483) | Azolla nilotica | place: Sudan | collected 1982 | study: EMG produced TPA metagenomics assembly of the PRJEB19522 data set (Is there foul play in the...
ATGGAATTACACCCCTTAACCAGAGTTACAGGTTATTTAATCCACTATCCTTAGGATATTTTGAGAAGATACTTTGTCTTGCAATTTTATTTGTTTGATATGATTTATTTTACTTTAATTCCAGAAAAATATTTTAGCGATGTCTGTGGTTGGCGTAGCTAAAAACACACTTTTTGCCCCACCTCACAAAATCGTGTTGCTCCCGTGGTAATATATCAATCTCACCCAGATATGAGTGGTACTCTATGGGGTTAAATAGTTTTATGCTGTCATCACTATCAATATAGCCAATAATCCAAATATTCGTAAATGAATGAGATTGAAACAAATTGAGGATTTGATTAATAGGACTCATAGTTACACCTTTTGTACTCTAAACCACTATCTCTATTTAGAGGGTAATCTTAGATTGTTTAACTAATCATACTCACCGAGGCGCTTGGAAACCTTATTTATTTCCGGCTCGGAACTACTTACTCGAATCGATATTATAAAGTCGAGTAGGATATTCCTGATAACTTTCGTCATTCACAATATCTGGTTGCAAGTCTACAAGAGCATCTAGTACGACTAGGACGAATTGGAGCCACTGTCCTATAAATTCATCAGATGTAACCGGAATCCCAGTATCGGGTAAAAACTGGAACTTCTCACCCGAACCGGGTGTAGTTTCAAAGCGGATCGTGATTTTATCACCTTGCCGGTCCATCAACATTCCCAGAGCAGTACCCTGTTCAAAGAAATCAAATTCCACTGGTGATTTCGTGTCGGTCGTCAGTTGTTTCAAGACAATAGGAATGTATTCAAATATAGTAGATAGGTCTGGACGCAGGTCAAAGCAGGCATCATGCTCCTAAACATGGATAACAAACTCTTCCTCATAAATTGAAAGGAAATAGTTTAGAGATATAAAAACTCTAGTTGCGTCCACCATCTCTACACAATAACCTGGTTTGCTTAAGTTTTCCCACCAGTAAGATATCTCGAATGCTTGACTCATATGCTCACTATCTCAATTAAAAGGATACGCGGTTTTTAAGATTAGCTCCTTGCTGCGGATAACCTTGACAATCATTACGTCTTTGAGGACTGTACTATCAGGCAGATAGACAACTTTAGTCTTGGCTTCCATGCGGAACAATTGGCATTCCATCTCGGTATTCTTCATTATACAGTCTTAAACCATTCTTGGTCAGCTAGATATTGAGATTAAGCCTTACTATAGTTGATAAAATGTAGGAAATAAGCCTTGATACCATGAAAACTCAAACACTTTTTCAGATTCTAGATTATTCTAAATCCTCCTCTTCTTCCTTCTAACTCCTGACTCCTGACTTCTAATCGTCACGAACAACTTTTTCAGCAAGCCCTACCTAATGGTGATTTCATCCACTGGTAAGCGACAAAAATTAATAATAAACCAATAAAAAATAAAACTGCCATTAGAACAATTTGGTACCATAAAATATGTGGTAATAGTAAATCTAAAACTAAGTGCATTAAGTTCATAACGCCATAAAATATAGTCAAGCCAAAATGCGTGACTCGATAGCGTTTTTTTTCAGTAAAAGCTGTACCAACTATTGCTAACATTGGCAACATAAAAAAGCCCAGCATCAACCAAAAAATTCCCGAAAGTTCATTGATTGATGTAGCTTTTTGAGATTCAACCACATTTAAACCGTGAAATAATGGTATTAAACCCAGTTGAGTATGAAACAGTATACCTAATAGAAACACTGTCCACAAAGCAATTATTTTCTCTCGATAATTGATCATGATATTTCTTCCATCTATCTATAATTTATAACCTATGTGACGAAGTAAATCTTGACGTGCCTTTATATCCTCATTTCCTTCTACACCTTTGGGTGGAAAGCCATCAATAACACCGAGAATACCCCGACCTTGTTGAGTTTCTGCTAAAATTACCTGGACAGGATTAGCGGTAGCACAATAAATCGTGCAAACTTCTGGACATTGTTTAATAGCATTGAGAAAGTTAATAGGATATGCGTCTTTAAGTACAATTATAAAACTGTGTCCTGCACCAATTAATTGAGCATTTTTTGTAGCTACTTCTTGCAGAAATTCTTCATTTCCAGCAATTCTAATTAAACAAGCGCCTGATGCTTCACAGAAAGCGATACCAAACTTTACCTGTGAAGATATGCCTACCATGATTTCATATAAATCTTCTACACTTTTGATAAAGTGGGTTTGTCCCAAAATCAGGTTACAACCTACGGGAATGTCTATACTAAAGGTTTTGAGTTCCATATTTTTTGGACAAAATATTTGTTATGGAACTATTGTGATATTTTTCAGATGGTTAAACCTCAGTAGTATAGATTTCAGGATATGTGATATAGGAAATTGAATGCTGATACATCACACATCAGATTTACTGAACTGTCCCAGCAGTATCAATATTTTAACGTAAGCAGCTCGGTATAAAAATTGTCATTATTATCAGGCAAGAGGTGAACCAGCGCGGCCTTGGGGAACCACTGGGGTGGACGGGTTTCCCAGCATAAAGCAAGTGGCGTGGTTTCCCCCATGTAGGCGCTTCGCCTTCGCGCAGGGTGCGACTGGAGAACCCGAAGAGTAAGAGGCACTCATGCAATAGGGAAGAGGTTTTGGTCAATTTTACTTCTCGTTACATAATCCGGTATATCTATCAATTAATCTCAATAGTATTGCGGGATAATTACACGCCTAACAGCATTTGCAAGGAACATCAGGAATTATTCGAGTTTATCCCAGTAAATCGATCAATTTTCAGTTTAGAAAACTCCTAATCTATACAGAAAAAATTAGAAAAAAGTTGAAGAATCTCACCAAAAATGTGAACAGTCTAAACAACTCTTATGAATTGCTAAAATGGGAGTAGAGAAAGCCATTTAAACCGACGAAACTACAGCTACAGCTTGGATAAATCAACAACTTGTAGCCTTGGGTATGAGTAACCTTCCTTCGGAGGAAATTATCATGAACATTGCACAAGAAACACGGTACTCTTCACCTGAAGAATACCCTGAACTAGAAGTAAATTCAGACATACGTCACGAATATATTGATGGATTTATTATACCAATGACAGGCGGAACACCAAATCATAACCAAATTACTGGCAATATATATGTAGCAATACATATTGCTCTCAAACGTCTTCCTTATCAAGGATTTATAACAGACCAACGTCTTTGGATTCCAAATAGGAGAATTCACACTTATCCTAAGATTATTATGGTTGTTCAAACTCCCTTGGTATTTGAAGAAGGAAGAATAGACACTGTTACTAATCCTGTCATGATTGCTGAGATTTTATCAAATTCAACCAAAAGCTATGATAAAGACGAAAAATTTGCTGCTTATCGAACAATTCCCACCTTTCAAGAATATATTTTAATTGACCAATATAGAATGTACGTTGAGCAATACTGCAAAATTGGTGATAATAAATGGGTATTTTATGAATTCACAGATGCAGAAACAACTTTAAATTTAGCCTCTGTTCCTTGCCAAATTGTGTTAGCTGATATTTACGATAAAGTGAATTTTAATGTTGAAGAATAAATCCATAATCTTAACTTATTTATAACAAGAAAATTAGATTATTTGCTATTATTTTCTTTAATTCCTTAGTTCTTGTAAAGCAATATCTCTAAATTTCCCTTGCAAATTTTCCCAAGTCACACCTGCTAAACTGGGTAAAACAATGTGAGCAGTTCCCACTCTTGCCGGTGGTCCTATACCTACCGCCCACATACTTGCGGCTAAAGCTGCATCAATACCTGCGGCTGCATCTTCAAAAACTACACATTGCTGTGGTGAAAGTCCTAACTGCTGGGCTGCAAACAGAAATAAATCTGGTGCGGGTTTGGGTTTTTGGACACTATAACCATCTGTGATTGCGTCTATTTTATTACCAATTCCCAATTTCTCAATCACCACACGCGCATTTTTACTCGCTGAACCAATAGCTATCTTCAACCCAGCTTGACGCAAATCGTCCAAAAAGGAAACAGCACCCGGTAATAAATCCTCAGGTGTGATACGTTGAATCAACTCGACATAATAGTCATTTTTACGTTCCATCATCTCCTGAATTTGCACTTCCGAATATCGCCTATCACCAATAATTAGCATCAGCGAAGCACGGCGAGAAATTCCCCGCAATGCCTCATTAGCTCGACGGTTAAAAGGAATACCTTCCTCATCTGCTAATCTCTGCCAAGCTAAGTAATGATATTCTGCTGTATCGGTTAACACACCATCTAAATCGAAAATCATCCCCTGAATTGCAGTGGCGGGATTTCTCCTCCCGTTCCCAGTCCCCAATTCTTGGTGTAAATCAAAATCCTCCCATTTACCATGCCAGTTTAATTTAAACTTCAGCCTTGTCCAGTTTGACGGTAGGTGGGGATTAGCTACGGGTTGACTATCTGTAAATTGGATACCTCCAAAACCGAAAACTACAGCTTGCCATATTCCCCCAGCACTAGCGCCGTGAATCCCATCACTAGTATTGCCTCGTCTATCTGCCAAGTCGACCATAGCCGCTTGCATGAAGTGTTCGTAAGCTTCCTGGGTTTGGCGTAAATCTGCGGCTAAAATCGCGTGAATAGCTGAACCAAGGGAAGAACCATAGGTAATATCTGTGCGGGGTGCGTAGTAGTCCCAATTGACCTGCAATGTTTTTAGGTTGTAGGGAAAAGCAGTATTTATACGCATCAAATAAAGTAACATTAATACATCTGGCTGCTTGAGGACTTGGCGTTTGTTGGTGCCTTCAATACCTAAAATGCTTTGAATTGACTTTTGGCGTGGTTCGTAATCTGCTAAATTAATATCATCTAATTGAAAAAATCCCTCACATTGCTCAATTAATCCTGTTTCTGGGTTGTAGGGAATCCAGATTTTGTTGATGATTTCTAGCCAATGGTTTCTGATTTCGTCAGTAAGTTGCAATTTTTTCTCTAGTTCTGTAGCTTTTTCTGGGAAATGACGACGTAACCAATCATCAACTATACAAGCTTTTTCTAAATGCCATTGCACTAGGCGGTTAGTGAATGCATTGTTATGTACTAACTCGTGATATTCATCTGCACCTATGACGTTGCGAATTTCATAACGTTCGGTTTGGGGGTTAAATTCAACACGGCTATTCCAAAAAATTGCGGTATCTAGAATTATCTCTGCGCCATAATCTCTGAGCCATTCATCGTCACCAGTGACTTGCCAATAGTACCATACAGCATAAGTTATAACTGCGCTAATATGAATTTCGCGATCGCGACACCAAATCCGCACATCCTCAGCATAATAATCACTAGGTAGCGACCATCTCGGTGTTACTTCATCACCTGTCACCGCACTTTCCCAAGCATACATCGCACCCTGATATTCATAATGTGTTGCTTTGCGTCGCGCTCCATTTAAACTATGATAGCGGTAACTCAGTAAATTACGCGCTAATGCTGGTTGAGTAAAAGTAAAAAATGGCAGAATGAAAATTTCTGTATCCCAAAAAATATGACCGTGATAACCAAAACCAGACAAGGTTTTAGCAGGAATACTTACCCTGTCATCATCACGGGGAGCAGCAATGATTAGTTGAAATAAATTATACCTAATAGCAAATGTGGCTGTATTATCTCCCTCAATTGTAATGTCGCTTTTGTCCCAAACTTCCGCCCATGCTTGTTCATTAGCATTACGTAGGGTGATATAATCCGGTAGGTGGTCGAGTTTTTCCTGTGCGGTGGAGACTGGTTGTTCAACATCCCGTGAAGTAAAAACGGTGGCAATTTTCTCTATGGTTACGGTCTGTTGTGGTTCAGAAAAGAAAGTTGTACTGATGCTAGGGTAGCCAGGTGCAGTATTGACTTGCATTGCCGTTTCTATTCCTGATATGGTCATTTTTGCAACCATACCGAGATCAATTCGGGAGTAGCGGGTGCGACTGTGTAACCAGAAGCCTTTGTCAATTTTCCCTTGGTCTAGTCTTTCCCAGTGATTGAAACCTTTATTTTCGGGGTAGCCGTTAATACTCGCTTGGATTTCAATAAATCCATGAAAATCTATTGTTGTTAACTGGCAACGTTGTCCTAATACATGATGATCCGCTAAACTTGCAAAGCGTTCAAAGCTGATATCTATGGTTTTTCCAGTGGGACTACGCCAACGCAGATAACGGCTAAGAATCCCTTGATGTAGCTCTAATTTCCGATTGTATTCTAAGATTTTACCTTGATCTAGACGAAAGCGATCGCCATCAATCATTACTACCAATGGTAGCCAGTCTGGACAGTTAGCCAGTTCGGTATAGACTACGGGAACATCATCATAAACACCGTGAATAAATGTAGCTGATAGTGTGCGTGGATAGCTTTCTTCAAAGCTGCCTCTTGTACCTAAATAACCGTTACCAATGGTGAATATTGTTTCTCTAGTGTGTAATTCATCGGGATTAAATTGGTTTTCTATTAATACCCAATCTGTGTAGATAAAATCTCGTTTGTTTTCCATATTGATGAATGAATAGAATTTGTCTCACGCCAAGGTGCAAAGCAAGAGGGAAAAAAGAAAAGAAAAATCAAAAGTTATAATTTATTTGTAAATTTGAGCGTATTGTTGTTGATGTTGGGCGATAATTTTTTCGGCTCTGGGTTTGTAAATGAGATGAAATAATGTCTCCATATATCTATCTCTTGCGTCGTTTTCTTCTGGGGCGATAAAGTTCCAAAATATAAATATTTTAGCTAGTAATAGTAATTGTTCTGTGTGTGATTTCCAGTTGTATTTATGGCGAATTCTTCGAATCATCCATTGGGAAGTTTCTTGCCAATATTCTGGGTTAGCATCACATTTATCTAAGAAGTTAATAATTGTCTTAGCTGTTCTTTCTAAATCTGTAGGGTTGAGATGAAATCCAGTTTGCAAATCTTCAAGAATTTCTGATGATCCGCCAAATTTAGTTGCAAAGGTTGGTAAGCCAGAAATCATTGCTTCTAATATACTACGTCCGAAGGCTTCATAAAGGGCAAAATGAATATAAATACCTTGATAATCAGCAATAATCCGATAAGCTTCACCAATTTTTTGGCTTGGTAGACGCATTCCTAACCAGCGGATTTTCCCTTGCAGATGATGTTCGTTAATAATATTATGCAGTTTGGCGATTTCTCCCCATTCTTCTGGATGTGTGGCTTCATTTACAGATAAATTACTAGTTAATAAAATCAGGTTACATCGAGTTTGTAATTCTTGACTTTTACCAAAACATTCAACTAAACCAGTGAGGTTTTTAATTGAGGTAATTGGTGCAACTGTAAAAATTGGTCTTTTATGAATCTCGTCTATGTTACCGAGAATATGATCATGTTGCTGTTGAAACAATAAATCTTTAATTTTTTGGCTTTCTTGTGGATTTCTATCTTCTGTTTGACTGTAGGGGAAAAATAAGGTTTCACTGACTCCAGGGGGAATCATATTAAATTTAGGATTAAATAAATCAATTCCATCAACTACATGATAGAGTTGGGGCATGGTAAAACATTTGTAAGACTCATATTGTCCCATCGTGTCTGGTGTACCGACAATTTCTTGATAGGATGAAGCAACAATAAAATCGGCAGCATTCATGCTAATTAAATCGGCGGTAAATTGGGCTGAGAAATGATACTTTTTATCTAGGTCTTGCCAATATAAGTTACTAAATAAATGTTTTGGTTTTTCTAGGGAATGGGCAATATTGCATTGAGGAATTCTTAAGCTACTGGAGAGGAGAGAGGCGACTAAGTTACCATCGCTGTAGTTACCAACAATTAAATCTGGTTTACCTAAAAATTGTGTTAGCAGTTCTGTTTCTGCATCTTGGGCAAATTTTTCTAAGTAAGGCCAAATTTCAAACTTAGAAATCCAGTTATTAATAATTTCTGGATTACAATCTCTAAATGGAACTCGTAAAATCCAAGCATTTTCTGTATTGTGAACTTTTTCTAAATGCAAGTCACAAAATGTACTATCACAATTGGGAATTAGGCGAGTTAAAATAATTACATGAGGTTTGATACCTAAGAAGTCAAGACCAGCAAGTTTTATTTCCTGTTGGAGTTTGTTTTCTAAACTGCGTGCTTGTTCCAGGACATAAATAACTTGACCTAATGTTTCATCTCGTCCTAGAACGTCTTCTTGTGCTACCCAACCATGTATGGAAACGAGGACGACGCGAAAAACTGCGGGAATACGTGCGACAAAAGCTTCGAGAATGTAGGTTTGGGGGGTGTCAATGAGTCTTTGTAGTAGTTCTAAGGTTTCCCTAACTCGCGCAGCGTTGTTACCCCAACCAGCTTCTAAACCGAGTTCTTGAAGATGAGAACGAAATTGTACGTAGGGTTCATCAGGGGAAAGTGCCCTTAATAGGGTGATGGCTGGTTTAATTAGTTTAGCAAACTGGATACCGGAATGAATGTGATCGCTAATTAACAGCTTCATGCCATTGAATTGTATCCCTTGTAATGCCTGAAACAATATTTCTAGCCAATGTTGAGGATCGGAGACAAATTGATTGCATAGATAATGGTTCAGGAAAGTCAGACCTTGACCAATCTCTCTGGGATCGCTAATTCTCGGAGATGTTTGGTAAAATGGGTGGAGGTCAATTTCTAGGATGTGGGGTTGGTAACGGTTGACTAAGCGATCACTCACATCTAAAAATGCTTTAGGAGTCATTAAATCGAAATGCGTGAAATCTGCGGTTAGTCTCCACACTTCTTGACTAGCTATCCTTGGTCTGACGACAAACCAAGTATTTTCATCTTCGAGAATAATTTCATGAGTGTAATGAATAAGCGTACCTAACGATGAAGAATGGTAAAAATAGGTAGGTTTTTCAGATTCATGACAATAATTAGTAAAGGCCTGTAAAATTTCATTCCTCAAAAAGTAACATTTCTCAAAATTATCCAATATCAACAGAAACTGACGTAGTGCAGTTTTTTCCTCACTGGTTAAAACAGCCTGAAATAATTCATACATGGGAAATAACCCAACTATAACAACTACAATTGTAAGAATTCAGGAGTCAGGAGTCAGAATGTTTGAGAAATTGGTTAATTATCAAACAGGTATTTTTGGCGTTAGCCTGAAAAAGCTGACTGCTGATACCTGTTCGCGTAGCGTGCCGTTAGGCATTAGCTGAATGCCTACCTACAAACTCATTTGTATCTCTTGAAAAACTGGATTCTTAGATAATTAGATTAGGTGAGATGTATCTTTTTCTGATAGTAAATTACTTGTAAGAAGTATCGTATCTAGCTGAGGTGTGAAAGCCTTGGGTAATTCTGGTAATTCTTTAGATATAGGAAGGAAAAAACAACTTACATGTCTACCTCTCCTCTTTCCCATTTAAAGCCTCAATTAGTATCTTACTGATGACTGCTGACTCTGACTGTAGATATTTTTGTGGCTAATTTTGTTGTTTTGATATTTCATGACCTGCTGAATGCAATTTTGTAAACTCCTCGTGTGACAGTATTTAAATAGGCATTTGATACATAGGTAAAAAATCCCATCAACTATAATTTTTTTGGATAAAATTTGCCAAGTTGGCTAAATGCATTCAAAAAAAATAGTATTCTGCATATCAGATGAATGTCTGTGTTCGCTATTTTTTAATTCCAAAATCGGCTTAGTCTCTAATGCCAAGGGCATAAGTTTAGCATTTGCATATAGGTAAGGGAGAATCGGTGAAATGAAACTAAGAATTAATAAAATTTTTGACTTCCAGACTCAAAAATACCAAAGCAACACCTGTCAAAATTACCAGTTGTTAATGATACTAAAAAGCCCAAGCTGATGATAAATTCATTCCTAGTACACTACGGCGTAAATAGAGCATCTATTTAAAATAGATGAAAAGCCTACTCCATAAGATTTTTTATTTTTGACTTTCGCCTTGCGGCACTAGCTTGTAAGCCCCATAAGTCCTGCTATTAATCTTTCTGCAAAACAAAAGTCACAGAAAATAATAGTATTCTTGTAAGCATTCAGCTAATGCCTAAAGGCATGCTACGCAAACAGCCATCAGCAGTCAGCTCTTTCAAGCTAACGCCAAAAATACCTGTTTGATAATTAACCAATTTCTCAAACATTCTGACTCCTGAATTCTTACATATTCTTTTGGTTAAAAATCAGTTGATATTTACATGAGAAATGAAGAATTTATTTAACTTCAAATATCACTTTTATCATAGAAACCTGTGGCTTTTAAAAAGATTTTTATAAATCTCTAATGGTGGAAAATATGGAGATAGTCACAAGCGATATCTAAATGCTGTTTTCTCGATTTTTGGCAGTTATAGTAGGAGTCAGGAGTCAGGAGTAAAACTCTCTTGCTGTTTAGGTTTAAATTTAGATTCTGTACCTCATTGATCTGCAATCTGCTGTATAGACTAGACATTGCTAATAGAGAATCCCGCACGAAAGTAACGATAAACCTTCAATAGTAAAAATTATATCCAGGACAGTCATGAACTACCGAATTTCTTCTTCTCAAACTAACGTTCAGAATCTTATTACTCCTGAAGAATTAAATCAAATCCTTGAAGCTGTCGCTGATGGTAGATATTCCTGGGCTTGTGTGCTGATTTTACGTTTTATTGGTTATAATCCACTGCATTATATTCCCCAGCGCACTTATAGCCGTTTAATGAAAGAAAATAGCCAAATTGAGACAGCATCAGCATCTACCAATAAACCGAAACCTCACCCAGTGAATAGTTCTCATTGTGTGCCTTAATCTCAAATTAACAGTACCAATGAGTGGTGTAGTCTGTGGGGGAGGTGAGGGAAGAATTAATTCTTTCTTCTCTCTTCTGAACTCCTGTAACTCCTGATAGCGGAAGCTGGCGTAAGCCATACTCCTGTGTTCTAAAAACGGTTTAAAAGTATCATTCTGAACGTTCACGGAGCGTCTCTGAAAGAGATAGTGAAGAATCTCCGAGATACTAGTGCCGCCGTGAATTCAAAATGCTTATTTCAGAAGAGCTACGCTAACAAAATATCTCCTTCGGAGACGCTCCGCGAACAAAATTCAAAATGTATACAGCGTGAGCTTTTCCGAGGTTTGGAATGGTTGGTTTATTTACGCCGTACTGTACTAGAGCCTACGGCACGCTCCGCGTTCACGCAGTATCCCTTCGGGATACGCTGCACTACGTCACGCATAGCTTACGCCACGCTGCTCTATCAGTATGACATAAGTCCAAGTTTTACCCGTTTGCTGTATAACTCCCCAATTCCTTCTTACAACAAGTCCAGATTAATAGTTTGTTGCCATACTTGCTCAAATGCAATTCCCTGTTTAGTAGAAATATATAATAATACTATAGCTGCTGAACGTTTGGAATTATCACAATGTATCAGCAGCGGTTTAGGTAATTCATCAATAATTTGAAAAACCTGCTTTGCAGTTTGATGAATTAGATTTTCAATTTTAGTCGGCAGGTTGACATAGTACAATCCTAAAAGTTCAGTTTTTTGTTGTTCATTTGTCCATGAAATAGATTCATTTGCAAAACACAAATTTAGGACAGATTTGTAACCATCATCAGCAAGCTGCTGTAGCTGTTCTGGTGTAATTTGTCCACTTATTGCTAATTGCTGATTAATCTTCCTAATAATATTCATTGGAAACATATAGTCAATCATAGATAATTAGTGAATTGAAATGCAGTTAGTATTATGATGACATTTTTCTCCAGGTTAGTATTACAATTAAATTTAGTAAATGTAGACTTTCTCTACACTCTTGAGAGGATGTTGCGTAAGAATTCAGGAGTCAGGATTCAGGAGTCAGAATGTTTGAGAAATCGGTTAATTATCAAACAGGCATTTTGGCGTTAGCCTGAAAAAGCTAACTGCTGATGGCTGTTTGCGTAGCGTGCCGTTAGGCATTGGCTGAATGCTTACGTTTTAACTCTGCTATTAACTTAGAGCAAGAATTTGAGGAACTTGTGAGGATGCAGTTCTATCTGGGAAATTTTATAGCAGCCAAACGGTGAGAGAGTTAAAAGTCTGTTTGTATCGAAGTTGTATGGTCTGTTGACGTCCTAACAACCTTGGTAATTACTATATGTTGATGGGGGTTTAATGAGCGTTATCAAAGAATAAATAGATTTGTATACTAAGTAAGTCGGCGGGAAAAAACAGAAGTATGTAACAAAAAGTAAAATCACGAAAACCCTGTTCCCTTTTGCCTGTCATAACGACAATTTTTAACGCCAACCTACTTAAATCCGCAAGTGTAGGTGTTCCTCACAAGTTCCTCAAATTTTCGTCTTAAGTTGCAAGGTAGAAACCAGGGTACTGGGGACTGGGTAAAATTTTTCCCTTTTACCAATTACCTATAGTTTAGGAATTCTCAAAGGCTGGGGAATATGAAAACCAGAACTTATGCCAGCATAGACGGTAATGAAGCAGTTGCTAAGGTCGTTTATCCACTCAATGAAGTTATTGCCATTTATCCTATCACTCCATCTTCACCTATGGCTGAATGGTCTGATGCTTGGATGAGTGAAACAAAACCGAACATTTGGCGAACTGTTCCCTTGGTGGTACAGTTTCAGAGTGAAGGGGGCGTTGCGGGTGCTGTACATGGTGCTTTACAAAAGGGTACTGACTACCACATTTACAGCGTCTCAGGGATTAATGTTGATGCTGCCGAATATGTACAAGATTGCGGGCGATCGCGCTACAATATTTCATATTGCGGCGCGATCGCCCGCAGCCCAAGCTTTATCATTTTCGGTGATCATACTGATGTTATGGCAGCCAGAAGCACAGGTTTTGCCATGCTGTGTGCTGCTTCTGTCCAAGAAGCCCAAGATTTTACCCTCATTTCCACACGCGCAACTTTAGAATCACGCATTCCTTTCCTACACTTTTTTGATGGAGTCCGCACTTCTCACGAAGTCGATAAAGTAGAAACATTAACAACAGAAGACTTACAAAAATTCATTCCCATAGAGTTAGTAATTGCCCATCGTTCACGGGCTTTAACACCTGATAGACCCGTATTAAGAGGAAAATCCTAAAAGTCGGATGTTTACTTCCAAACCAGGTAAACCGTTAACCCATTTTATTTAGTTTGCCCAGATCTAACTCAGAAGGTAATGGATGAATTCGCTCAAGTTACAGGGCGAGAATATAAAGTATTTGAATATCATGGAGATCCAACAGCAGAAAGAATAATTATACTCATGGTGTCTGGTTGTGAAACAGTTCATAAAACGGTAGATTATCTCAACAAACAAGGTGAAAAATGTGGAGTTGTTATAATTAGATTATATCGTCCCTTTGACACCCAAAGATTTATTACAAAGATTTATTAACTCTTTACGAGAAAAACCGCAGTATTCCTGTTTTAGATATGACAAAATAACCAGGGGTAATTGGTGAACCTTTATATACTGATGTTGTTACAGCTTTGGCAGAAAACCAACTCAACAATATTCAAGTTGTGGGGGGAAATATAGTTTATCATCTAAAAAATTCACACCCGCAATGGTGAAAGCTTTATTTGATAATTTGATACCCCCAGGCCCCTTACGAATGGGGGCAACCAAGATACAACTATCCTTGATAATTTGGCTGAGACACCAAAGAATCATTTTACAGTTGGTATTAATGATTATGTCACCCACACCAGCTTACAATATAACCCCGACTAATGTTGTGCAGGCTACATTCTATGTTTTAGGTGCAGATGGTACAGTTGGTGCAAATGAAAATTCCATCAAAATTATTGGTGAAGAAACTGAGAATTAATCCCAAGTTTATTTTGTTTACAGTTCTAATAAATCTGGTTCTGTTACCTTTTCTCACTTGCGAGTTGGTTCTCAACAAATTCGTTCTACTTATTCAATCACCAATGCTAACTTTGTCGCTTGTCATCAGTGGGAGTTTGTCGAAAAATTCCCAATGTTGAAAGATGTCTTCCCCGGTGGCACATGTTTATTAAACACACCCTACGACAAAGATGAAGCTTGGGAAGGACTCCCCTTTGCTATGCAAGAAGAGATAATTAATAAAAATCTCAAATTCTATGTCATCAACGGCTATAAAGTCTCACGGGAAGCCGGAATGGGCGGACATATTAACACTGTCATGCAGGTTTGTTTCTTTGCCATTTCTGGGATTTTACCAAGAGAAGATGCGATCGCACAAATTAAAAAATCAACTCGCAAAATCTACGCTAAAAAAGGCGAAGAAATCGTCCAAATGAATATCCAAGCCGTTGATAAAATCTTGGATAATCTGTATGAAATTTGGCATGGGGCATGGGGCATGGGGCATGGGGCATGGGGCATGGGGCATTGGGCATAGCGAAGAAAACAAACCCCCAATCCCCGATTATGCACCTGCATTTGTTCGCAATGTATTGGGTAAGATGATTGCCCGTGAAGGTGATGATTTACCCGTCAGTGCATTACGCATAGATGGTACATATCCAACGGGAACATCAAAATGGGAAAAACGCAATATTGCCCAAGAGATACCTGTTTGGTTTGGGATCCTAATGTTTGCATTCAATCTGGTAAATGCGTGATGGTATGTCCACAGAGCGTTATCCGCAGTAAAGTATATGAACCGGAAAAATTAGAAAATGCACCGCCAACTTTCAAAAGTGTTAATGCCAAAGAACATAATTGGCATGATTTGAAATTTACCATTCAAGTAGCTGCGGAAGATTGTACAGGTTGTGCTTTGTGCGTTGATGTATGTCCGGCGAAAAATAAAGCCGAACCACGCAAAAAAGCCATTAATATGGAACAGTAAAGACCGTTAAGAGAACAAGAAAGAGATAATTGGGACTTCTTCTTGAGTTTACCAAATCCAGACCGACGGAATTTGAAGTTGAATGATATTAATCAACAACAAATGCAAGAACTGTTGTTTGAGTTTTCCGGTGCTTGTGCAGGATGTGGAGAGACACCGTATACTAAATTAGTAACACAATTGTTTGGCGATCGCATGATCGTTGCCAATGCCACCGGTTGTTCTTCTATCTATGGTGGTAACTTACCCACCACGCCTTGGACAAAAAACGCTGAAGGCAGAGGACTAGCTTGGTCTAACAGCTTATTTGAAGATAATACCGAATTTGGTTTAGATTTCTGCGTTTCCATAGATAAACAAGCTGAAGGCAGAGGACTAGCTTGGTCTAACAGCTTATTTGAAGATAACGCCGAATTTGGTTTAGGTTTCCGCATTTCCATAGATAAATAAGCCGAATTTGCAGCTTATTTACTACAACAACTTGCACCCCAAATAGGTGAAACCCTAGTAACAGATATCCTCAACGCTGAACAAAAAGACGAAGCAGATATTTATGAACAACAGGAAAGGGTATCTATTCTCAAACAACAATTGGATGAAATTATTACCGCAGATGAACACAGATTAACACAAATGGAAGAGGATAACATCGGCGTTTATCAGCGTTTATTTGCGGTTATAAATCTCAAATATCTTGCTGATTATTTGGTGAAAAAGAGTGTTTGGATGATAGGCGGTGACGGTTGGGCTTATGATATTGGTTACGGTGGATTAGATCATGTAATTGCTAGTGGTCGCAACGTTAATATGCTCGTTCTCGACATAGAAGTTTATTCTAATACTGGCGGTCAAATCTCTAAATAGACCCCTAAAGGTGCAGTGGTAAAATTTGCCGCAGGTGGTAAACCAGGAGCTAAAAAAGAATTAGGTTTAATCGCAATTACTTACGGTAACGTTTATGTTGCTAGTGTGGCTATGGGTGCGAGAGATGAACACACATTAAAAGCCTTCTTAGAAGCTGAAGCTTATGATGGTCCATCCTTAATTATTGCCTAAAGGCATTGTATTCCTCACGGCATAAAAATGAGTACAGCCATGCAGAATCAAAAAGCGGCTGTAGACTCTGGACGATGGTTATTGTATCGCTATAACCTCGACCGTTTTCAACAAGGACAAAACCCCTTACAACTTGATTCCCGCACTCCTATAATTCCAGTGGAACAGTCCATGTATATGGAAAACCGCTTCAAGATGTTAAGCAAAATAAACCCAGAAACGGCTAAACAATTACTCAAAGAAGCCCAACAGGATGTTAATACCTGTTGGCAAATGTACCGATATTTAGCCGCCAGAAAATTACAAGAAAATCACATCAAGAACCAGAACTAAAACCTGTTGGAAATATCACTAAACAACCAGAAGCAAATAATAACCATAAGGGTTTAACAGCTTATATCTAATATAAAAATAACTGTAGGTTACGTTAGCTTTAGCGTAACGCACCAATCACCAATCACCAATCACCAATCACCAATCACAAATCACACATCATAAAATTTATGAACTTAACAACAACATATTTGGGTTTGGAATTAAAGTCACCTTTAGTTCCTTCAGCTTCTCCCCTCTCCCAAGAAGTTGACAACATTAAATTAATGGAAGATGCTGGTGCAAATGCAGTAGTTATGCACTCATTATTTGAAGAACAATTGACTTTAGGAAAATACTAACTTCATCATCATCTCACTTACGGTACAGAAAGTTTCCCTGAAGCTTTAACCTACTTCCCAGAACCTACAACTTTCCGAGTTGGTCCAGAAGAATATTTAGACCATATTCGCAAAGCAAAAGAAAAAGTAGATATTCCCATTATTGCCAGTCTCAATGGTTGTTCTGTAGGAGGATGGACTCATTATACCAGTCTTATTGAACAAGCAGGAGCATCTGCCCTAGAACTTAATATTTACTATGTTCCCACAGACATAGACCTGACAAGCCACGAAATTGAAAACACATATATTGATATTCTCACTAGAGTTAAAGCCGCAGTCACCATTCCTGTAGCTGTAGAACTCAGTCCCTACTTTACTAATACTGCAAATATGGCCAAGCGTTTAGATTATGCTGGGGCTGATGGGTTGGTATTATTTAACAGGTTCTATCAGCCAGATATTAATTTGGAAACCTTAGATATTCAACCTCATATGCTTTTAAATACATCTTAATATATGCGTTTACCTCTGTGTTTGATAGCGATTTTCTATGGTCATATTCAAGGTGGTCTCGCCGCAACTAGGGGTATTAACAATGACCATGATGTGATAAAAATGTTAATGGTAGGGGCAAATGCAACCATGCTTTGTTCTGTATTATTACGGCATGGTGTTGATCGTATTCGTAATTTGGAAAAAGACTTACGAGAATGGATGGAAACACACGAATATGAATCAGTAAAGCAAATGCAAGGTAGTATGAGCCAAGTCAATTGTCCTAATCCTAGTACTTTTCAACGCGCTCAGTATATGAAGGCGTTGCAAAATTATCAACCAAGTTGGGGTAAGGTTTATACACTCTCTTAGGGGACTGGGGAGAAAGGGAGAAGATTCTTCCCAATGACCAATTATCAATCCCCAGTCCCTAATTATGAATTAAGAATTACAAGTTACTAATTACGAATTATGCACAAAGGTATCGGTATTCTGACAAGTGGTGGTGACTCTCCTGGTCTAAATTGTGCAATTCGCGCAGTAGTCAGTCATGCTAATCTTACTTAGGATAGTGGATTAAATAACCTGTAACTCTAGTTTAGGGGTGTAATTCCAT
>ERZ1034415.111-NODE-111-length-15776-cov-39.619681_pt1 | contig 15776 bp, 14 predicted proteins | sample MGYA00520582_ERZ1034415 | MGnify/ENA primary metagenome ERZ1034415 (study PRJEB33736, sample SAMEA104288483) | Azolla nilotica | place: Sudan | collected 1982 | study: EMG produced TPA metagenomics assembly of the PRJEB19522 data set (Is there foul play in the...
CAATTTATTGACGGTTATACAAACTTATCACCCTCAAGCACTGTCTCTAATTGAGCTTTTTGACCAACCTATCAAAGGGATGGTTAACTCTGGTTTGCAGACACCTTCTTTAATCCCTCTTGCTTAGACCTCAATCCTTACATTTCGGAAACGAAAGTAGAGAAGCTGCAATGGCTTCTAGACAAGCTTTAGGGGGATTTTTATCCAGCCAAGATTGGATGCAACGGGTGCTGGATCAAGTGTGGGTGAAAGCTGCACCTATACAGGAAACAAAAACGAGAGAACTCGTAACTGTGTAAATCTAAGATCCCCGACTTATTTTTTCTATCTTGTAAATAAATAATGAATTGATGTCAGAATTCGGGGATATGGTGGTGCTTTTTAGCAAGCTACCTCAATATTAATTTGAGTTTTTTATATGATTGAATTAGTTAGCGAATCGCGGTGCATTGAATGTAACATTTTTCTCCAAGTTTGTCCGACAAATATTTCCGACAAACTACCAAATCTAGCTCCGATAATTGCCAGATAAAGCGATAATCATTACTGCCAGAAAGTCCTTTATGGATATTGCCAAATGTGTTTATTATACCCCATTTTTATGGAAATTCTCCCAGAGTGAAAGAGCTAGCGATTGCTCTGTTTTTGGATAATTTAATACGCTATTGTCAAGGACAACCTTTACGCAATCTAGTGGAGAAAACGGCTGGTTATTAAATGAAGATGAATTTAACAAACTTAGGGCTCAACAGCAGATTGAATTATAACTACAGCAGGAGTCAGGAGTCAGGTGTAAAACTCTCTTGCTGTCTTAGTTTCAATTTAGGTTCTGTACGTGATTGATCTGCAACCTGCTGTAATTCAGCTACAATTTCATAGGTAAACACGAGTTAATTGCTTTTGATGAACCCCTACTATATTTTTAATCATACTAAACGTCAGCGTGTTAGTGATGGCATAATCCAACCCGTGCTAGAAAATCGGGAAACTGCTTCACATATCCTTATTTTAGTTTGGCCACAACTTGGGGAATTTGATAGTCTTGAATATGCGTGGTGGTTACAGCGCAAAGCGAAAAAGTTAGCAGATGAAAAACTCGCTATTCGTGCAGTGGGAATTGGTAATCTTTCCTCTGGAAAAAGATTCTGTGAATATACAGGATTTCCCCAGGAAAATTTATTTGTTGATCCTAATGTAGAATTACATCGTCAACTCAATCTTTATTCTGGTTTGAATCTTTCTCTCCCTGGACTTTCTAGATCTCAGAAAGCTTGGCTCAACTTACTGTTGATGTGTGCAGGTATTGGTAGTCGTGGAACACTTCGGGAAGTTTTTCGCGGATATAGAGGTGATCGCCAAGCGCCTCAACTCATTGGTGATTATGAAATGATAGAAGATACACCTCTACCAGCTCAGCTTTTAAAGGTTCATTTTTTCAACTAGCAGGAGGAAGTGGTTTTCAACGTCCTTTTGAGTTAGCTACTTTAAGGCTACGGAATATGGTGGAAGTGCTGATAAATTGGCAGACTTATGTACCTAATTCTGCTTATTTAACTCAGCATGGTGCAATCTTTTTGTTTAATAGTCAAGGTGAGTTAGTTTATGAACATCGAGATGCAGGAATTTTAGGCTTTGCTGCTAATATGAGTCAACCTTTATCTTTTTTATCTTTGTGGAAAACAGATAGCTGTATGTAAACTAAGTAGTTGAATAGAAAAAGCTAGAAAAGTAGCCTCACTAGACCCCCGAATCCTTTAAGAATTCGAGGATATAAATCATGTTTGAGGCTAATTTTAAGTTGTATATTCGGCGTTAATTCTCACGTAGTCGTAACTCAAGTCACAACCCCAAGCTTTACCGATTCCATTACCATTACCGACGGTAACGGAAATTAATACCGTATCCTCTTTCATGTAAGCACCTGCGGCTGCTTGTTTCAAATATGCACTGACAGATGCTTTGTCAAAAGGTAAAGGTTGACCATTTTCAAAGAGTAAGAAATTGCCTAATTTAATTTGCAGGTTTTCTTGTTCAAAAGGTACTCCAGCACGGCCAGCAGCGCCGGCGATTCTTCCCCAGTTGGGGTCACGGCCAAAGATTGCAGATTTAACTAAGGAGGACCCAGCAATGGTTTTGGCAATTTGTCGCGCTGCTGTTTCATCAGGTGCGCCAGTGACCTTTACTTCTACTAAGCAAGTTGCACCTTCACCATCACGTGCGATCGCTCTGGCTAAATGCTGGCATACTGCTGTTAGCATGGCTTCTAATTTCTCGGCTTCTGCACCCATTTCGGTAATGGCTGGGGTGCGAGATTCACCGTTAGCTAAAGCAATTAAGCTATCATTGGTGCTGGTATCTCCATCAACGGTAATAGAATTGAAACTTCTATCCGCTGCTCTTGTTAACATTTGTTGCCAAAGTGTTGATGACACCGCCGCATCACAAGTAACAAATGCCAGCATGGTGGCCATGTTAGGGTGTATCATCCCCGAACCTTTGGCTATTCCACCAATTCGCACTGGTCGGTCATTGATACTTGTTTCTAGAGCAATGGATTTGGTGACTAAATCTGTGGTCATAATTGCTCCTGCGGCTGCATCTGAGCCATCTTCGGCAAGTGCGGCTACTAGCTTGGGTATACCACCCCGCAAAGCATCCATTTTAATTCTTTGACCAATTACACCAGTAGAAGCCAGTAAAATTGCTTCCGGGGAAATACCCAATTCTTTAGCTAATAAGCCTACACTCTCGAGCGCATCTTTGACACCTTGGCTACCTGTGGCTGCATTGGCTTGTCCAGCGTTACAAAGTATGACTCTGGCGCTATGCTTGGCTTGCAAACGTTGACGACAATAATCTACACAAGCGGCTTTGATGTGGCTAGTAGTAAAAACACCAGCTGCGATCGCATCCACATCTGATAATATTAATGCTAAATCCGGCAATCCTGAAGCTTTGAGACCAGCTGTAATTCCCGCTGCTTTATAACCTCTGGCTGCTGTGACTCCACCAGTAATTTCCTGCCAGTCTCCCATAATTTTTCCCCAACAACTATATATATTGTGTAAGTTGGTAGATTGCTTTCCTAAAATCAGGTCAGCTATCCCGTATATATCCTTATTGTGAGTTTATCTTTATGATGGCAATCTTGCATCAAGTAATTGACGTTATAAGTCTTAATCGTATTAGTATTGAATTGAGCAAATTTGGGATCAACTAGTATAGTTATTGATACATAGTGATAAAAAAACATTGTATCAGCTATTTACTTCAGGTTTTTGTTGCACTTAGTTAAGAATAAAAACTAAAAAGGAGAGCCAATTGAATAGCTCTCCAAATCATCAGGGTGTATCTACTTATCATAGTATAACATTTTTTGTACGGGGGGTGAAGCCCCTTCTTGGGAATTTTTATAAAGTAAATTCCAAAAATTTTTGTTATTTTGGGAGGCTTTTAATACTCATTAAAGCAATGGTTTGTCAACCCGATTTTGACTAATTCAAACAATAAATACAATAGACCTCTGGCATAATTAATTTTATGTTATAATGGGTGGTTATATTTGTTTTAGCCAAAAGTTAGAGTTACACGGTTATGTTTTAATTACTGATCGTAAAGAACACCAAAAATACATAAAATCTAAAACCCTCTATCATACCACAGAAACAATTTTGCAAGAGGTCTAATTACTACATTTAATTCTTAATTTCCTAATTTTCATTAGTCAATTGAAGAAGCAGTAAATTCTCTGAAAGAAAGAGAGCCAATTGAATAGCTCTCCAAATCATCAGGGTGGATCTAACTAGCAAAGTATAGCACTTAAGGGATGAGGGGTATCACCCATTTTCTTATAAATGTTAAACCATCTATTCTTTCCTTTGCTGAGTGCTATGCATTCAATTTCTTTTCCACCAACTCATTAGTGAGTTTCGGGTCAGCACGTTTGTTTGTCTTCTTCAACACTTGTCCAACAAAGAAACCTTTGAGATTAGTATTACCACCATGGTATTTTTCTACTTGTTGAGGATTAGCGGCTATGATTTCATCAACAATGGGTTCTAGTACAGTAGGATCACTAATTAACTCCTGACCTGCAAACGCTTTTTCAGGAGAAACACCACTCAATAAATCTGTGAGTTTTTCCTTAGCTTGAGCATTGCTAATTTTACCAGTTTCAATGCGAGTGATCACATCAGCAAGATTAGCGGGAGTCAGACCAATTTCAGAAATTGCGAGTTTTTGCTTATTTAAGTAAGCAGCAATATCTTGGGTAATCCAGTTAGCTGCAGCTTTGGGATTTGCACCAGCAGTGATCGCACTTTCAAAATAATCAGTTACTGGGCGATCTTCTGTCAGGACTCGCGTATCATAAGCTGAAAGTCCCAACTCACCTTCATAACGAAGGCGTTTTTCCGCGGGTAATTCCGGTAATTCACTTTTCCAAGTTTCCAACTCCACATCAGTAACTTCGATAGGTGCTAAATCGGGTTCTGGAAAATAACGATAATCGCTAGAACCTTCCTTAACGCGCATACTGCTAGTACGTTGTGAACCTTCTTCCCAAAGACGGGTTTCTTGAATTATCCGTTCTCCAGCTTCAATAGCTGCAATTTGGCGCTCAATTTCGTAGTCTATCGCCTTTTGGATAGCACTAAAGGAGTTCATGTTTTTGATTTCTACCTTCGTCCCAAATTCCTTTCTTCCCAGAGGACGAACAGAAATATTTACATCGCAACGCAGAGAACCTTGTTGCATATTCCCATCACTAACACCAAGATACCGCACAATCCGGCGTAATTCTGAGGCATATTCCGCTGCTTCCTGTCCAGAACGCAAGTCAGGTTCAGAAACAATTTCCACCAAAGGTACACCCGCGCGGTTATAGTCTACGAGAGAATAACTAGAACCAGACAGTCTTTCACTTCCTGCGTGTACGAGTTTTCCTGCATCCTCTTCCATGTGCAGACGGGTAATACCAATGCGTTTGCGGATAGGATTGCCAGCATCGTCTACCAATTCTATTTCTATCCAACCATGTTCAGCTATGGGTAAGTCATATTGAGAAATTTGGTAATTTTTCGGTAAATCAGGATAAAAATACTGTTTACGGTCAAATTTGCTATATCTAGCGATTTGACAATTTAATGCTAAACCGGCTTTGACCGCATATTCTAGCACTTTGGCGTTGAGTACGGGTAAGACTCCAGGTAAACCCATACACACCGGGTCTATATTGGTGTTGGGGTCAGCACCAAACGCGGTGGAACTACTGGAGAATATTTTGGTGTTCGTGCTGAGTTGACAATGGGTTTCTAAACCAATAATTGCTTCGTATTCTGTTTTTACGGGTGTAGCTGTGGTCATATTACCATTTTGATGATTTTTCTTTAGGGTACTATTTTAGCGGTTTTGTTCTTTCTCTAGGGTAGTGTCTTCTGATTTAAGGTTGACGGGTTTCTGGAATTTGCTAATTAATATGTTGATTTAGTCATGTTGACAATGTTAATTAGATATGAATAAAAAGAATCTATGAAATCAGAAATTATAGTCTAATAAGTTAGAACAATTAGACAGTACAGATAATCAAAGTATTATTTATATGAAAACTGCTGCAAGTACTGCTTCTCAATTTCTCAATATATAGAATCCCTCAAACACATCATGGTTTCTTCATTACCAGATTTGAGTATTAAAGAAGTTGAGTTAACAGAAGATAGATCCTTTTGGTTAATTACTTTGGGTTTTGGTACGCCTATAAAACCCCAGGAAAATAGTTTCACTACTACTCTTGCATTACTTATACCAACTTCTCAAAGAGAATACAAAGTTCTCAAAGTAAACTCACAAACTGGAGAACTAGAAGCAATGAAAATCAGAAAATTATCAAAGATGTCATGTCATTAATGACCTGATCCGTCCCTATAGCCAAAAGGGAATTTTAATTGATACGAACGTCCTGTTTCTTTTGTTAGTTGGGAGTGTGAATAAAGAACGGATAACTAAATTTAATCGAAGGCAGCAATTTATCCCAGAAGATTATGAGCTTTTGCTAAAATTTATGTCAGAGTTTAAGAAACCTGTCACGACTCCAAATATTTTCACATAAATTAACAGCGTTGCGAATCAACTTGTTTAACGTGAACGTTCTGAGTCCTTTGCAATATTTGCGCTATGTGTTCAAAATGTGGATATTTTAAATGAACACTATATGAAAAGCCAAGAAGCTGTGAGTGCTGATAAATTTATAAAATTCGGACTTACTGATAGTGTAATCCTCACTCTACCTAAAGGTAATTATCTCGTACTAACTGATGATCTGAAGTTGGCAAATTATCTTAAAAATGTGGAAGTTGATGTAATTAACTTTAACAATATTCGTGTTTTAAACTGGTAAATTTCTATTTCCATGAAGATTTTTTGCATTATCATTGCCGGGGATATTGTCTATTACCTATCTTTATTTAGGGTGTAGGGGATTAGTTTTTGGTTGGTTTTCTGTGAAAAGTTTGGGATGCCAACTGCTGTGGGTATGTATGGTGCAACTAAAGAGGAGCAGAACAAGCTACTAAATGCGCTGCAGGCTTTGGCTCGGGATGCGGGGGTAATTATCCCAGAGGGGATGGATACTGTCTAAAAATTTTTGTAGTTCTGAAAGACACGATCGCAATTCCTCACGGTTTTTCAGTGAGTAACCGTGAACGAGGCGATATTGTCCGGTTATATCTTGAAATTCTATACAGTCAAACTCTACATGGGCTATTTCCATGATTTTTATCAATGCTGATCATGGATTAGCTGTTGAAGCTTGGATATCCAAGGCCGAAAATTTACGCTTGGACTTCAGTTCTGATTTCTGGTTAAGTTGCGTTACATAATTTGATAAACGCGATAGATAATTTGATTAATCATTTTTTGTGACTTTGATTAATCAATCTATGTGACGCGCTACATAGTCAGACCTGGATTATTAGGCAATCCTTGGCCTACAGCCAACGATCAGATTGATCCAAAAACGTGGCGGGTCTGAATCCTCCATTGATTGATTCAGACCGGAGGGGATCGCCTTCATACTGCCCGGGAACGTGCAATCGCGTCAAATGTCGCCACTGTTTCAAATACCGGAATATCCTCTACTCTATTGCTGAGGTTTACACTGTCGCAATTTGGCGAGTATCTTTCACAGCTTATCAATTACAACTACGAGTTAAGTTTAGCCGTAACAAAATTTCAAACCCTGACTATACCATAAAATTAATTTTGCAAGAGGTTGACTAACTTATTTTCAAGATTTTGATTGCTTTTCATTTTATTTATGAATTAGGTTCAAACTCAACTCTTGTCTGCTTAAAGGCATCCTGTAATGATAAATGCCGCCCAATAATAAGGATGGTGATAAGGCTGTTTGTGAGGTGATAACTGACGATATTTATCAAGTTGCATTATTACATAATTTCTCAATTTAACCTCATCTGAATGCAGATTAGTGAGTAAATCTTCATACCATGTGATTAGTTCACCAACTGTTATATCTCTCAGCCAAGTTGTGACTTCAGCTAAAGCAGTAACTGGAGATTGATGGAAAAGTAATCTGCGATAAAATTCGATAATTACTAAAGCTGTTGCAGATGATTCAACAGTCCAAAGTGTACTCAACACTTCTGGAACTCCACCAATTAGTAAACCAGCTGGTAAACCCACATATTCACTGTTGATATTCTGACTGTGATTACTAACCATTTCAGAATTTGGGAGAGTAAACAGATTGTAAGTATTAAAAGTCTGTTGACTAATTTCTGCTAGAGTCAGTTTTTCTTCACTTGCTAAAACTAAAGCTGATTTTTGAGCTTCACTCAAATTGTTGATAGCATGACCAGTAAAGTGAAAGATGTTGTAATCTGAGGCTAAGGCATTTTCGATATTATCTTGCGTAACTTGTGAACCTTGGATATATTGGGCACTATCAAACATTTTTCTGATAATTGCCGATGCAAAATCAGCACATTTTATCTGGCTATCATTTGTATGTTCTAGATTTTCAACACTGAGGAATTTTTGCTGTTGCCAATTTGATAATGAATATGTTTTTAAGTCCAGGCCTATTTGGATACTGGGTAAATAATTGATGGTGTAATTGAGTGAATTTTCGCGATTGAGTGGAAAAAGTGCGTGGACAGGTAATTTATGTAAATCACGGTGGGGAATTACAATCAGTTTGCTGATACCTTCAAGTTCTTGAATAATTGTAGAAATATTGAGGATGTTTTGCAGTTGTAACAACTTCTGTTCTATATCTACCCACCAAGAATGTTTGTACTGATTTTCTATATCTTGTATTTGACGATATTCTTGATATTGTTTTTCCCAATCTTCTAGCCAGCTTTCAAATTCGACTAGACGTTTCACGGCTTCGGGTATGGCTTCTATATCTTGTATTGGTGTTAATAACAGTATGGGTGAAGGTGCTTCATGTTTAATAATGAAGGTGTGTAAGGCTGCTGGACTAAGATGCCAGTAAATCATGGCTGTTGTGGAATTTAGTAGAGGTTGAATGGCTTCATAGTTGGGAGAGTAAATTTCATCATCGGAATCAGAAAGCAGTAATTTTAAACAGGTATTTTTACAATGTTCGGCAATTTCCCAAGATTCTACTAAATCACCTATATTGACTGCTAAGTCAACTCCCATTTGTCTTAAACCCGCAAATTTTAAAGCTAGTTGTTTTTTACTTTGTTCAGGACGGATTGTTTGATTAAGTAATTGTTGTAATAAGCCTAGTCCATGTTGCTGTAATTCTTGGGCTGTTACTGTTTGTCCCAAACTGATAAGCACTTTGGTGAGAGATTGTAAACCATCAAGATGTAATTCTGGGAAATCTTCGGCTGTGAGAGTTAAGAGTGCCTGTTGGTATTCAGATAAGGCTTTCTGCCAAAAATAGCGGGGTGTGGATTGTTTTTTCCCGTGTTCGTAATGTGTATTACCAGCAGCTAGATGCAATCTTCCCCAACCTTCCGGGTGAGTATCTGGACGGAGATATTTAAAGCCTTCTTGATATGTGGCTAATTTGCCCTCATAGCCACGCTGATTTAGATTGGGATTGGATGCGGCTATCTTACTGGATAAACTCAGGGAGAATTTGTCATTGACTAAGTTACCAACGGCTCCACCACGACCAAGCCAAGCTTCCCAGTAGTCTAGTTTGATTTCTAACGCGCTGTCATAGCAAGAAATGGCTTCTGCAAATCTATTTAAATAATATAAGGCTACGGCTTGGTTGTACCATGCAGGGTGAAAGTCGGGTTTAATGGTGATCGCTTTTTGATAGGAAGTAATGGCTTCTTCACGTCTGGCTAGGTTCTCCAAAGCGATGCCTCGGTTATACCAGGCTAAGTAAAAGTCTGGTTGAATAGAGAGCGCTCGATCCCAGGATTCAATGGCTTCTGACCAACGGTTGAGGTTAAATAAGACTACTCCCCGGTCAATCCAAACTTCGTGATAGTCTGGTTGAATTTCTATAGCTTGGTTGTATGAGGCGATCGCATCTTCATATTGCTCTCCTACAGCCAAGGCAACTCCTCGATAATACCAAGTTTCCTGGTCTTGGCGTTGTAACTTCAAAGCTTGGTCATAACTGGAAATTGCTTCCCAAATCAGTCCTAATTTCAGCAGCGCTAAACCCCTACTAGACCAAGCCTCTTGATAGTTGGGTTGAAATTCTATAGCCTTGTCAAAAGAAGTGATCGCTCCGTCAAAGTCGCCAAATTCTCCCAGAACCCCCCCCCTATTGTACCAGGCTTTAAAGAAATCTGGTTTGAGTGCTATCGCCTGGTCATAGGCTGCGATCGCTTCTTCAAAACGTTTTAAATGGAATAATGTTAAAGCTTGATTAAACCAATACTCAGCTGATTCTGGTTCTAGTTTAGTAGCTTGATTATAAAAGGCCAGCGCCCCCAACAAATCGCCAGATTTAGCTTGCTGTAAACCTTGATAAAACCATGCTTGAGCTTGATTAGTTTCAGTTAGTTGAAAACTAGGACGCTGAATCAATGCTTGGCGTTCATCGCGAATAGCTAATTCAGAAGCAAGTTGCTGGACTAAATTGGTGCTTTGCTCCAACCTTACCACCAACTCATCGAGAGTATGTGCCACCTTCGGCTCTAAACTTACCAGCGACTGATCCCAATTCTCTGCCAAAGAAGAATCACTAACATATTCTACTTCCTCAATCGCAGCGGGATTATCTTCCTGGACATACTCAAAAATAACAGCCTCAGATGTATGTTGTTCTAGATTCTGAGGACTCCACTGTTGTGAGTTCCCCGTCCATGCTTCCTCCAAGCTTAAGGATACTGGTGTGATTTTGTTCACAGGTTCTTCCTGATCATGCTCCCATAACTCTTCACCAAAATCCCGCAGTAATTGTTGCCGAGGAGTATCTGCCACTACTGCTGCTGCTTCCATCTCCACTGCTTGTGGATTCTCCACATACCTTTGGGCTAAAAACTCACGACTCAATAGCTGGACACCAATTTCTGATGCAAGTTCACCAACTTTACCAACATCGAGTTCACCCAATTTAACCATTCGCGTTGCTATCTGACTATTTGGCGCAGGTGAAGATAACAATCTTTCACCAAATATCAGCAGCCAATCTATCCAACGTTCAACAGTAATTCGTGGTTCCATCCGCTGCAAATACTTCAGCGCCCATTGTTTTCCCCGCGCTTGATGCACACCTTCAAGCAGCTCGTTAAACAATACTTCTAGATCAGCATTGGTTAATTCAGGTAGAGACTCTACCACCTGATGACCCTTTTTACCGTTGGCATCATGAGTCCGACGACTGTTAAAAGGATACTTCATAAACCTGTTAAGCCACTGCAATAGCCACCTGAGCATTTGCCACATTCTTGCATTTTCTCTCTCCTAGATTGTAGCCATCGTTGTGTCAAAAAAATTATGAATTACCTAACAGACTGGTGAATTATAGCAACAGACAAGGACATTAGGATATAAAGTGATGATGAAACTCCTTATACATCAGGGTTTTACTTCATACATCAGGAGTTTACTTCTGTAATTCTGACTTCTGCTGATCATCTCAATTTTTCTGTGGAGACGACTCACCAAATGTCTGTAATTGATTTATCAACATCTGAATAATCATCTGTGGATCATCAGTTTCAATTCCCAAATCTTGAGCAATTTGCTGGCGCAGGTTCTCATTCTCCTGCAATATCACCAATAATTCATCCCAAGTTACACTTTGGTATTCTTCCTCTGCAAAATCCTCATCTTCCGATGCCACGTAAGTTATAGGTGCTGAAGTAATTTGGCTAACAACATCAGGACCCCCATATTCCCAAATCGGTTCACCTTGATTGCGCGTCAACAATTGCATCCCAATACTATAGGCAAGGTCGCCAATCTCACCTATGCCTAACTCACCTAGCTGTACTAATCGCGCTGCTAATTCGTTATTAGCCTTCTTCGATGCTAATAATTTTTCACTAAATTGATTTAACCATTCTATCCAACGTTGCGTAGTGACACGATGTTCTATTTTATGTAACCAGTTTTGCGTCCAAGCCTGGCCTCTGGATTGATGAACTCCTGTTAAAAGTTCTGTAAACAAAAATTCTAGATCCGTATCGGTAAGAGGTGGCGCTACTGTTGTGTGCGCATCCTGTCTGGTGGAAGTGGGAGTTTTTTTGCTACCAAATAAACCTCGCAATAATCTTTTGAGCCACTTAATTAGCCGCTTGAGCATCTGCTGGACCATTGAATGAATGTTGCTTCTCCAAATTGTAGTGATGTCCGTGACAAGCTGCTATTGGGTTATCACGGAATAGGGGTGAATACGGAATAGGGGTGAATTTTGTAGCCCTTCCCAGATCCGCCAGTTTGATATGTGTATATCTATACCATTATAATAATTGACATTTTATAATTCTGTACATGGCGCATATATTCTTTACGTAATTTAAAGCTTACCTAATCAATATTTACAGTGAATATTATGTTCTTGAGTACCAGCTTTACCTAAATGTATGTATTTACTCAATTTTCACGATGTCGCGCATGGTAAACACGGAGTCGGAACTTATAATTTGTAGTACCAATATTCCCTTAAATTTAAATTTTTATGGACTTGGTAAGCCCCCTACCTTGATATCATAGCTTGTTATTTTTCTAAAGCTGTAATTGCCTTTTTAATCCGCTCAAATCGAGCTATTTTGTCTTGTTCAGTATCGTTAGCTCTTGGTCTTGGCATACACAGCGATTGCGCTGACTTGTCACTTTGGTTTGGGGAATGCAGGCAGCGCGTTAGCGGTACCTAACCGTAGGTATCGCTTTTTGGGAATATGGGGAAGTGCGTTAGCGTTCGCGGAACGTGTGCCTTGCACTCAGCTTACCGTAGGTATCAGTATTTGGGGGATGTAGGAAGAGCGATAGCGCAGGCGTTGCGTACGAATCGCTTTTAGGAGTGTAGTAAGGGCGATTGGGCTCCCGCGCACTGCCGTAGGGAATCGCTGTTTGGGGAAGATGGGGAGTACGATAAACGATAAAATATATGATAATTAAACAGACATGATATTAGGTGTAATTTTTGATGGTCATAGCAATTACCAGGGTATTGAAAAGCGAAAGATATTAAACTGATTCGGAAAATGTCCTTGTTTTTAGCTAGTAATTACTCTCTCCATGTCTTACGAACCTCTGCACCACAAGTATCGCCCCAAGAGTTTTGCTGAACTGGTGGGACAAGAGGCGATAGCTACTACCCTGACTAATGCCATTAGTTCGGCAAAAATTGCCCCTGCCTATTTGTTTACTGGCCCCAGAGGCACGGGTAAAACCTCTAGCGCCCGGATTTTAGCTAAATCATTAAATTGTCTTAAAAGTGACAAGCCAACCCCGACTCCATGTGGAGTTTGTGATATTTGTCAAGGCATTACTAAAGGTTATTCCCTGGATGTAATTGAAATCGACGCAGCTAGTAATACTGGTGTCGATTACATCCGGGAATTGATTGAAAAGGCACAGTTTGCTCCTGTACAGTGTCGGTATAAAGTTTATGTGATTGATGAATGTCATATGCTCAGTACGGCAGCATTCAATGCGTTACTAAAAACATTAGAAGAACCACCGAAGTACGTTGTTTTTGTCCTAGCCACAACTGACCCACAGCGAGTATTACCAACAATTATTTCCCGCTGTCAAAGGTTTGATTTTAGACGCATTCAGCTAGAAGCGATGGTAAAGCATTTAGGTGCGATCGCCTCACAAGAAAACATTAATATTTCCCTTGATGCGGTCACGTTAGTAGCACAAATGTCTCAGGGAGGCTTGCGAGATGCGGAAAGTTTACTGGATCAACTAGCTTTGTTCCCTGGAGAAATCATACCAGATCAAGTTTGGGACTTAGTGGGTTCAGTAAGTGAAAAGGATTTGTTAGCTTTATTAGATGCGATCACTCAAGATAATGCCGAAATCGTATTAGATTCTACCCGACAAATCCTAGATCGAGGCAGAGAACCCCTCACCATTCTACAAAATTTTGCCGCCTTGTACCGAGATTTACTCATTGCTAAAACTGCCCCAAATCGTCAAGACTTAGTTGCTTGTACTCAACAAACCTGGACAACACTAATTAACTTTGCCCACAAGTTAGACATAACTACAATTTTGCGCGGACAGCAACATTTAAGAACAGCAGAAGTCCAACTAAAAAACACCACCCAGCCCCGATTGTGGTTAGAAGTCACATTACTCGGCCTGTTACCTAGTGCAAATATTCAGCCACAAGCACCCAGCGTCTCGCAAGTTGTGAATACACCTGCTGTATCTCCACCTTCTTACCCAGCAGCATTTTCACCACAACCAGCTTATACCCAGACAAATCATAATTCTCAAATATCTTCACCCGCACCAGCTTATACCCAAACAAATCATAATTCAGCACCTCAAACAGTATCTTCACCTGCACCAGAACCTGTATACACTCCACCCCCACCTGTAACAACTCCCACAGCACCCGCACAGGAAGTTGTTACAGGATCACAGTATGACTTAACTCAGATTTGGCAACAGGTACTTGCGAACCTCCAACCACCCTCCAGGCGAGAAATGTTACGTCAAATGAGTAACCTGTTGGACTTTGATGGCGCTTCAGCTCTTATTGCTATTAAACAAGCATGGTATGAAAAGGGTAAATCGGACTTGCCTATCATTACAACTGCTTTTCAGCAGACTTTTCACCGTGATATCCAAGTCAATCTAGAGAAAGCAACTTCATCAACTTCCACTTCAGCCGCAATAAATCCTAATCAACACGATTCTACTCGTGTTCAACAACCACCAACAATACCGAGCTATAACCAGCCACAAGCAACACCACAACCAACGCCAGCACCTGTACCACAACTAATCCAACCACCACCAACCAGAAATGAGCCTGTAGTCACGAACTTAGCCCCAGTACAAACCCTTCCAGCTCCACCAACCCAACCACCTATATCACAAGCACCTATGTCAACTTGGGATAATGATGAAGTGGCAAAAGCGGCTAAAAGTTTAGCAAATTTTTTCTCTGGGGAGATCATCCATCTCACAGATGATGTTATGGATTTCACTGATGCCACAGTTTCACCAGATGTAGAAATATATGAATCAGACTATGATTATGATTAAAGGGTAAAGGTTTTTGTTTTCCCCTTTCCCCTTTAACTGAGCAGTATTGAAATGTATACTTTTATTTCCAGTTACAAAATCGAGCTAATCTCCTTCAAATAAACCCTTGTGAATGGTTCATCAGCACCCAAAGCATAATCTTCAATTAATCCTGGACGGCGAATAGAAATATCCTGTTCTTTCTTAATCACCACAATTGAATCATCAAAAATATCCCTGACTAACATCATTTCTGTTTCACTGGGATTATCCAAAACAACAATATTACTTCCTTGGTAAAACAGCCCATCTTCTTCCAGGATATCGTCTGGGTATTCAGCAATGAGTAAATCAAGTTTGGGATTACGCAACAAAATTTGGATGTTGCTATTATAATCCCTTCTCAATAGCTTTTACGAACGATTAACAAAAATTCCCTCACGACAAACAGCACCAATTGTCCATTCAGGATGTTGTGAAAGAATGTGATCAATAGTTGCTTATAATTCACTGACAGAAATGTGATTAAAAGTGATAATGGGAATTCTTGAATCTCTACCAGATTCAAAAAAGGTTGACAAAATATGAGTAGGAACATCAACACTTTCACCCATTACCGGGTTAAGATGCATTAAAATTCCTGGTGCAGAATTAATTTCTAAAATAGCAAAGTTACCAGATCTCCAAGATTTGGAAATATCTTCAGCAATGATATCAATCCCCAAACAAGTGAGGCGAAAATATTGGGCTATATCTTGCGCCAAGATGATATTATGATGGTGAATTATTGTTGTGGCATCAATACTGACTCCACCCGCTGACAGATTAGCTACTTTACGCAAATAAACAGTGCGATCGCTCTCAACAATACTATCCAACATCAAACCCTGTTCATCTATATACCGTTCTAACGCCTCATCAATCTAAATCCTACCCATGGGTCAAGTCGGTGTATCCTAGCGTTCCGGTTTACGATTTTCCTGTCTAATCAATTCTTTAATTGTTGCATGACCATCACCAGTAAGGATAGTGGATTAAATAATCTGTAACCCTGGTTAAGGGGTGTAATTCTATTGGGGCAAGAATTCATCAACAACAATCTTCAG
>ERZ1034415.113-NODE-113-length-15722-cov-39.411949_pt1 | contig 15722 bp, 14 predicted proteins | sample MGYA00520582_ERZ1034415 | MGnify/ENA primary metagenome ERZ1034415 (study PRJEB33736, sample SAMEA104288483) | Azolla nilotica | place: Sudan | collected 1982 | study: EMG produced TPA metagenomics assembly of the PRJEB19522 data set (Is there foul play in the...
TCCCTTCGTTGTGCTTATCTCAATGGTTTGCTTGCTATTTGAGTCTTTCTGCCAAAACTCGATGCTCCCGATATGATTATTGCTGCTACTGCTTAAATACAATAACTAACTTTAGTCACGCGCAATATTCGTGATTTTGACAGTTGTGGTATTCCACTTTTAAACTCTTTTACTTAATCCCAATAATTTGAGAATAAATCCTGTAAATCCTGATTCAGATAATTTATGATATGTTCGCGTCAGCGTTGCGTAGCAATGCTGACGCGAACAACTCAACCTACTAAATTTCTAAAGATTGAATCATCTTTTCTACTTCTGATATTTTGAGGTTTCAAATCTCGATGAATAACATTTCGATTATGGATAATTACTAAAACCCACATTCCGCACTTAAATAAGTAGCATAAATAAACTACATTTACAGGCAATTTAGAACTATACTTTTTAAAAGTATAGTACCCATCAACATATAAATTATGCACGTCAAAGTTCCAGCTTTATCTTTGTGTAAAAAAAGCTAGTTGGACAACAATGTTTGATTTGAATTTTTCAATCACTTATGAAAATAAATAATACTTTTGACAAGCTGTAGGTAGGAATTGGAAAATTAAACAACGTTCATCTGTCAAGTTCATAATCCTATGAACTCCTTGTGTAATCAGAAAATAAATCCCTTGAAAACATACGCCAGTTGCTTCAAGTCAGGGAAACGACCCAAAGCACAGGCTCTGAAATATCCAACGTAAAGTAGGGGATTCTGTAGGTTTATTCAGTTGATTTTTAACTGTAGCTTTTTCCGTCTTTAATTGAGATTCTTAATTGTCTTTGTCCCAGATTATAAACCAAAAGACACAATGCCATTAACATCATGATTGTCTCCACTCTTTCTGGATTTTTCACAAAAAGACTATAGGCGAAAAATAACGGGTCTTTCATAAATCTAAATCCTCTCTCTGTTGATTGATATTCTTTATATATTCTCAATATTCCTATTGTCAATACTTAGGAGTTCCAAGTTGTTGGCAATTTTTATTGTATTGTCTATTTTTTTACTATTTCAAGTATGTGTTTACTACGTAGCTTCTTATAATTTTTACGCTGTATATGTACTAGAAAATGAAGTGCGGAATGTGGTCCTAAAACTTCCAGAATATCTTTTAAAATTTTAATGACAAAATCTTCACCGATGGGAACACTATTGGGTAATTCTTTTGTTAAATCATGTCCTTCTATATATTCTTGAACTATAAAAAAATCTTGATTTTCTTGGATATGTGCTAAAAGGGTGGGTATTTGTGGATGTTTACCAACTTGGTTGAGGATTTTAGCTTCGCGGTCAAATAATTCTTGAGCTTTTCTTAATACTTATGATTCTGTGCTTAATGGTGTAAAATACTTAACTATACATTCATTAGGTTCTGGTATTTGGGTATCTATGGCTAAATTAAGTCGTCCCAAATGCACAGTTTCCTACACTTTCTATGATTTTGTAACGTCCTGTAATTATTCTACCTATCATTCAGATTCACCCCTTTACGTGGAAAATCATCTACATATCCTAAATCATCAGTGATAGGGATCTTACTGAAAATGGAGAAATTAGATCCCCCCAACCACCCTTAAAAAGGGGGCTAAGAGGAAGGGTATGAGATAGAATAGCTAGAGAAGCCTGTTAAAAATATGAGCCATTATTGAATATGACTACACAAATAGTATCTGTACCAGAAGTATATCAAGGACAGTTTGGCGATTTTACAATTACGAAGAGTGATCGCACAGGTGTTATCATCTATCGTACAGGTTTAATAATAGCAGCAATTAGTTTTGCGATCGCCAGCAGTTTAGCTTTATTTTATCCTCATGAACCTACTGCTATTCAAGCCATTACTCCTCTTTACACCTGTTTTAGTTTAGGGTTGGGAGTGAGTTTATTAACTATTCATATATATATGAAATTGCTGCACCAAATATTACAGCTTTTCTGGATAATTGGTAGTATTAGTGCTTTTATTTTTGGACATTCTGACAGTCAACCTTTTGCGATTACTGTTTATAATCAACCACTAACTTTATTTGGAATAGGTTTTACTTTTGCAGCATTAACAGGTCTCTTCTTTAAAGAAGGATTTTGCTTCAACCGGTTAGAAAATAAAATTCTAACTCCCCTTGTTCCCTTACTTTTGTTAGGACATTTAGCAGGAATTTTATCAACTCAAGCAGAAGAGGTTTTATTAGGAATTTGGGTAATTTTATTTTTAATCTTTGCATTGCGGAAAACAGTTCAGAAAATCTCCGCAGATATTGGTGATAAATCTGTGTTTGATTATTTGAAAAATCAACGGTTAGCGAATGGTTAAAAAATCAGAAAATATCACACAGGTTTGATGTTGAGAAATTTCAATTATAGAAGAAATATAGAATAAAGAGCTTATTGGTTAGCTTGGTAGTAAATTTCTGAAGTTGGAACTTATGGGTTTGGTTTCCTAACTTCCAGGAATGCGATATCAAAAATTGTAGGGAATAGGGGAAATGAGGGGATTAACTGGGTAACTGCAAAATGGTGCATTAAACTTCTCTAATGCACCGTGCTCTATTTTTAATTTTGTTGGCACAGCCTGTTGGAAGCACTATTTTGAATTTTGAATTTTTTACTGTGGTGGGTAATATTGTGGTGTCATTACAGGGGCTTGATAAGTACCCATAGGGGTATTGTTCACCATTCCATTTGGTACGATAGGATTCATCAACTGGGGTTGAATGAATGGTTGAACAGGCTGAATAGGCTGAACGGGTGGCTGAAAATTAGTTGTCGGTGAATTATTTCTAGGAGTGCCGGGTGTGACAGTAGTTTGGCTAAAGTGTTGGTAAGCAGCACTAGAAATGGAACTAATCAGTTTTTCTGCACTGGGATCATTATTGGGACGTTGTACCATGACAGCAGCTATATAACGCTTACCGGTGGGGATATCAATTAAACCAGCATCTCCCAACATGGAGCCAATATCACCAGTTTTATGATATGCTCTAGCGCCTTGTCCTAAGCCAGATGGTAGGAGATTATCTCGTTGTGTGCGACGCATAATATCCAACATTAAATCACGCGATCGCATACTCACTAAATTACCCTGATTTACCTTAGCAATCAAATCCCCCAATTCTCTGGGTGAGATTGTATTTGTGCCTTGTAAATCTGGCAGTGGATTACGAATCATTGTCGTTGCTAATCCCCAACTGCGAAAACGCTCATTTAATACCTCCTGGCCTCCCAGTCGAGTAACGAGCATATTTGTTGCCGTGTTATCACTGATAGTAATCATCTTGGTGGCAATATCCAGCGCCGTATATTGACTACCTACAGCTTGGCTGCGTAAACTGCCCGAACCCTCTGCAATCATCTCTTTTTGCAGAGTTAACATTTCATCCAGGCGAATTTTTCCCGCATCCACATCTTGAAAAAATGCAATCAGAATGGGAATCTTAATTGTACTGGCCGCAGGAAAACTAGCATTACTATTAATATCTACATAAGCACCTGTATCTAAATCCACCATAAACACCCCAGGAATCAGATTTGGGTATGGTGTTGCCAGATTTTGTACAGTGGTTTTTAAAGGAATAATTTCTTGGGATAGGTATAAACCAAAAGCAGAAACTTGGTTATTAGGATTAGATTGGGTAACATTAGTCCCAGATAGGGGCGCAGCAGTTTTAGGAATGCGATTAGCAGGATCTAAAACTGACAACAGCGTACCGACAATAGCACCTATACCAACTCCAACAATCAATAAACGCAGCGTATATAGTATGGTTCTCGCCATCGGCTTCAACTGGGTTTTGCGCGATGGTCGCCTATTTATTTTTGGCTTTCCCTGCTTTTGGACACGCACTGTCTTGACCTTCCCCACCGCCGATTGTGGCATCTTGGCCTTGGGTTTAGGGATGGGTTTAACTGCGACCGGCATAACTATTCTGGAGGGTGGTCTTTGCCCCCCAGCTGGTAAAGTAGGGTTACTGATATAATTATTTAGGCGTGTTAAGGCAACAGTTTCTATTCTGGTTTCAGTTGGTTGCTGGTTCTTAACTAGCCTTTGTGCTGTCTTTTGGACTTGGGGTGGACGACGACGACGCTGTGCTTCTCGTCGTGAGACAGCTATTAGGTTGTCACTTGATTCTGACACTGCTACTCCTTGTTACCCACGTAAATGTTCGACCCAAAATTAAATATATTATATAGGTGACAGGTCAAAGGTGACAGGCTTCGCTGTGAGGGTTAGCCAAATAGTGACAGGTGACAGGTAAGAGTTTTTACTGAACTCATGAATTAAGAATTACGAATTGCCCATTCTATTTGTCGCAAAATTCCGCGCAGCATAGCTACTTCCGTGGTCTGAATGTGAGCGCGATTATATAGATGGCGAAATTTTTCCATTCTACTGGCTGCTGTATGAGGATAAAGATAGCCTATGAATAATAGTAAGGATTCTAATTCCTGATAGTAAGGTTCTAGCATATCCACGGGTGCGATTTCGGTTGTTGGTGGCTTGGGAGTTGTAAATATTTTTGCTAATTGTGATTGTTCGTAACAACAGATAGACACCGCTGTAGCTAAGTTGACAGATGGATATTCTGGATTGGTGGGAATAAAAATTAATTTGTGGGCATAATTTAATTCTTCATTGCTTAAGCCCCTATCTTCTCTGCCAAAAATTAAGGCTACTGGCTTTTCTGTTTCTTCTAATAACCAGGGTAGGGAGGTCCGAGGGGACTCTAGGGGTATGTGTCCACTGTAATCACGGCCAATGGTAGCGATCACACGCACACATCCTTGCAATGCTTCTGCTAATGTAGGAAATATCACCGCAGATTCTAATATTTCTTTGGCATGAACAGCCATTTTTAAGGCATCAAAGGATAAGCGATCACACTGTGGGTTAACTAACACTAAGTTATCTAAACCAAAATTTTTCATTACCCTAGCAATTGAGCCTAAATTTAACGGTCCTGCTGGTTCTACCAACACAATTCTAATTCCAGGCGAACCCATACTTTACTCCCAGTTATCAGTTATCAGTTATTATCACCCCCATCACCCCATCACCTGATATCCCACACCCTATTCATTCTATATGTTTTGGCGAATACTCCAAACATAACTGTACAATCCTCTCAAAGAGGAATTTATTAACCAACTCTGTTAATGCTTGCGCTAGATTTGCTTGTGGTTCAGGAATTTTATCTATCAAGTCCATTGTTTGACGTTTGCTACATCTACTAGCAGCTTGAATGAATTGGGAAATCCATTCATCAGACATCACTTGTAAAGATGAAGGAGAAAGAATAAAAGATGAAGGTTGTTCATCTTTTGCACCAATATCTTTAATTGTTTCTGCGTATATGTATTTGATTCCTAAATGTTCGGCCAGCTTATTCAACAAAAATTCCTCTCTAAAAGGCTTACAAATAAAATCATCACAACCTATAGATAGAATATAAGTCCGCTGTTCTTCAAAAGCACTAGCAGTTAAAGCAATAATTTTTGTTGGTTGTAAAATATCAGTTAAATTATTCATTTCCATAGCTCGAATCTTTTGTGTAGCTTCGTAACCATTCATTACAGGCATTTGTATATCCATGAATATTAGATGGGGTTGGCAGCGCTGCCATAATTCCACACCTTCTTGACCATTTTCGGCTGTGTATACTTCAAATCCTAATGGCACAAGCAATTCTACTAAAAATTGTTGACTCTCCCACTGGTTTTCTACAATTAATAACCGATAAGCTGGTTCACCAGGTGCAATGTGAATGACTCGATTTTTGGGCAGTTGGTTAGGAATATTTAGATTTTCCGCCCCATCTACCTGGATATTAAACCGAAATGTGCTTCCCTGTCCTACAATGCTCTCAACTGTAATTTCACCTTGCATTAATTTGACAAATTTCTGACTAATAGTTAATCCTAGTCCTGTTCCTTCATGGGAATCAGTGTTTCTGGCTTGAACAAAAGGGGTAAATAATTGTTTTATATCCTCTGGTGCAATGCCTGTTCCTGTGTCTTCTACCTCAAACAGCAAGGATGTAGAAATTGGATCTCCATAATCTTTGTTACTTATTTTTCTGACACGCAGTGTTACTTTTCCTTTTTGGGTAAATTTAATTGCATTTCCCAGCAGATTTAGTAAAACTTGGCGTAATTTTACTTCATCGCTGGTGATGTATTGGGGTACATCCTGGGCGCAATCAAAAATGAGTGTTAATTCTTTAAAATCAGCTTTTAGCCGCAATAGATCTTCCAGATTAGTGAGTAGATAATATAAATCAAAACTAGTGGTGTTTAGCTTGATTCTACCTGCTTCAATCTTGGACATTTCTAATACATCATTAATTAGTTCTAAAAGGTGTTGCCCACTGCGGTTAATAATATCGAGATGTGATTGATGTTTTTGATTGAGGGAAATATCGCGACTCATCACTTGAGTAAAGCCCATGATGGCATTTAAGGGAGTCCTTAATTCATGGCTCATATTGGCTAGAAATTCACTTTTAGCCCGGTTCGCTGATTCGGCTGCGTCTCTTGCTTTTTCTAGTTCTAGTGACTGTTGTTGAATTTGAGCAAATAATTCTGCTTGATACAGGGCAATTCCTAACTGATTACTAATATTTATAACCAGATTAATTTCATTTGGTTTCCACTGTCGAGGACCAGAGTGTTGATAAACTGCTAATAGTCCCCATAATTTACCAGAGTTAAAAATTGGTACAATAGTATAGGATCTGGCTTGAGTTTTTCCTAAAAGTTGCTGATAACAATCGTTAAATCCGGCTGTATATATGTCTTCTACAGTACGAAAATTTGGTAAGTTATTGTAGCTGCATCCTTTGGGATTTTGGAAATGAGAATCTTGTAAATAGTTTTTCTCCTCAAGTTGAGCAGTTTCGGCTCTTCTATCAACTTTTCTTCTATCAAAATTTTCAACCGTACATTCCTGAGTGAAATTGATATTTTCTTGGAATTGGGGGTGATTTTGCGCTGGGTTATTTGGTTCATGCCAGAGTTTAATCCATCCACTTGTGACAGACTCAGCAACAAATTCTCCACTCCAGTCAGGATGGAAGCGATAAATAACAACGCGATCGCATTTTAATAGCTCTTGTAATTCTTCCGTTGTGGTGCGGAAAATCCGGGCAATATCCAAGGTCTGACGCATCTTTTCCACTACGCGCAATGTTGCTCTTTGCTGTTCTATATTTTCTTGCAATGCATGTTCAAATAATTGCCTCTCTAGTTCTGCACCTGCGCGAGCTGCAAAAATTCTTAAAATGAGTTCTGTGTTCTGGGTTTTCACCATTGATTTGGTATCCAAAACTTTCAAGTGTCCTAGAACATTTCCCGCTGAATCATTGAGAGCGATCGCTAAATAGCTTTCTACTTCTAATTCGGCTAAATGTTCATGGTCTGGAAACCAAGACCGAATATTATGGGAATAATAGACGATGTCTTCAGAAGATATCTGTTCACAAGGAGTTCCTTCTATCTTGTACTCAAAGTCCTCACCAAAGTCTTCTCCTTGCCAGTATGCCAAGGTAAGAACCTTGGTTTTTGCTGGATCTGTAAATCTGGTGACAAAAGCATAGCGAACTTGTAAAACTTCTGCTAAATAACGCACGAGTGAACGAAAAAACTCATTTCCCGTTGTGGAAGCTGTACCTTCCACAATTAGTTGTAAGGCTGTTTCCTGACGTTTGCGATCGCTAATATCTGTATGAGAACAAATAAATCTCGTCGGTTTACCATTTTCATCCCACAGCGCCTGACCACGCTCTAGAATCCATTTATAACTACCATCTTTGCATTGTAGGCGATATTCTTGCATCAGAAAAGGAATTTCCCGATTGAGATGATTAGAATTTGTTTGGATCACCAACTTCAAATCATCTGGATGAATGCGTTTAGTCCATTCCTCAATATTATTAGAAATTTCCTGATCTTGATAGCCCAGTATTTCCTTCCAGCGAGCAGAATAAAAAACCTCAGCTGTTTGTAAATTAAAATCATAAATTCCATCTTGACTAGCTTGAATTGCTAGTTGCCAGCGTTCTTCACTTTTTCTTAATTTTTCCTCTGCCTGTTGGCGTTTAATCTCTATTTTCTGCGTGCTGATAAACTTACCAATGCTTTGAGCCATCAATTCAATAATTTCTTGTTCGTGATTCTCAAACTTATCAAATCTGGCAGTCGTGGAGAAAAAGCAAAGTGCACCATAAATTTTTCCATCTACCCAGATAGGAGTCCCAATGTAAGATTCTATTTTCAGCCTTTGGTAGAGTGGATGACAACACATCTCTTCCATTGTTCCTACATTTTGGAATGTAACTGTTTTTTGTTGCTCAACTACTTTTCTACAATAAGCATCTGAGAGATTGATTTCTAATCCAGGAACTAATGACTCAAACTCCGATTTAACAGCTAAAAATGAATAAGTTTGATGATTAATTTTACCAACTGCTCCTGCTGAAAAACGTAGGACTTTACAACCTGTATCTAGATAATCTAAAAAAAGGTCATCAACATGATGAAAATCAGTCATATTGATCCGATGTAACTGCTTGAGGCTAGAACTAAAATCAGCAAGTGCTTGAGTTTTTTGCAGTAACTGTTCATTCTGTTCAACTAACTGATTTTGTAACCTACGAATCCGTAGTTGATTTTCTACCCTGGCAATTACTTCTTGAGTTTGAAACGGTTTAGCAATATAATCAGCCCCACCTAAAGTAAATGCTTTTACTTTATCTAGAGGCTCTTCTAGAGCACTAATAAAAATTACAGGTATATCACGGGTTTTTTCATTTGTTTTGAGCCTGTTGCAGACTTCATAGCCATTCATATCGCTCATCATAATATCCAGCAAAATGAGATCAGGCAACTTAGCTTGAACTGATTTTAATGCCATTTCACCATCTGGTGCAGATCGCACTTTATAACCATATTTGGAAAGTACCTTGGATAATATAACTAGATTGACGGGATTATCATCAACCACCAAGATATTTGCTAAGAATTGCGAGGTTTGCTGCTGGCTCATCTTGTTTTTTAGGGCTAGTGAGCATGACTTTGATTGTTTACACCTATTGTTAGGTAACAAATGGCTCTTGCGTCATTCTTATGGTAATTGACAATTTATTATAACAAAACCCCTACGGGGCAGGGGTTATAAAGAATTATGCCCTTGTTTTAAATGAAATGCCTAAAGAATAAGGCCTTCAATGATTTTGGACCAGATTTTCTATGAAAAGAACCGAATAACCTAAAAGATAAACAAATTAAAATAGACAAAAACCCTAATTAATAAGCTTTTTGATTTTTAATTTTTGACTTTACAGTTGTACTAGTACACTACAGTGGAAATAAACCACCCATTTTAAATCTATAAAAAGCTTAGACTGCATTCATTTTGAATTTTGTTCGCGTAGCGTCTCCTAAGGAGATCTTTTGAATTTTGTATCCTTGACAGGAGCTGTAGACTCTATTGTGAATTTTGAATTCACGGTGGTACTAGTATTTATTCATTAGCAATTTTGTGACTGCATTATTTTCTAAAGGTTTAGCAAAGAAATATCCTTGTCCCTGGTTGCAACCAAGCAATTGTAGCTTTAAAAATTGTTCAACTGTTTCCACTCCCTCTGCAATCACTTCTAATCCTAAAGTATGTGCTAAATTAGTAATAGCTTGAACTACCTGGTTGCCGCTCGGAGAATTTAACTTCTGCACAAAAGAACGATCAATCTTTAATACATTCAAGGGTAGTTCGCAAAGTCGGCTCAAGGAAGAATAACCAGTACCAAAGTCATCGATATACACCAGCACTCCCAGACTTTGCAACTTCTCCAATGTTTTCTTGGCAGTTACAGCATTTTCCATCATCGCACTCTCGGTAACTTCCAATACTAAGTTGGAAGACTTTAAACCTGTTTCCTGCAAAATCTGCTCAACTTGTGCAATTAAATCACAGTTGGCTAACTGTCTACTGGAAACATTAACACTGATCCTTAAATTATCATAATCATCAGGAAGTTGCTGTTGCCAAGTACGCAATTGATGACAAGCTGTTTCCAAAACCCATGTACCAATATCGCAAATTAAGTTGCTTTTTTCTGCCAAAGGAATAAATTGTTCAGGAGATATCGTTCCTAACTCTGGATGTTGCCAGCGCAATAAAACTTCAAATCCTAAAATTTCATACTGTTTGAGAGAAACAATCGGCTGGTAGCAAAGTGTGAACTCATTGCGAATTAGTGCCATTTTTAGATCTCTCTCTAATCGCAGTTGAGCTAGTGCTTCACGAGATAAAAATGTAGTTTGAGCCTCTGGTTCTCCCTCAATAGCATTGGTAAGGCGCATTAGCCTGTCTACGTTATTGGTAGCAATATCTACCATTCTTAATTCCTGTTGAGAAAGATTACCTAACTTACCAGAACTTAAAATATCCAAGGCCACCTGAATCACGGTCAAAGGGGTACGCAACTCGTGACTTATATCCCCACCTATTTGATCTGAGAGATTTGGGAGAGGAACATGATCAGATGGAACATGGATGGATTGAACTATATTCATACTCTTTATATTCTCGCTTGAAAGTAAATTAGTGAATTGTTCAGTTACTTAATTGGCTGATAATTTAGTGATCTTAAGTTTGAATTATGGAAAATTTGTGGAGAAATGTCAAAGTTAGAGAAGACTTAAATCATTCCATCCTAGAGATACTAACAACTGTTGAGCTAATTGAGCAGGTTTAAAAGGTTTGGCAATCAGGGCTTTAATCCCCAAGTTAGCAAAACGCTGTTGATCTGATACTTGAACTTTTGCTGTGAGGAGAATCACAGGAATATCCTTTGTTTTTGGATTAGCCTGGAGTTTCTCAAATGTCATCACCCCATCCATGTCTGGTAACATCACATCCAGTAAAATTACATCAGGCTGTTCAGTCTCGGCTTTTTGTATGCCTTCCATGGCTGTGCGAGCCAAGATAACATCTAATCCTGCCATAATTTCCAGGCTAATTTTAGCAACCTCCCGGATATCATCTTCATCATCAATCACTAATACTTTTTTCGTTGTCATAGATAATTTCCTTGCTGTTGGTATAAGTAAGTAGGCTTGAACATTTATCGTTAGGATAACGCAGAAGGCAGGAGAGAAGAGGATCTGAGTCTCGTTTATTTTTCATCATCTATATTAATTATGATTATGTTTAGTTGTTCCTAACTACTTAGCTTATCTCGACGAAAATAGGGTATGGCGTGTGGGGTGCAGGGAAAGATTGTCTACTCCATACTCTACAAGAACATTGACTAACCAAAATTTCAGTAACATTACTTATAATCCAATCCTATCTCATTGCTATAAAATTTGACTAAAGGTTAGAAAACTTAAAAGTAGGGAAAGATTAAAAAAATAAAAGCCTATGAGGATTCTGCCAGTAGATGACGATGAAATTATAGTAGAAGTTTTAACAAAGCCGTTACTACAGCACAACTATGTTGTATATGTAGCCAGAGATGGTGAGGCTGCCTGGGAACTAGTAGAAGGCTTTCAGTATGATCTAATTTTGTTGGATGTGATCTTGCCAAAACTAGATGGAATCAGTTTTTGTCGTCGTCTAAGAGAGCAAAAAAATCCTGTTTTAGTAATGCCTTTGACTGCCTGTGATACCACAACTGATAAACTGCAAGGACTAGATAGCGGAGCAGATGATGTTGTCAAACCGTTTAATATCCAAGAATTGGCAGCTAGAGTCCGTGCCTTGATTCGTCGTGGAAGCACCTCTCCTTCTCCCACACTGGTATGTGGTCATTTACACCTTAGTCCAAATTTACATGAGGTGACTTATCAAGAACATCTGCGACAATTGAGTCGCAAAGAATACCTATTAGTGGAGTTGTTTCTTCGCAACCAAAAACGGATTTACAGTTGCAGAGATATTATTGATCAACTATGGGCATTTGATGCTGAACCACCCAATGAATCGACAGTTAGATCCCATCTAAAGAATATTCGTCGCAACTTAAAAGCAGTTGGTGCAGATGATTTTTTGGAAACGGTCTATGGACAAGGATACAGGATGAATCCTACTTTTATAAAAACATCCAATCATGCCACTCATATCAGTAATATTAATCCAGATAAACAAGAAAATTTAGATGCTCAGATTACAGAAATTTGGCGGCACACAAAAAACTTTACTTTTGAACTTCTAATTGTTTTAGAACTAGTTATTTCCTCTCTTGTAGTCGGCATATTTGATGCAGAACTTCTCAAAGAAGGTATCCAAAATGCCCATAAACTTGCTGTGTCTCTGAGTATGTCTGGATTTGAGCAAGGAAGTTTTTTAGCTAGACAAATAGAAGTTTCACTAGAATCTAATTCTCACTTAGAATCGCATTTATCGCTAGGTTATCAACATAAAATAGCTAAAAAGATGGAGCAGTTGCTGATCTATTTACCTCAATACCTAGAAGCAACTACTAATGAGTTAATTAATTTAACTGGTAAGAAACTAGAAGAATTGAGCCAATCTGAACAAATTAATGCCAAAGTTCTAGTAGTAGATGATGATCCACAAATTTTGCTGACCTTGCAAACATTACTTGAACTTTTGGGTGTGCAGTTAACTTGTTTGACTAATCTAGATCGTTTCTGGGAAACTGTGGCATATAACCAACCAGAGTTTCTAACTCTAGATATTTATATGCCTAGTGGCACTGAAGGTTTAGATTTGTGCCGGGCTGTACGTCAAAATTATGACTGGAATTGGCTACTAATCCTATTCTTGACTAGCTGTACGGATGTAGAAACCTTACAAAAAGCATGTGTTATAGGTGCAGATGACTACTTAACTAAGCCCATTGTGCCGAAGGAACTGTTGATCAGAATTAGTAACCGTCTCCAACGCATCCGTACAACCAAAAATCAGATGGAAATAAATCTGATTAAATCAGTGATCGGATGATATAAAAATGAGAAGTTAGCTATTGTAAACCTTTATATAATAAGGAGTTGAGAATTTAATTTTGTCAGAATAGTTAAGTATTGATCAGCCAGTCAACTAGGTAATTTGGAAACGCTATTGAGGGGTTATTAACCCTACTCTAAATTAAAGTTTAATTATGAATAATTTGCAGATATACTCCTATAAAGCTAACATCTTAATTGTTGATGATACACCCAATAATTTGCATTTACTCTCCAGTATGTTGGAGGAACAAGGGTATGAGGTACGTTGTGCTAACAGTGGTGCAATCGCACTGAGGGCTGTGGAGATGGAGCATCCAGATATTATTCTGTTAGATATAAATATGCCAAATATGAATGGTTATGAGGTTTGTGAGCGGTTAAAACTTGATCCACGTACTCACGACATTCCAGTAATTTTCCTCAGCGCCCTCAGCGAAACAATAGATAAAGTCAAAGCTTTTCGTATAGGAGGGATAGACTACATTACCAAACCTTTTCAACTAGAAGAAGTGCTGGCTAGAGTTGAAAATCACATCAGCTTACGACGGATGCAAATAGAACTGCAACAAGCAAAAACTCTAGCCATCAAGGCTTTAGAACAAGAACAAGAACTCAATCATCTGAAATCAGAGTTTGTATCTATGATTTCTCATGATTTCCGGAATCCACTCACCAGTATCCAAGGTTTTGCAGGATTACTTGAATGTGGTAGTAAACTTCCCTCACCGGAAATAATTAACCGTTATGTTTCCAAAATTAATAATGCTGTTGATCATCTACTTTGCTTATTAGATGAAATACTGCTCATTGGTAGTATAGAATCTGGAAAAATACAATATCACCCTGTATCAGTTAACTTGGAAGAATTTTGTTATGAACTCATAGATACTCTGCAATACAGTCTAGGTAATCAACATCAAATCTGTTTTAGTTGCTCTGATAACACAGGGGCAGAAATGGATATAGTATTACTCCAGCGTATCTTGACAAACTTACTTTCTAACGCTATTAAGTATTCTCCATCTGGATCAAAAATTGATTTGGTATTGGAATGTCAGAATCATGTTACTATATTCCAAATACGTGATCAAGGGATGGGAATTCCGATAGAAAATCAATCACATTTGTTTGAAGCTTTTTATCGCTGCAATAATGTGGGTGACATCAAGGGAACAGGTTTGGGACTAGCAATTGTGAAAAAATGTGTCGAAGTTCATCAAGGAAATATTTCACTGGAGAGTCAGGAAAACTTAGGCACAACATTTACCGTATCCTTACCTCGTTATGATCAGAGTGAGTCCTAACATCACTATTCATGAGACGAATATAATTATTGCTCGTTGAGAAGAGGCAGTATACAGGAATTAGATAAATTTACACTTTTCGGTGCTGTTCCTAAGTATTTATCTATTACACCCCAAACTTTATCCCTAGATACATGTTTAGTGATAAAATCTGTAGCACCAAATGCTTTAGCTCTGGCTCTATCAAAAACACCATTACTTCCTGTTAAAATAGCCAGGGGTATCTTGGCAAAAGCAGAAGTACGTCGTACGCGCAAAGTTCGTAACCATTGAGACCAGGCATAATTAAGTCTAGGAAAATCAAGTCTGGTTTATGTTCAATCATAAGGGGTAAAGCTTACAGAGAATCTTCTATTTTAATAAATCTAATCCCATTGGTAATAATGATTTTTTCCAGTAATTGGCAGACTGGAGGACTGTCATCTACACAAGCTATCAGTAGAAAATTCACGTTAGTAGTTGCTGTTTTAATTAGTTGGTAGTTCTTGACGTTTTTAAATGGTAAAGGTAAATCAGCTACTTCTAGCAGTGCAGTTATGCCTTGATGAATATAAGGAAGTAATGAACGGGTAATTGATAAAATATTCTGTTTCATTTTGACTGCTAAATCCCACAGAGTATTTTTGCCATTAATTCATACTTCATCCCACAGACTATTTTTGCCATTAATTCATACTTCAAAATTTTTGAAAACACCTGGACTTACTTGCTTTCTTAGTTCTTCTGGTTTGATTAGCACTGGTGCTAAATCAGGAGAAAAACCTACTAATCCAGCTTTTGTCCAATTATTCGAAAGAGATGGATGAGTTCCTCCTATTGCCCATACTAGTTGTCCTAGATGATAATAGAAAGCCCATTGTTTTCGTTCGGTATTTCTAATATTTAACTTACCGTTATATCTTGATTGTGTACAGACCTTTAATTCTTGCAGGGGGTGAATAGATCTCATAGGTTTTAAGTTATTTTATGTGTTGCTAAGTAATATATTAGGAGTTACACACTGACGAAAAAACTCATTTATGGGTATTAAGCAGTACCAGCATTGGTAAGATTTCCACAATGTAGTCGCGCACAAATAAAGTGAATAAGTTCCTTTGCAATTCATACCAATTAGAAATTCTGTTTTCACAACGCATTTTTTCTAAACGAACAAATGCTTGAAGTGAACCAAATATCCGTGTTTTAAGTGCTTGGCTATCTCTAACCATAAATCCACAAATTCTACATACTTGTTTGATGGCTCTATGAAAACTTTCAATCCCCCAATGAGTATCATAAATTGTCACAAATTAACTTTTGGTGATTTGATTGAGAGCTTCTTCATCTGGTATATACACTATATACTCTCTAGAGTCTTCTTTTTTGAAGTCTTGCCTAAACAATTTGATCAATCCAAATGCTCTCAA
>ERZ1034415.121-NODE-121-length-14839-cov-39.078328_pt1 | contig 14839 bp, 19 predicted proteins | sample MGYA00520582_ERZ1034415 | MGnify/ENA primary metagenome ERZ1034415 (study PRJEB33736, sample SAMEA104288483) | Azolla nilotica | place: Sudan | collected 1982 | study: EMG produced TPA metagenomics assembly of the PRJEB19522 data set (Is there foul play in the...
TGTTTAGAAAAAATGCGCTCTGAAAACATAATTTCTAATTGGTATGAATTGCAAAGGAACTTATTCACTTTAGTTGTGCGTGACTACATTGTGGAAAATCTTACCAATGCTGGTGCTGCTTAATACCCATGGATGAGTTTTTTGGTCAATGCGTAACTTCTATATATTTGTTTTTCTCTTGTTGTCTTACTGTTATTAGGGTCGTTCTTGTATTGTGGCACTTCTATTCTCGAACTATAAGACTCCAATTGAACTTTTGAAAATTCCGTACACAAGAAGTTCTGTTCTTGCCTATTCCCTATTCTCTGACCTAATGAGTAATTATGGCTTCACTTCCCGTCAGGGATACAGGAATCAAACCGGATTGTTATAGATATTGACTTTGGTATGCAGCCACACAGTTGTTAGGTTAAGCTGAGGATATATTTATCTTTTTAGAAGATTACACCCTGTTAAAGATTATAGGTAATCTTCCCGCAGGAACAGAGTAATATTAAAGAACATGAATCAAGCGTTAGGGTAGGTATCGCACATTGACATGGACTGGAAAGACATCAGAGGCAACTGGGTAATTATTCCACCCAAACCCATCGGTATCATCCATTTTTTGGGAGGTGCATTTGTCGCTACTGCACCTCACCTGACTTACCGTTGGTTACTAGAACAGTTGGCAGCTAAGGGATACGTTGTTATTGCTACGCCTTTTGTCAACACCTTAGATCATAGTGCGATCGCACAATCTGTACTAATTAACTTTGAACGTACCCTAGAACGATTACAGGACACAGGGGAATTACACAAGCTTTATTTGCCAATTTATGGTCTTGGTCACAGTATGGGTTGCAAACTTCATTTATTAATTGGCAGCCTTTTCAAAGTAGAACGAGCAGGGAATATCCTCATCTCTTTTAACAACTATACTGCTAAGGAAGCCATACCCCTAGTAGAACAATTAAACTCTACTTTGGCAATTGAATTTACTCCCACACCTTTGGAAACTAACCAGCTTGTAGAAGAACGTTATCACATCAGGCGTAACTTATTAATAAAATTTAGTAATGACAATCTTGATCAATCAGCAGTTTTAAAGAAAATTTTACAAAATCGCTTTCCAGAAATGGTGACAACACAAACTCTTTCCGGAAATCACACTACACCATTAGGTCAAGAGATTAAATGGCAACCAGGAAATTCTTTTACTCCCTTGGATGCTTTAGGACAATGGTTTAAGCAAGAGGTATATCGGGATTTAAACCAGCTAAGAAAAATCATTGTTTTATGGCTCAATCCTCTTGCACTGAAATAATAGCCCAAGGGATATTTGAAGGCGAGTTTTTTAAAAAATGTTATTAGCTTCAGAATTCTGAATTCTACTAACATATTACTCATGACTGCATTTACAGTGTATTGCAGGTAAATGAAGTACAAAATTTAGTACCAAAGCGATGTTTAAAAAGGGCTGTGTTACTGATCTTAAAGCGCTCCTAGATATTTTTATTTCTGCAGAAAATATGAATTGTGTGCGATATTTATTATGTTTCAAATTTTAGTAATTGATGATGATTATTCAATACAAATCTTCCTAAGAAGGATTTTGGAAAAACAGGGCTATGAAGTAATTACTGCCAGTAATGGACAGGAAGGTATTTTACAGGCACTTGCTTCTCCTCCAGCCCTAATTATTTGTGACTGGATCATGCCACGTTTAACAGGGATAGAAGTCTGCGATCGCATTAAAAAAGATCCCAATTTATCCACCACATTTTTTATTTTATTAACATCCTTAGATTCAGTAGCTGATCGTGTCAAGGGACTAGATGCAGGTGCTGATGATTTTATCTCCAAACCTATAGAACAAAATGAGCTTCAAGCTAGAGTTAGAGCAGGATTACGTCTACATCAGTTAAATCGAGATTTACAAAGCCAAAAACTATTATTAGAAACAGAACTAGCAGAAGCAGCAGAATATGTAAAATCCCTTCTACCTTTACCTATGTCTGCACCTATAGCTATTAATTCTCGATTTATTCCTTCTCGACAACTGGGAGGTGATTGCTTTGATTATTATTGGCTTGATTCTGATTATGTGGCAATTTACCTATTAGATACTGCTGGACATGGACTCAGAGCAACTCTTCCCTCTGTTTCTGTATTGAATCTACTTCGCTCTAGGGCGCTAAAAGGACTTAATTATTATCAACCTAGTCAGGTTTTAACAGCTTTAAATGATACTTTTCAAATGAATTATCAAAATGATAAATATTTTACTATTTGGTATGGGGTATATAACCGTATCAATCGCCAATTAACTTATGCAAGTGCTGGACATCCACCAGCAATATTAGTTTCTGGAAAATCCCGTGCTACTACAGAATTAAAACTATTGAAAACACCTGGTATGCCAGTGGGGATGTTTCCTGAGGCAAAATATGTAGATAGAGCTTGCAAGATTGACAACTTCAGTAGCCTTTACATTTTTAGTGATGGTGCTTATGAAATTACTAAATCAGATGGGACTCTTTGGAATCTAGACGGATTTATTCAGTTGCTAGTTAGTTTACAACATTCAGTTGATTACCAACTTGAACATATCCTGAATTATTTAATCAATTTAAACTCCAAAGAAGCCTTTGATGATGATTTATCTATCCTACAAATTAAGTTCGATTAATTCTTAGCTAATAAGATCTGATTAAACTCATCTTTGCTGGGAAATATTTCAAATATCTCAGTCATACTAGTCAACTCAAATATCATTCTCACTTGATCGTTAATGGAACAGAGAACCATTTTTTTGCCAGCATCCCGAAGTGTTTTAAAAGCCAAAACTAGAGTTCCTAAACCAGAGCTATCCAGAAATGTAATATTTTGACAATCTAATAACACAATCTCAGCGCCACTTTCCAGAATTATGGCAATCGCTTGCTGAAACTCTGATGAGGTTTGGGCGTTTAAATTTTTTTTAAGTGTAATAACTTTAACCTTTTGATTCATGATTAGGTTACTCTGGTTGATATCAATAGACCTCTTGTAGCTAGTATATACCAAACTAGAAAATTTATAAAAAAAATCCTTTCTAAAGGATGTGAATTCCTTCCAAAAAATATCATCAGCTAATTATAAATTAGCCAATAAAGAATTTATTGAAAATGGTTAGATATGGACTTATAAATAATAATTTTTAGCTAGTATGGTGAGCCACCAATCAAAAATTTTAATTCCGTTTGTGCCATCAGTATTGATATAAATCACCAATTAGAGCCGATTAACCTTGGCTCGATGGAGCAGTTTTTCACCCTTACGGTATCCAATATAACATACTTTAACTATTTCTCCTGGTTGTGCTACTCCTGCCAGCAGTTCGTGTAATTGGGGATTATAAGGTATTTCTGATCCCACAGAGGCGATCGCTTCCACCCCCCAAGCCTGCAATAATTGATCAAGAGGCTTTTGCACTAAAGGCAGTATTTTCACCGCCTCTAGCTGAGGATTTTCTCTAGCTTTCTGCGCTGCTGTCGGCCAGAACAACAATAAAGACTCCAAGATTTGCAAACCTGATTCCTGAAACTCCTGCTTTAATAACTCTTGCTGTTGTTCCAGCATCAGCACAATTCGCTCGTACTCTCCTTTTAAATTTGTATTTTCTTGTACTAAATCTATACCAGTATTTAAACTTTGAGTTAAATTTCGAGTATCGACTGTTAAATTCAACACCTGGTAATCAGAACTCGCATCTGAAAAATTTGCTGCTAATTCACTCAATGATACTTGTAAGACTTTGGCTAACTTCAGCAAAACTTCCACTCGCATTTGCTTTAGCTTTCCCCTCCGCAATTGCAGGACTTGATGTTCTGAGACACCAGCCGCAGCACTTAGAGATTTAAAACTGGAAATACCCACACATTGCATTAAATTTTGCAACTTTTGAGTCAAATCATCATCGCGCATAAAATATGGAGCCTAAGGCACCGTCACCTAACTATACCCCATTTTTACCAAAGCTAGGGTGTAGGGTGTAGAGGGGTAAAGAAAAATTATTTGATTAAATCAACATCTTCCTCAACACCCAAGTGGTTTAAAGCCCAGATCCTTCACTTCGTTTAGGACGCTTCGTGATTTATTGATGGGGATACCCCAAACCCTTCTTAAAATCTTTAATATTTCAACAAACTTGTCAACATCCAAGCAGTTTTTTCATGAACCTGCATTCTTTCAGTTAATAAGTCTGCACTGGGTTCATAACAATGACAACCATAAAAGCCATAATACCGTCCATCGACTTCTAGGACATCTATAGGTTCTTGCTGACCAATTTCGGCAATGGAAGCCATTAAAAATACTACTTTTTGGGGATCGTTCTGACGTGGTAATGGACGTTGAATTTGATTGATGGGAATGTCTTGAATCTTCACCATAGGACTTTTGTTGAGTATTTTTGTTTTATGTCCTAAATAAATCATAGTCGATATGACTCTATTTTGTAAGTAACGGATGTTAAACAGGTAGTGATATCATGGAAATGGTTACGCGACACAAAAAACGCTACAAATCAGAATCTGCCCCGAAGCCTCACTGTGGGAGCAAGATCGGGTTTTCATGAACACTTTTTTTTGGCGTTCTGCCTACAAGATACTGACAACATTCTGTTTATTGGGACTGACTGCTGCATCAATTCGTGTGAACAATAACCAAGATGTGGAACTCAAAATTGGCATTGTTCAGCGATTTGGAGCGACACCCACAGCCAAGCTGCAATTGACACCAACTCAAGGAGATCGCTTGCAGTTAAAATGGACAGTAGGTAATCAGCCACAAACACTGGTGACAGCCAACCCCTTGCAGCTAGAAACAGTGATGGAAACCTTACCTCAACCAAAAATACAAGAGGTAGTCGTTTTAGGAGATTTCCGCACCTTTGAAACAGCGAAAGACAGTTCCAGAAACTGGCGTTGTCAGGGCATAAAAGTAGAAATAGCTCAACCCGAACGCTGGCAAGTATGGGCGAAACGAGATGTTTATAGCACGCCTTTAGTAAGGCGATTGTTGTTACAAAGCATACAGGCATCAGGATAAAAACTCCCCTACCTAGATACCCGAATACTCAAACAAGTACCGCGAGTGAGTTGGGAAATCAAAGGTAAGCGATATAGCCAAAACTATTTAGAAATAAGCAGAGGCAAAAACCTAATTCGGGTGAATCAAGGCGAGAAAACAGGTAATACCCATCTTTTTGCAGGGTGGATAAATTTGCAGGCCAATGCTTACGTTACTTACTCCTTAGTAAATAAAGTGCCTTTAGAAACTTATTTGCGTGGAGTGTTGCCTTACGAAATTGGCACGAGTGCGCCGAAAGCATCCTTGGAAGCGCAGGCTGTTATTGCCCGTACTTATGCTCTTAGGAATTTACGTAGATTTGCTATTGATGACTACCAGTTATGTGCTGATACACACTGTCAAGTTTATGATGGACTAAATGGAGTAGCGAAGACAACAGATCAAGCGATCGCAGCTACAAGGGGAATGGTACTAACTTATAATCAAGAATTAGTAGACGCACTCTATTCTTCCACTACAGGTGTAGTCACCGCCTCCTTTAGCGATGTCTGGAATAGTGAAGATCGTCCTTATCTCCGGCCAGTAATAGATGCGGCTGTGAATATTTGGAACTTCTCGGAAAAAAGTTTAGCAGATGAAAAGAACTTCCGACAGTTTATTAACTTGGAAAAAGGATTTAATGAAAGCACCTGGGATGTTTTCCGTTGGCACAAACAAACCAGCTTAGAAGATATTACCAAGGACTTACAGAAATTCTTGCGCCTGAAAAAAAGTCCCTATGCGAAATTGAAAACCGTTTAGGCATTAGCTTTAAGGAAACGCAGCGAAAGTGGCAGAATTTTGGATATGGCGGTGAAAACGGATATGGGCGTTTTTACCCTGCATAAAGATGAAGTTCGCAGTGCCTTCGCTGCTCCCTGCAGCACACTGTTTTATTTGCAACCTATCAACAAAGCTCAACCAGATGTGTGGGGATACGCCTTTATTGGTGGTGGACTAGGACATGGTGTAGGCTTGAGTCAAACAAGCGCTCAAAATTTAGCTAAGTTAGGTTGGTCAAGTGCGAAAATTCTCCACTTGTATTATCCTGCTACTCAACTTCAACTGCTAAGTAACGAGATTAAGCGATTCTTGAACAACTAGTGCCGCAGCGCGGAAGTCAAAAGCTTGCCCTTTTGACACTCTCATATATCTCAGGTTCAAGCCACTAAGCTTTACGCTTACGGAGTGATCCTGTAAAAACGGGGGTCAAAAGTCAAAATCAATACGGCGTGGGCTTTTCAGCGATTTGGAATGGTTGGTTTACGCTGTACTGTACCAGCTCAACTCGTAATTCGTGAAAAAACAATGGGGAGGAAATGGAAAATACCGCTTTGCTCCTCCCCTGGGTTTTTCTCGAGAAAAATGGAAAAAGATACAGCAGATTGCAGATCAATGAGTTACAGAATCTAAATTGAAACCAAGACAGCAAGAGAGTTTTACTCCTGACTCCTGACTCCTGACTCCTGCTGTATTTTGTATTACACCATTGAAGAACAAGGATAAAAAATTGTTTTCTTTCCTTATTACTACCTGGCGTGTGATTGTCAAGGCACGCTTATTAATACAATGCCGACACTATTAGTAAAGTTCTTCTTCTTTGTGAGTTTCGATTACCAAGTCAGAAGATGGGTATGCAACACAGGTTAAAACATATCCAGCTTCGATTTGATCATCGTCTAAGAATGATTGGTCAGATTGATCAACTGTACCAGAAACTAATTTACCTGCACAGGTTGAGCAAGCGCCAGCGCGGCAAGAGTAAGGCAAGTCAAAACCTGCTTCTTCAGCAGCGTCTAGGATATAAATATCATCGGCAACTTCTAATGTTTCGTTCAAATTCTCAGCTTTGTTGATTAATGTGACTTTGTAAGTAGCCATTAGTTATCCTCTTCTTGTGCAAACGGCAGTATAAGTTATCCTAAAGCAAAGCCCACAGCTAGTCCTGTAGAATCAGCCGCTGGTTTAAATTTGCTTCAGTTCTGATACTACGGGAAAAACTAAACCTTATCACCGAAAATTCACCACGATTAGTAATGAAATTTAGTTACTTCTTTAAAATAAGTTTTAGTTATGTAAAATCATCAACGAGATAGATGTTGAAAAAATTTTTATGGGTACTAGCGTAATTAGGTGACAGGTGACAGATTAAATTACTCCCTCATCCTCCTCATCACCCCACACCCTCTTTTTGGTAGAATGCGTATGACATTGATGACACTGTAATTAATTCAGTGGTGGCACAATTAACTCTGTCCATCTAAAAACCCAACAAACAGAACTGCTAAACATCATGTATAATTCCAATGCAGCTTTGGCAAATACAACTATGCGGGTGGGTTTAGTTGGTACTGGGTATGCTGCAAAACTCCGGGCTGAGGCATTGCGGCAAGATACACGCGCACATTTAGTAGTAATTTCTGGACATACTTCCCAAAAAACAGCAGCTTTGGCTCAAGAATATCAAACTGAGGTGATGAATTCTTGGCAACAGTTGGTGGCACGAAAAGATTTAGATTTAGTTATCATATCCACGGTTAATCGAGATCATGGTCAAATCACCCGTGCAGCCCTTACTAGTGGCAAGCACGTTATTGTTGAGTATCCCTTGTCTGTAGATATTAAAGAGGCTGAAGAATTAATTGCTTTAGCCAAAGCCAAAAATAAACTGCTGCACGTCGAACATATTGAACTTTTGGGCGGTTGGCATCAAGCCTTAAAACAACATTTACTCCAACTTGGTCAGTTGTTTTATATCCGCTACAGCACAGTCAAACCTGAACATCCAGCACCAAGGAAATGGACTTATAACCATGAGCTTTTCGGCTTTCCTTTCATTGGCGCTCTTTCTCGCTTACATCGGCTCACAGATTTGTTTGGCAAAGTTTTGACGGTGAATTGTCACCAGCGATATTGGGAAACACAGTCAGATTATTACCAAAGCTGTTTATGCGTCGTTCAATTGTACTTTGCCACTGGGTTGTTAGCCCAAGTTATTTATGGTAAAGGTGAATCCCTTTGGCAGTCAGAACGGAAAATGGAAATTAATGGTGAAAAAGGGGGACTAATTCTGGATGGTGACACAGGAATTTTGGTTCAGCCAGAGGAAACAAAGTTGATTGGTGTGAGTGGTCGTCGCGGATTATTTGTCAAAGATACAACAATGGTATTAGACCATCTTTTGCATGGTACTTCTTTATATGTCACTCCACAGCAAAGCTTGTATGCCCTAAAGGTGGCAGATGCTGCACGTAGGGCTGCGGAAACAGGTTTAACTATTTTTTTAACAAAAGAGTCTTAAATGAAAACCGAACCAATAGTGATTTTATCCCAGCGAGAAATAGAAAAAATGCGTCGGGCTGGACGTTTGGCAGCGAAGCTGTTACAACATTTAGAAGCTTTGGTAAAACCAGGGGTCAGCACCCTCCAACTCAATGATGAAGCAGAACGGTGGACGCAAGCACACGGTGCGATAAGCGCACCTCTGGGCTATAGGGGCTTTCCTAAGTCAATTTGTACTAGTGTAAATGAGGTAATTTGTCACGGTATTCCTAATGCTAAACAAATCTTGAGGGAAGGTGACATTATTAATATTGATGTAACACCGATTGTAGATCGTTATCATGGCGATACTTCCAAGACATTTATTGTTGGTGTATCTTCTCCCAAGGTACAGAAGTTGGTGGAAGTGACAGAAGAGTGTCTCCGTTTAGGTATTGCAGAGGTGAAACCAGATGCAAAGATTGGAGATATTGGGGCAGCTATTCAAGAGTATGCTGAGGCTCAAGGTTTTTCGGTGGTGCGAGATTTTGTAGGACATGGCATTAGTAATATTTTCCACACTGCACCAGATATTCCCCATTATGGAATTAGAGGCAGGGGTAAGCGTTTGAGGCCGGGGATGGTGTTTACGATTGAACCGATGATTAATGAAGGAACCTATGAGGTGGAGATGTTGAGTGATGGTTGGACAGCAGTAACACGTGATCGCAAACTTTCCGCCCAATTTGAGCATACTATCGTTGTAACAGAAGATGGGGTGGAAATCCTGACCTTACCAGAAGGACCCAATAATCATGGAAAAACCTAAACATGAGCGTGGGAAAACATCCCGGCCTGGTTTTTTGGGACAGGCACTGACTACAGCCCGAAGAGTTATAGCTCGGCGAGGGTACGTGGTGTCGGTGAAATAGGGATTACAGGTGTTTCTGGTGCGATCGCTAATGCCATTTATCATGCTACAGGTAAACGCATGCGTGATCTACGGATAACACCTGATAAGTTGTTGTAATACACGACTTTGCAAGTTCAGGACTTACACAGCTGGCAGATTAGTAGGGTACTTCAGATTTTAAAATCTGTTTATTTGCTGGATTTATAGAGTCTGAAGCACCCTAAAACAAGAATTTATGAAAAAATAGGTTGAAAACCACATATTTAATTTTCACCAGATGATTCACAGTCCACAACACCTAACCGTAATTCAAGCCGCTGGTATTTGGTGGAATCATAGAAAGTTCGTCGGTGCATTACTTGTGAGTTATCCCAAAAAACAATATCTGCTGGCTCCCAAATATGGGAATACACCGGAGTACATTGTAAAACAGTCTCAAATAAATCTTGCCAATATTGCTGTGCTTCTTCTCGTTTATCTTCCATACTCGTTTTATTTAACCACATTTTCTTTTCAGAATTAGCTAATTTGAGTGAAGATGTAGGAGCAACAAAATTAATTAAGACCGACCATCAGGACGTTTTTGGTATTCCGTTTCCTTCACGTGCAATTGATATTGATACGCCACAAGATTACTAAAAACTTCAAGGATATTGAAGAAAGAGGTACACAAGGGTAGGCATCCTGCCTACCCCAGAAGACCTATGTTATGAAGATGTGTACTTAATTTACTTGCAAAGTCTTGTAAATAATATGCAAATTATCATATCCCTGATTTATTGGAAAAATCGAGGATATGATGATTTGCATTTACATCCAACTTGGCAACAGAAGATCATTCCTGATTTAAAGAAAGTATTTCCCCATACTCAAATTATCGCTAATACTCACAGTCCTGAAGTTGTGACAACTGTGAAGCAAAATTAGGTATGGATATTAGAAGATTATTAAGTAAAACAATGTCGCGAACCTACTAAGGGGAGGAAAAGTTCAGATATTGTTAGAAATATTTTAGGGGTGAGTGAGTTAAGACCAGATACAGAAGAAACAAGAACACTCAGACGTCTTTTTGAAGCAATTGATAATGGTCAATTAGAGGAAGCAAAACGCCTACATCAAGAACTAAAACACTGGGAATCATTTGATCCAGATATGACTAGAGCGGATATGTAAATCCGTCGCTTAGAAGGGAGGAATGCAGTGTGAAAAATGTGCTTAAATCCCCAGAACCGGAGGAACCTAAGAATTATAAATTGCGATATTCTTCACAATTCAAACGATGGAAGGATTTAAAAAGGAATCGAATGATATTCAATGCTGTTCGGGAGTGGCTGATCAAAAAGGACTTTGTGCCTATTGTGAAATGTCTATTCACGAAAACAAGGGCTCTGTTGGGCATTTCATTCCTCGTAAACAATCAATAAAAGAAAATAATTATGATTGAGATTGGCAAAATATTTTGGCTATCTGTCTTCCACCAGGTGGTTTGGAAGATGATGATATGGAAACCTCAAAATTACCCCATGATTCACCATGCTGTGGTAAAAAAAAGGATGATTTTATCCCTGATAGTAAATTATTAAATCCTCTGATTTTACCAACATCAAGTTCATTTGAATTCAGTAGTAAGGATGGTGAAATTAGACCTGATGAAACCGCCTGTATAGCGGCAGGGATTCCTGTTGAAAATGTTCAGTTTACTATTGACAGCTTGCTCTCAATGTTCCACGATTGAAGGATCAAAGACTTGTTATGTTTGACGAAACCAATAAAGAACTTGATGATGAGACTTTTGATATAAATGATCTAGAAGAAAAAGTTGCAGCAGAATATTTTGATGATGGTACAGAGAATTGGCCTCGTTTTTTAACAACTCTTCGCTGGGTTTTAGGTGCAGGTGCTGAAGGACACCTTACCATCAACAATTTTTGGAAAGTTTTAGCTAATCATCCTCCGACTCTGCGACGTACTTGGGAAAACCTCAAGCAAATAATGGCAGATACTGGGGAAATAGATCCATTGATGCGGGAATTAATTTACATTGCTGTTAGTGTGACAAATAGCTGTGAATATTGCATTGCTTCACACTCAGCGGCGGCACGTAATAAGGGGATGACTGATCAAATGTTTGGTGAACTGATGGCTATTACTGGTGCTGCCAACATGATAAATAGGTTTGCTAACGGTTATAAAATTCCTGTTGATGAAATATTTAGGCAGTAGTAAATAAGTCAACATAATTCAATCTAAAACCCACACGAGTACCGCCGTGAATTCAAAATGCTTCTTTCAGAACAGCTATGCTAACAAAATTCAAAATGTATACGGCGTGAGCTTTTCAGAGATTTGGAATGGTTGGTTTATTTACACTGTACTGTACTAGATACCTAAATTTATTTGAATATTCGGAAATATGGGTATTACGTTTTTTTAGTTCAGTGTTGTTTATGATGTTGAGCTTTCAGTAAAATATATGGATGTGATCGCTCAAGGATGGATAATGGCAAAACAGGCTAAACCTATGTTTGGGATTGAATAGAATCTTTTGTGGGAAACTCCATTGGACGATGTACGCACTTCTTTGAACATCATCCTCCCAACTAGCTAAAAGCTGAGTTTTACCAAGGTTATCTACCCAATTTATTGGGAATACCTTCACAACCACCAGGAATAGTCCCTCTAGCTTCTTCTCCACACCAAGCGCAGCAGTATTGACGGGTGGATTCAGACATCCGTTGTGTGTTTCTAAAATCGGCATTTTCCACAACTGCGCCGGTGTGTTCCCCGGTTTCATAGTCGGGTGGGTTGTTGCGACTGCGGGGTGAGGCTTTTTCTAATGAACCATAAAAGAAACGCACTCCATTTAAATTGCTATTGTTGAGATCCGCATCATATAAGATAGTGCGGGATAGGTTGGCTTTAACTAAATCGCAACCGCTGAGATTAGCACGAACAAGATTAGCTCCGCTTAGATCAGTCCAGCGTAAATCAGTGTTCGACAGGTCTGCACCTGCTAACATTACACCTAAGTCAATGACGCGCACACCTTCTAAACGGTCTTCTGCGTAGCCACCGATACCGTCAAGAATGGCTCTACCTAAACGACGATCACGTTTTAATGGTGTGAGTAATTTTGAACCGGAGAGAAAACGGAGAATTTTGGCTTTACCACTACCATCTACACTACTAAAAATTGCGGCAGTTCGTCCTTCTGCGATCGCTCTTTCTTGTGGCCAGTCTTCTAATAATCCCTCTTCGTCCAGTACCAAGTCAGAAACACCTTGGAAATAAGAATCTATTGTTTGCTGTTGGGTAATAATATTTTGTTGTACTGTCAGCAGGTTTTGTTGAATAGTTAAGTCTTTAGAAATTACATATTGTCGCCAAGCTACGTAAACAGCGATGATAGCTATGGAAATTTGCCCTAAAGCGCCAAACCAATCTGCTAAAGTACCCGCAATGTCCCAGTTAATCTTGCTTCCCCAGCGCAGTAGTCCATTTTCAACACAACTAAACCTGAATAGGCCAAAAATTGCTACTAATAAGCCCGTCAAACCCACCAAAACCGTTCTTTCTTGGGCAGAAAACCATTCTTGAACGACATCTTGGAACCAAGGTAAAAGTATGGCCACAGATAACACCAAAGTTGTGAGAGTTCCCAAAATGCCCAGAAAGGAGTTATTAATAGCAATACCAATAAAAGTGAGTGCGATCACTAGTAGAGTAAATAATAATGCTCTAGGCTTGACAGCAAGTTTATGATGAGAAATGTCTTTAAAACCAGATGTCGCTTGTTTTAGAGCATTTGTATGTTGGGGAGATTGTAAAGAAGAAATGGCTGATAAAGCTTGTTGTGCGGCTAAACCTTCTGAAGTTATTCGATTTTCACTTGCATCAAAATCATCTGGCTGCAAGTCTTTATCTATATTCGTTTCTGGCTTTGGTGGATGAGAAGAATTCGATTCAATCATCATGCTTTCTATTTTTCAATACTTGATATAATTTTAGATTTTAGATTTTAGATTTGTAAAAATTCAAAATACAGAATCTAGAGTAACCTTTTACTCCTGAATCTTTCTAAGATTTAAACTTTTATCAACAAGTCAGGAGTAAGTTGCACGCTGCTGCTAACTATTGACTCCTGACAAATTCTTCGTAAATTTATTTTTTATGGACAAGGAAACAAGAATTTTTTAAGCTAGTCCCACTAATTTGGCACTTAGTTCCCACAGACGCTCGGCTTTATCATCATCACTGGCTTCGTTGGAAACTTTTTGCACGAAGGACTTACCATTTTTTTTCTGTCTATTTCCCCAACTCCAATACATACCAGATTGATTGTATGCAGGATCAGCAACTACTTCTGCTACTCTCTTACCAGCTTCCTCTTCTGATACAAACCCACCAGTGATGTACTTCTGGAAGATGGGGAAGAGTTTTTGGAATAGTGGATAATGGTCACGGAATAAGGCTGTTGTTGCTACACACCCCGGATAAAGAGAACTAAAGGTGATACCTGTTGACTCATGATAGCGTCGATGCAGTTCTCGCATGGTCAACACATTACAAACTTTGCTATCTTTATAAGCTTTTACTGGTTCAAATTTCTTACCATCAATCATGGTGTAAGGCGCTTTGAATCCTGCTTCAAAACCCTTCAAATCTCCCAAATCTGGACGGGGGGGAATTTTTCCTCCCAACTCATTGGGGTTGTGTGTCACTGTTCCCAAAATCACGAGTCTGGGTTCTGAAGCGGATGATCTTTTCAAATCCTCTAACATCAAATTACACAAAAGGAAATGGCCAAGGTGATTTGTAGCCACGCTTAACTCATATCCGTCTGGACTCCACAAAGGTTCTTTTATTAAAGGCATATAGATGGCAGCGTTGCAAACCAAAGCATCTAATGACCTCCCAGTGGCTCGAAAGTCCTTCACAAATTGTCGAACACTGTCTAAAGAGGCTAAGTCAAGATGAATGATTGTGTAGCTGCCCTGTTGTATTCCCACAGATTGGGCTGCTTCTTCTGCTTTTGAGAGATTACGACAGGCCATGACTACCTGCCATTGACCAGTTTGGGCTAGAGCTTTTGCGGCTTGCAAACCGACACCTGAAGATGTACCTGTAATCACAACCGTTGACTGCCGATTTTGTTCCATCTCTGTTAAGACTGTATTTGAATGTGGTTTAGCTTTGATCAGAAAATAGGCTGAATACCCAGTAATCAAACCCTAAAAACTCAAAAACTTTTGAGGGTTAAATATCTTTTAAAGCTGGTATTTAGCTTGTTTCCTGCAGGGTAAGCCAGTTGAGGGCTAAAGCTCTCAGAGATTTTATGGTATCATGAATTGAATCACCCAAAGCGTGTGAAAACCCAGACAGATGGATAGAAAAACTAAATAGTCAAGGCATATTGGGGTTAGATTTCAACGTACTGTACCAGTGACTAATCACTGTTCTCTCATCAAATTTCTGCTTATTATCAATCAACTGGGTTAGGAAAGTGGATTAAATAGGGTGTAAGAGTGCCAATAATATCTATACCCTAGAAGGGTAGATGGAGAACTGGTA
>ERZ1034415.129-NODE-129-length-14205-cov-39.106784_pt1 | contig 14205 bp, 13 predicted proteins | sample MGYA00520582_ERZ1034415 | MGnify/ENA primary metagenome ERZ1034415 (study PRJEB33736, sample SAMEA104288483) | Azolla nilotica | place: Sudan | collected 1982 | study: EMG produced TPA metagenomics assembly of the PRJEB19522 data set (Is there foul play in the...
CAATGGAATTACACCCCTAAACCAGAGTTACAGGTTATTTAATCCACTATCCTAACTCTTAACTACACCTAAAAACAGTAAAATACACATTCATACAGCATGTTATGAATGTCTATAGTAAGATTTACACAAGAATTCGGCTATCGAATTTTTGCTTTTCACTACCTTCATAAAGACTTTAACCTCATTTCAAATGAAAATTCATTTTTCCACTTATGCCAAGCTATCGACCATCTTTTAATTCTCCCAATCAGACTCCCAAACAAACTAACTTTACACAAAATTCTCGCAATGTAATGGAAATGCTAGTGGCAGAGGAAGTTGAAAAACAAATTCAATCCTTGCCTGTAAAGACAGCTAGTTTTATTAAATTGTCAGAAGTAGTCGCTTATGCTTTAAATCACTTACCTAGTTTATATGTAACCAGTAAAAAAGGGTGGCAGAAACAATGGCATCATGGAAAAACAGAGTTATGTCAAAAAATTACAATGGCCGTGCGTCAAGGAATAGTCGCGCTACAGAGAGACCCTTTGCGCGTTAATGATCCTCTTAGCTTCCAGGGAGACAATAAAGCTATGGAGGTTTTGCACAAACTTAAATCTGTCCTGCAACGTGAAGACCTTTCATGGGAGAATGTAACTGATGTAGTTGAGCAAACATTGATCAATACATCAAGAGGCAGAATCACCTGGCGTAGAGTTAGTGCTTCAGACAACGACACATTTGACTGGGAAAAACATCAGCTTTAACTTCCAGCAGCCAGCTAACGTTTATTAAAACTAGCCTCCAGACTCTTAACCTGGGTTTGTAACTCCTCCACTACTTGTAAATTTGATCGCTCCAGCAAAAAACCAGCCCAGAGAAAACTACCAGTTAACAATGTCACTACACCCACCAAAATACCAGTCAACAGTTTTACCTGAGAGCGCAGTTGTTTGATTTCATCAATCTGATATTGGGCCAGAGACAGAGAATTGAGATTAGAATCTTGATTTTCCACTAATATTTCAACTTGGGAATTTTCTAATCTTTTAAACTCAATTTTAGTTCTAAACCAATGAGTAATTAGTTTAGGACAATTATTCTTAAACCAGTACCAGGCAATCATTCCAAATGCAGGCTTAGACATTTTAGTTATAAGTTTCAGAGTTGTATTGAGAGTCCCAAAATGGAACTTCTGATTAATCAAATTTGTTGAACCAGCATCATAGAGACAATTAATGATCAACTTAACTGTAGTCTCCTCTCTATAAATCAAATTCACCAACAAGAGAAGAACATCTTGCATAAGTTTTTCTTCTCTTTCTTTTTCCGTCAGCAATTCTGTCAGGTCACTTAATAATTCTAATTGCTTAGACATATTTTCTATAGAAACTCTGAGTTTTGAAGATGTACTTACCGTTAAGTATACCGACATCACAAAGCAAATTCCTCAGCCTAGATAATGATTATTCAATATCTTCGCAATGGATTAATAACCGTTCTAGACCCTCAGCCAAGGAAATTAACTCTTGCCAAGAAGAACCAGTCACTAGATTTTGAGCGTGTGCTAAACGATTTCGCAAATGTTCAGCTGATTTGAGGAATTGTTCACCAAAACGTTTTGACTTTAACCCTAATTGCTGAAACAGTTCAGGTTGATGTAATACCAATTCCCGCTTATCGCAAAATTGCAGATAGTCTAATAAATCTGTAGCTTCATTCCTTTGTTGACTTTCACGCCATAACTTGTTCGCAGCTTCCAGGCGGTCAGGTTTCAGGACTTTTTGCCATGAATCTTGAGGATAATAAAGCCGCACCAGTCGTAACAGATTCATTTCTAACAGCGTCACCAGGCCAAACAGCAGCATTCGCACAGGTGCTTTTTGTAAATCACCACAAGTAATAATCCCACTAACTTGATTACAATCCAATACAAACAATCTAGAGCTGTGTTGCAGAATAGGTAACAACTTCATCAAGGGTGTAGAAATGGCAATGAGTTCTGGAGGATGAAATATCCTTTGATAGTCGCTGCATTTTCCAGATTTACTATCTATTAAAGTAGTATGTTCTACATAGCCAGTGATACTTCCTTCTGTCTCTACTCCGACTACATCAAAATCCTCTAACTGCATCCAATGAAGAACTTCTGTTATATCTGCATCAGCTTGGACAGCCTTCAAAGGTTCAGCTACATATTCTATCGTGATACTATTTTCAAACAAGCTCCGTAAATCTTGAGAACGGGACTTTAGCTGTTTCATCTATCGCTAAAAATAAGACCTGAGCTTAGTATTTCATGAAAGTCCATATTTTGACTGTCTTCGATTAACCTTTTGGCAAGCGACTGAAACCCGTGTTAATAGTTTTACTCAAATACTACTGTCCTATTTTTGTAAACTAACACACGATTTTGTAAATGTAACCGTACTGCCCTAGCTAACACAACTCGCTCTAAATCTTTACCTTTTCTAATCAAATCATCAACCTCATCCCGGTGACTAACTCTCACCACATCCTGTTCAATAATTGGACCTGCATCTAAATCAGCCGTTGCATAATGTGCCGTTGCACCAATGATTTTTACACCTCTTTCAAAGGCCCGATGATAGGGATTAGCACCAATAAATGCAGGTAGAAACGAATGATGAATATTTATAATTTGCGGGAAGTCTTTAATAAAGTCGGCACTGACAATTTGCATATATTTAGCTAATATCACTAAATTAATTTTGTAGTCATGCAGTATTTCTAATTGCTTGATTTCCTGCTCTTGTTTGTTATCTTTAGTAATAGGAATGTGAAGATATTGAATACCAAATTGTTCAGCTATTTCCTGTAAGTGAGGGTGATTACTAATAATTAAAGGAATTTCCGCATTAAATTCTTTAGCCCTTTGTCGCCAAATTAAATCAAATAAACAATGGTCTTGACGACTTACCCAAATAGCTAAACGAGGAACAGTATCAGAAAAATGTAATTCCCATTTTGCACCCAAAGGTTGAGCGATCGCATTAAACGCCGTACCAATAAAATCTCTCGGTAAATTAAAACCCTCTAAAAGCCATTCTATGCGAGTGAGAAATAACCCGGCTTCAAAATCTGTATGTTGGTCTGCATGAATAATATTACCACCATTAGAATAAATAAAATTGGCAATTTTTGCCACTAATCCCCGTTGATCCGGACAAGAAATTAGTAAAGTTGCTGTCGGCTTAGTCATAATAATTTCAGATTTGTGATTTGTAAATATTATTAATAATATGAATTTACAACATATTTTATATCTTATGAAGATACAGATCAGATACAGATCAGATACATATCGCCTAGTTTTTATACATCCTCTGAGAGCGTGTTTGAAAACTTTTTCGTGTGGTATCCACCACTTGTAGATCCCTCAAAATCTCCCTTTTTAAGCGGGTAGGGGGATATCAAGATTTTTGATACATAACCAAGGACTTTTAAAACATCCTCTGATAGCTGCTGTATTAATCTTTTTTTTACTATTTTGTTGGACTTGTAATTGGAGCCAGTTTAGGAAGATCGGGCAAAGGCTGAGATTCACTATTTTTATCCGCTTCTTTCCATTCCGATAAATCTCGATTTACAGCATTAGTAAAATCTTTAGATACTAACAATAATATATTAAGATTATCATTCTTCTTTACTGCAGATTCAACTTTAGCATACAAAAAACTATTATTAAAATTAGGTTTACCAAAAATCAATTTATGAATTTCCTGATTTTTGAGTTTGATCTCAATAGTTGCTTGAGGGTTATCCAAACCAAATTCACTCAATTGATTATCTGGAATTGCTAGATTTTTCTCACTCTTACCCTTTACTAATAAATCCATCAAATAGGAAACAATAGCATTCTTAGCTGGTTCGGAAATTGGCGATTTAATTACCCATTTTGGTGGTTCAGGTTTCGTACTACGTTCTAAGTTTAATGTTATATCTTTAGTTTTGATAGTTAAAGATTGAACATCATCAGCGGTGAAAGTGAAAATTTTCTGATGATTTTGTTTAACTTCCTCTCGTTGAGTAGAACCTTTAATTTCATGAAAGTAAACAAAAGTACCTAACCCCAAGGCTAAAAGTATCAAAATTAAAGTTGTACGTGGAAATTTCATTTTCGGTCATTGGTTATGAACAACTGACAACTGATAACTTACTCATCTATCTTCTTCTCCACCAAATCATAGCGCCTGCACCAAAACTAAGAAAAGGTAAAAGCAACAAGGAAGATATACTTAATAAATTTGCTTTGGCGGTAGACATTGTAATGCGGCGATTTGTGGGTTCTTTGGGGCGAATTGAAAGGGGTTGCTGATCTTGTTGACTCAGCCAAGTTACGGAATTAAGGAATACATCTCCATTTAATTGTTGTTCAAATAGTCCATTTTTGGCAAAGTCTGAGTTTCCTAATACTACTAACCGTGATTCTTTGGTTGTAGGTTGAGAATTTGCATTAGTTGGTGAAGGTGTCGGAATTGGTGAAGATGTCGAAGTTGGTGAAGATGTTGGAATTGGTGTAACTTGAGTTGATAACTTTCTTGTTAAAGCCACACCTAAAGTTAATGGACCTTTCAAATCTTTACCTTCATTAAACTCTAACTTTTCGCTTTGCTGGTCACTTTCAGCCCAACTGCTGGGATAAGGTTTTGTTCTGAGTAGAGGAGTAGATTCAACACGAGAAAGTGAAGTAATTTCTAAAGGTCTGGCTAAAGGATATAAAGAAATACCGTTACCAAATTCTTGAGTTATTGGATGTTGTCCATATTCTGTTACCAAAGGTGCAGCAGGACCCAGTCCTAAACCTTGACCAGAAATATCAATAGCTAAACGGTTATCTAATTTTACACCCCAATCTTTTAAGAAGTTGTCAATTTTTGGGTTGGTGTTGGGGTCAATCATTAGCAGTAAGTTACCGCCACGATTTAGATAGTCTTCTAAGGCCTGAACTTCACCTGAAAGTAACTCTTGTTTTGGACCTGCAACGATGACAACAGTTGCATCATCAGGAACCTGAGGATTTTCGGTTAAATTGAGTGGTAATGCTGTGAAATTTTTATCTGTTAATCCCTGAACTCCTTGTGTAATCGAATTTTGAGTATTCGTTTGATTATTGGTAATTCTTAATTCGCCGTGACCTTGGAGAAAGTAAACTTTGGCGGTATTGTTACTAATTATTTGTTGCAGACGATTGGTTAATCTAATTTCTGACAGGCGTTCGTTGTCATTAACTGTCTGCACTAATTGGTGTTTATTTTCAAATTCTAGGTAAACTTCACCAAAATCTTTAACACCAAATTTTTCTGCTAGTCCTGGTTTAGCTTGGGGATCAACATATTCATATTTAAAGTTGGGACTTTGGCGACGATAATTTTCTAATAATTCTTGGTCTTGATAATTTTGATCTCTTGTAAATAACCAAACTTTCATAGGTTGTGGTAAGTTACGCACTAATTCTTTAGATTGGGGAGCAAGCGTAAATAACTGAGTTTCTGTTAAGTCTGTTCTGAGATGGTAGCGAGTACCTAAAAAATTGATTAATCCTAAAATTGTTAATACCGCCAAAGTCGTAATAATGGCGTTTGTACCAGCTTGGGTTGAACGCTGTTTCCACCATTTACTCCGCTGGCTTTGTAATACTACCCAAAAACCACTGATAAGAATCCCGGAAATCAGAAATATTAAAGGTATCAATCCCCATTCTGCTGATATTAAACCAACTGTTAAACCAGCAGTAATGAGGAAATGCCCTAGCAAAAATATAAGTTTCCAAAGTTGTTTTTTAATCATTGGGGACTGGAGACTGGGGACTGGGGACTGGGGACTGGGGAGATGAGGGAGAAATATTATCTTTGACTTCTGCCTCTTGCCTTTTGCCTCTTGCCTTTTTCCACTGATAACTGAATAAACTGACTATTGACGTTGAAAACGCAGTGCGTCAATTGATTGGGCTGTGAGAAAGATGCCCAAAATAATGTAACTGGCAAATAATATTAAGGCGCTGGTGTCTAAGATGCCTTGGGTGAGGGTGTTGTAGTGTTTGAGTAGGGATAAATATCCTATGGCTGCTCCTATGGGACCAGGAATGGCTTTGGAGATGGAGTCAATTAATAGGAGTAAGATAATAACGCCAAATGTGAAGACGGCTGATAAAAGTGTACTGTCTGTTAATGAGGAGATGAACATTCCTATAGATAATATTGCTGCTGCGAGTAAGAGTAATCCTAAATGACCGACTAAGGGAATTATCGGTGACATGGGAGGATTTCCACCGCTGATGGCAATCGCTTCAAATCCCAGCAATGGTAAAATTAATGTTGTAAAAAATGTAAGTACCCCTAATAATTTACCGACTGCTACAGCCCAGTTAGTAACTGGTGATGTGGCTAATAGTTCCAATGTTCCTCGTTTGCGTTCTTCGGCATAAAGCCCCATTGAAAGAATTGGTATTATAAATAATAACAGCCAACTTAGTCGATCTAAAAATGCCCGCATAAATTCGTAAGGTACATCTATGGGTGGCACTGGTACTCCAAATTGTTGCCCTTGCACATCATAAGCTGCAACTGTGGGCAGTATTCCACCTGGACCGAGTAAAATCATCACTAGGAATAAACCAGAAATGAACCAAAATATTCCAGCTATACCATAAGCCAACGGTGAGACAAAATAACTCTGTAGTTCTCGATGATAAATGGCAATAATATTAGTCAGTACGATACCCATTTAAGCGGCTTCTCCTTCTGTGGTTACTGTGTCTGCTTCTGGTAGTAAATTCTTTTCTTCGGTCGTTAGTTGCAAAAACACATCTTCTAGGGTAGCGTTAACTCGCCGCATTTCATATAATCCAAATCCTCTGCGAATCAAAGCCGCAGCAATATCTTTGCCTGGTTCTGTTTCTGCTTGGGATATTACCCGCAAATGAGCGCGGTTGTGATCAGTTGTCAGCATTGATTCTACCAAAATCACTCCAGCTACATTTTTCAATACCTGTTTGGCGAGTGCTACTTCTCCTGTAATTTCTAATTCATAGCCAGCCCCTCCCGTCAACTGTGTCACTAAATTTTCTGGAGTATTAGTAGCTACAACTTTGCCACGATTAATGATGGCGACGCGGTTACAGGTCATGCTCACTTCTGGGAGAATGTGGGTAGAAAGGATGATTGTATGGGTTCCAGCTAAACTTTTGATTAAGTTTCGCACGTCAATAATTTGTCGGGGATCTAGTCCTACGGTAGGTTCATCCAGGATAATGGCTGGGGGATCGTGAACAATAGCTTGGGCTATACCGACTCTTTGTTTATAGCCTTTGGAAAGTTTGCGAATAATTACTTTGCCCTTGTCTTGTAAGTTGCAGCGTTGCATGGCTGCTTGGACTTTTTCATGGCGATCACCTGCGGACACCCCTTTAATTCGGGCTACAAAGTGCAGAAATCCCTCAATCGTCATTTCGGAGTAGAACGGCGGTGTTTCCGGTAAATAGCCAATTTTTTGGCGCACTGCAAGGGAATTTTCATGGACATCATACCCTGCTATTTTGACTGTACCTCCGGTTGCTGGTAAATAACCGGCTAAAATCCGCATGGTTGTGGTTTTACCTGCACCATTTGGTCCCAATAACCCTAAAATTTCTCCTGGTTCAACGCTAAAGGTGATATCGGTAATGGCTGAGCTGGAACCGTAAGTTTTACTCAGATGTTCAACTTCTATCATTTGTTGGTAGTCGTGAAAAATAAATTATCTAGTTAGAGTGGGGAGTGGGAAATATGAAAGAGGGAATAGGGAGATCCTTATTACAACTCGTTTTCAAAATTACAACTCGTTTTCAAAGCCTCACCATCATGTCTGAATCGCTGTTCACTATTTACTGATTACTGATTGTTACTGATTGAATATTCACAATATTGACACTTTTATCAAAATCTTGTGCAGCAATACCAAACCGCTTGACCCTCCCTGGTCTAAAGAACGGGGGATTTTCGCTTCAAGGAGCAACCATGCCCAAATTTGTTACGAAATCTGAGTAGAAGGTTATCTCTCCGCAAGCGTTAAAAGTTTTGGTGCGCCCCACCGTACTTAAATCGTAGCCAGTCTGTTTTAATGCTTTTGCTCTAGATGGCTTTCATCCCCGACTTAAATGACATAGAATCCTAAAAACTTTTTGGCTTTTTAGAGTTCTATTTCGGGGTTTTCACCCTATTCTATAATAGAATAGGATTTTCAGGACAAACAAGACAGATAAATTTATATAAACATAGACATAAACATAGACTCAGATCAATTCATGGATTCCATGATTCTGTGCAGTTTCACATTAAATAAATGCTTGAACAACAAGATACACCATTTTTCTAAGCAGTAGGGGATCATTTAGCGCAGCTTGACATGCTAATACAAAGAATGATTAATAAAAATCTAATCAAAGTATATGCATATTCCTATTGGCAGATTTAGATTTCAGATTTGACATACTTCTTAATAAATCAGCAGCGTAACCGCAAAACGTTCTAATCTAAAAAGTGACTGATTTGTTTACTGGCAACTTTGTAGGCAATATTGCTGACGCATAAATACATAGATATGTCAAGCCTAAAACAATTCAGATTTAAACAATAAACGCTTATTATTTATTAGGAGTTTTACAAATCCAATGAGTGTGAAAGCAAGTGGTGGAAGCTCAGTTGCTCGTCCGCAGCTATATCAAACCCTACCTGTAGCCACTATCTCCCAAGCAGAACAGCAAGACCGTTTTCTGGGAACTGGTGAACTGGGTGAACTAGCAACTTATTTTGCATCTGGTGCAAAACGTATAGAAATCGCTCAAACTCTGACAGAAAACTCCGAAATCATCGTTTCTCGGGCTGCTAACCGGATTTTCGTTGGTGGTTCTCCCATGTCTTTCTTAGAAAAGCCCAGAGAACCTGAACTAGCGATGGTTGGTGGTGGAGATCTCCAAGAAGGAATGAAACTAGGGACAGTCACCTACGTTGAAAGCCGTGGTGGTTTCTTAGAAAACCTCCGTTCTATCTTCAATACCTCCGCTGGTGGTCCCACACCTGCTGGTTTTAGACCGATCAACGTAGCACGTTATGGTCCTGGCAACATGGCTAAGAGCTTACGGGATTTATCCTGGTTCTTACGCTATGCTACTTATGCGATCGTTGCTGGCGATCCCAACATAATTTCTGTGAACACACGCGGTTTGCGTGAAATAATTGAGAATGCTTGTTCTGGTGAAGCTACCTTAGTGGCTTTACAGGAAATTAAGTCAGCATCCCTATCTTACTTCCGTAAAGATGCTGTCGCCACTGACATCGTGACTCAGTACATGGATGTGTTGCTTACTGAATTCCAAGCACCCACACCATCTACAAAGGTTCGTCAACGTCCTTCTGGCGATCAACAAGGATTACAACTTCCTCAAATTTACTTCAACGCCGCTGAACGTCGTCCTAAGTTCGTGATGAAGCCCGGTTTATCAGCTACTGAAAAAACAGAAGTTGTGAAAGCCGCTTATCGTCAAGTATTTGAGTGCGATATCACTCGTGCTTACAGCTTGTCCATCTCTGACTTAGAATCTAAGGTGAAAACCGGCTCTATCTCCATGAAGGAGTTTATTCGCCGTTTAGCTAAATCTCCTATTTACCAAAAACAGTTTTACCAACCCTTTATTAACAGCCGTGTGATTGAGTTGGCTTTCCGTCACATTTTAGGACGAGGACCCAGCAGCCGGGAAGAAGTTCAAAACTACTTCTCAATTATTTCCAAGGGAGGTTTACCAGCATTAGTTGATGCTTTGGTAGATTCTAATGAATATAGCGATTACTTTGGTGAAGAAACGGTTCCTTATCTCCGGGGTTTAGGTCAAGAAGCCCAAGAGTGTCGGAACTGGGGACAACAGCAAGACCTGTTTAAACACAGTGCGCCTTTCCGTAAAGTTCCTCAATTTATTACTACTTTTGCGGGTTATGAACAACCATTGCCTGACCAACATCCCTACGGTTCTGGTAATGATCCCTTAGAAATTCAATTTGGCGCGATTTTCCCTAAAGAAACGCGCAACCCCAGCAGTAGCCCCGCACCTTTTGGTAAGGATACCCGCCGGATCTTGATTCACCAAGGGCCTGGTATTAATAACCAACTGAGCAATCCTCAAGCGCGGAGTGTAGCTCCTGGTACTCTTGGTGCTAAGGTGTTTAAGTTAGACCGATTACCTGGAACTTTTGGTAAAAAAGATGCCAATGGTGCAAGTGTTAAATTCTCAGAAAGCTCTACTCAAGCGGTAATCAAAGCTGCTTACTTACAAGTTTTCAGTCGTGATGTTTACGAAGGACAACGACTGAAAGTTGCAGAAATTAAGCTAGAAAATGGCGATATTACTGTACGTGAGTTTGTACGGGTGTTGGCGAAATCCGATTTATTCCGTAAGCTGTATTGGACTTCTCTATATGTGTGTAAGTCTATTGAGTATATTCACCGTCGCTTGCTAGGTCGTCCTACTTACGGTCGCCAAGAAAATAACAAGTATTTTGACCTTGCGGCTAAGAAGGGTTTCTACGCAGTTGTTGATGCAATTATTGACAGCGTTGAATACAGCGAGGCTTTCAATGAAGATACTGTTCCTTACGAACGCTATTTAACTCCTGCGGGTGTATCTCTGCGTCAATTGCGAGTTGGTACTATTCGTGAAGATGTAGCGAATGTTTATAAGGAAGTAACCCCACGCTTTGTGGAATTGGGCGCAGTTACTGAAATGCGGACCCAACCAGATATTGACTTCCGTATCAATCAAGGTGTTAGCAAGCAGCGTCAACAAACCAAGGTATTCAAGCTGGTTGCAAATACTGTTGATAAAGTGGCAGTACAGACTTTAATTGGTAGTGCTTATCGTCAGATTTTTGAACGGGATATTGCACCTTACATCCTGAAAAATGAGTTTACTGTTCTAGAAACTCAGTTGGGTAATGGCAATATTTCTGTGAAGGAATTTGTTCAAGCTCTTGGTTATTCTAGCCTGTACCTCAAGGAATTTTATACACCTTATCCCAACACCAAAGTAATTGAGTTGGGTACTAAGCACTTCTTGGGACGCGCACCTATTGACCAAGCGGAGATTCGCAAGTATAACCAAATCTTGGCTACTCAAGGTATCAAGGCGTTTATTGCCGCAATGGTCAATAGTGCTGAGTACGCGCAAGCTTTTGGTGAAGATACTGTTCCTTATCGTCGCTTCCCCACCTTACCTGCGGCTAACTTCCCCAATACAGAGAAGCTTTACAAGCAGCTAACTAAGCAAAATGATGACTTGGTTGTACCTAGCTTTGAGACTGTGAAGCCCAGAATTAAGACTGAGAATACACCAATCTTAGCGAAGGCGATCGCAGATTTAGCAGCTCAAGCTAAACAAATCGACAAGGCTAACCCCTTGTTTATGGAATTGGGTCGTTCCTTCAATGAAGGTCGTGGTCAGTCTGTAGAAGTTGGTGTTGGTACAATTCGCCGCAAACCAGCCCGTATTTACCGCGCAACCACTGGTACCAATTCTCCCGAAAGGAATCAGGTAATTAATGCTATTTATTGTCAAGTAATGGACGTATTTAGCGGTCAAGTTCCTGAATATTTCCGCCGTAATGACTTAGATAGCAAACTGCGTAACGGTGAAATTACTGTGCGTGAATTTGTCCTTGAACTAGCTAGTTCTGAAATCTACCGCAAACGGTTCTACACTCCCTATCCCAACACCAAGGTAATTGAGTTCCTATTCCGTCACATATTTGGACGCGCACCTGCAACCCAAGGTGAAATCCGTCAATATAACAAGATATTGGCTGATAGAGGTTTAAGGGCTGCTGTAGAAGGCATCGTGAACAGCCCAGAGTATGCTCGCTACTTTGGTGAAGATGTTGTACCTTACAACCGCTTCCCCTCTTTACCAGCAGGTAACTACTTGGGTAGTGTACAAGCAGAAGCTGACCTGGTTAAACAATCTTGGTCTAGCTTATCTCCTGCTGTGTTAACTGGTCATCCTGGTAACAGATAGGGTATTGGGGACTGGGGAAAAAACTAAGAATAATAAATTCTTACTCCAATGCCCCATACCCAATCCCCAATGCCCTATTCCCTGTTCTCTAGAAATGAGGAAATCTGAAAATGATTGTTACAAAATATTAAGAGCAGTCATAAATACTCAACATAATGCCGGAGAATAATTTGCGGAAGGTAGTTCAGTTTTCCAGATTGCGTGTGTAAATACCCAACCTGGCTCATACTGTGCTTAACACAGTGCTCTACTATCAACCAAGTTCTGGTTTCATTAGTTTTGGAGGAATCCATTAATGAGTATCGTCACGAAAGCCATCGTGAATGCTGATGCAGAAGCTCGCTACCTCAGCCCCGGTGAATTAAATCGCATTAAGAGCTTTGTTGCTGGTGGCTCACAACGTCTCCGCATCGCTCAAGTATTGACTGACAACCGCGAAAGCATTGTTAAACAAGCTGGCAACCAATTGTTTCAAAAGCGTCCTGATGTTGTTTCCCCTGGTGGTAACGCTTACGGTCAAGAAATGACAGCTACTTGTCTTCGTGACCTTGACTACTACTTGCGTCTTGTAACCTACGGAATCGTTTCTGGTGATGTAACCCCCATCGAAGAAATCGGTATCGTTGGTGTACGTGAAATGTACAGGTCTTTGGGTACTCCCATTGAAGCTGTTGCTGGTGGCGTTGCTGCTATGAAGAGCGTTGCTTCTACCCTGTTGTCTGCTGAAGACGCTGCTGAAGCTGGTTCTTACTTCGACTACGTTGTTGGTGCAATGGGTTAAGTTACAGCTATTTAACTGCTGAAACTAAAACTGTTGCAATCAAGTTGGAAATAAGGAAATAACAACAATGCAAGACGCAATTACCTCTGTAATTAATTCTTCTGACGTTCAAGGTAAATACCTTGACACCGCTGCTTTAGAAAAGCTCAAAGGCTACTTCGCTACTGGTGAACTGCGTGTTCGTGCAGCTACAACTATCAGTGCTAATGCTGCTGCTATAGTTAAAGAAGCTGTAGCTAAGTCCTTGTTGTACTCTGATATCACCCGTCCCGGTGGTAATATGTACACCACCCGTCGTTACGCAGCTTGTATCCGTGACTTGGATTACTACTTGCGTTATTCCACCTACGCTATGTTGGCTGGAGATTCTTCCATCCTCGACGAGCGCGTATTAAACGGTTTGAAAGAAACCTACAATTCCTTGGGTGTACCCGTAGGTGCTACCGTTCAAGCTATCCAAGCCATGAAAGAAGTAACTGCAAGCTTGGTTGGTCCTGACGCTGGCAAAGAAATGGGCGTTTACTTCGACTATATCTCCTCTGGCTTGAGCTAGGAGTTAGGTTTGCACTTAATAAATTAGGTGCGGCTTTATTAAGGTTTGGAAATCAATTGTCAGTGCTAGAAAGTTCTCTTGCTGATTAATTGTAAGTGTTATCAGTCTAGTATTGATGGTTGATTCCCAGGCTTGGAAAAAATAATTAAAGATTTTGACTCAAAATATTTGAGATAAAAAAGTTTTCCCAACAATATCAGGAGATTAGAAAAAAATGGCTCGTTTATTTAAAGTAACTGCTTGTGTTCCCAGCCAATCCAGAGTTCGCACTCAACGCGAATTACAAAATACCTACTTCACCAAGTTGGTTGCATTTGAGAACTGGTTCCGTGAACAGCAACGCATCATGAAAATGGGTGGCAAAATAGTTAAGGTGGAACTAGCAACTGGCAAACAAGGTATAAATACTGGTTTACTTTAATTTCTATACATCAAAGATTATGTTGGTAGATTTGTAAGGGGTCAGTTATGACCTCTTTTCTTGTAACTATCAGCTATAAAAAACTATACTGGCGTTGTGGTGTTGTACATGAAAACTGGGGAAACAGTTGGGTATTTAATAACTATAGTTTAGTTTATTGTTTGCGGAAAATTGATATTAAGACGCTATAGCAATCTGCCTCAGCAGTTTCAATATTTAATACTAGCAAATTAATAAACCTGTAGGCATCATATCAGGTATCCATGATGAGCGATCAACTGCTATTTACTACGCCAATAAATAGACTGAAAAAATAAAATATACAGATGTTACTTCAACATCTGTACAGGTTCTTAGGATAGTGGATTAAATAACCTGTAACTCTGGTTTAGGGGTGTAATTCCATT
>ERZ1034415.141-NODE-141-length-13133-cov-41.036856_pt1 | contig 13133 bp, 15 predicted proteins | sample MGYA00520582_ERZ1034415 | MGnify/ENA primary metagenome ERZ1034415 (study PRJEB33736, sample SAMEA104288483) | Azolla nilotica | place: Sudan | collected 1982 | study: EMG produced TPA metagenomics assembly of the PRJEB19522 data set (Is there foul play in the...
CGGTTGCCAGGATCATGTCTTGGATGATTACTTCTTCATACCCTTTGAACTGCGCGTCTGCTGGCAGTAATTCTTAGGGATATTCTACTATTTCTTCTCTGTCTATTTTAATCGAAGCCTTCTTACTGCCTTTCTTGTCCTTTTTTGGCAATGGATTCTTCTGCAATTCCTTTTCGCTCAATGCTTTGCAACAACTCTGTTTGTGATAAGTCTTTTGCCAAAATTTTTTGCGTCATGTCTCATATTTTATGATGCCCTGTGTCCCACGCTCAAGTTTTCCTTTTTTTCTCTCACCCCTACTTATTGAGCCGATGCATTTTTAGTCACTATTGGTCTATCTATAGCTTGTTGAATAAGGGCTATAAGTGTACGGGATTTTATCTTTAATTTTAGTTTATTTAATAAGATTGCTATGTCAATAGAACCATAAAAGTTTTCAATGCCCGCAGGAAATATACCAGTATCAGATGCACATTTATCACTAACAAATCTTCTGATTTCATATATACTAAGTATTAGCTGATTTATGAGGAACGCATTCTGGAAATATTCGAGATAAAATCTCATTGAGTGCATACAAAACAATTCGAGCACGGACAGTTGGAATAGCTAAAACTCTTGATTCTTTACCTCTTCCTTTAGATTGGAGTAGTTCTAGATAGGGTGAGAATATATATTCTCCTTTTAAACACTTTTTATTAATTACTTTTAACTGAAACTTGGCTTGTTTGCTAAATTGTACTCCACTCAGTCGGTCAATGCCTTTAGTTAGACTAGATTTAAACTTATCATTATAGATATTTATCAGTGATTTATTCGTAAAGTATAATTTGAGTAACTGATAGGGTGTGTAGGACAAATTGCTCATCATATAAACGTAAGTATAGCTTTGAAACGACGTTAATTATACTTTTAACATATGGGCTAATATAAGTGCCATCATCCCATCCCAACAACCCAGCCCCGAATTACCCAACTAGAGTAAAATTAACATCCAACCCCAAATTGCATCTATAGCCCATGTATTGTGACTACCTGGTACAAATCCTCACTGCCCGCGTCTATGATGTAGCCCAGGAAACACCACTGGAATATGCCCCCAACCTCTCGAACCGCATCAATAACAAACTGCTGCTGAAGCGGGAAGATATGCAATCTGTCTTCTCGTTCAAGCTGCGGGGTGCATATAACAAAATGGTCAACTTGCCACCAGATTTACTAAAACAAGGTGTGATTGCTGCTTCTGCGGGAAATCATGCCCAAGGTGTGGCCTTGGCTGCCCGTCGTTTGGGAACAAAGGCAATCATCGTTATGCCGATGATTACGCCCCACGTAAAAATCAATGCAGTCAAAACACGGGGAGGAGAAGTTATACTACATGGCTATAACTATGATGATGCTTACGCCCACGCCCGGCAATTAGAAGCAGAAAAAGGGTTAACCTTTATACATCCATTTGATGATCCTGACGTTATTGCTGGCCAGGGAACAATCGGCATGGAAATACTCCGACAATATCAGCAACCTATCCATGCAATATTTGTGGCTATTGGAGGTGGGGGTTTAATTTCCGGGATTGCGGCTTATGTGAAACGGTTGCGTCCCGAAATCAAAATTATCGGTGTCGAACCTGTCGATGCTGATGCTATGTGTCAATCTATTAAGGCTGGTCATCGGGTGCGGTTGTCTCAGGTGGGTTTATTTGCTGATGGGGTAGCGGTGCGGGAAGTGGGGGAAGAAACCTTCCGGTTGTGTCAGCAATATGTGGATGAAATTATTTTGGTGGATACGGATGCTACCTGTGCAGCGATAAAAGATGTGTTTGAAGATACCCGTTCTATTTTAGAACCTGCTGGAGCATTAGCGATCGCAGCTGCTAAAGCCTACGCGGAGCGAGAACAAATCCAAGAACAAACCCTGATTGCTGTGGCTTGCGGTGCTAACATGAACTTTGACCGCTTGCGTTTCGTGGCAGAACGGGCAGAATTTGGGGAACGTCGAGAAGCCATTTTTGCTGTGAATATTCCGGAGAAACCAGGCAGTTTGTGCCAGTTTTGTGAATGTTTAGGCGATCGCAATTTAACAGAATTTAACTATCGCATTGCTGACAATAAAGAAGCCCATATATTTGTCGGAGTACAAATTGAAAACCGCGCCGACGCAGCTAAAATAGTTGATAAATTTGAAGCTAGTTGTTTAAAAGCAATTGATTTAACCGATGATGAATTAACAAAATTGCACCTGCGGCACATGGTTGGTGGACATTCTAACCTTGCTCAAAATGAATTATTATATCGGTTTGAATTTCTTGAACGTCCTGGTGCATTAATGAAGTTTGTCGGTTCTATGTCTCCCAACTGGAATATTAGCTTATTTCACTATCGCAACAACGGCGCAGACTATGGGCGGATTTTAGTCGGAATGCAAGTACCACCCCATGAAATGGAAGAATGGCAAATATTTCTTGATTCCTTGGGTTATCACTATTGGGATGAAAGCCAAAATACCGCGTATAAGTTGTTTTTAGGTTAATAGGATGTATAATCAATGACGTAATTTTTTCTATACACCCTTTAACTCCTTAGAAATGACCTGTTATATTGTCAAGGACAATTAATCAGTCTGCCTAATGCTAATACCTAAACTATGTATTAGGGCAACTGGGAGCGGAGGAAGCTTATTTGGGGCGAATCTTGATAGATTTCGGAATTTGAAATCCAAAATCCAGACAAGAAGAACATCTCTCAGTTCTAGCCGGTCAGCTAACTTAGTCGGCATTGAGAGGAGACTGAAGTAGCAACATTATTACAAGTAATGTCCTGTCCTCGTGAGTATCCTTGGCTGGTAACTTTGCGCTTCGTTTTACCTGGCCTCAACCTTTGAGATGATGATAATCATACCTTCAATTCTAGCGTCTGCGGCAGGATAGTTGCCTTGAGGTGAAACTCAACTATGTTCCAGACTACACAAAATCGGGTTGCGCTTATTTCCGTGGATGGTGATCCATCTGCAAAAATTGGTCAAGAGGAAGCTAGGGGTCAGAATGTTTATGTGCATCAAGTAGGTATGGCTTTGGCTGAACAGGGTTGGCAAGTGGATATGTTCACTCATCGCTGTTGTCCGAGACAGACAACAATAGTACCCCATCATCCCAACTGTCGCACCAGTCGGTTAAACACTGGGCCTGCAGAGTTTATCGGGCGAGATCATTTGTTTGACTATCTACTAGAATTTGTAGCGGAATTTCAAAAATTCCAACAGCAGCAAGGATTATACTATCCCATAGTGCATACCAACTACTGGTTATCTGCTTGGGTGGGTATGGAACTGAAAAAACGTCAACCACTGTCAAGTGTATACTTACTACTCTCTAGGGGCAGTTAAATATAGACGTGTGGATCATATTCCCGTGATTGCTATCCAAAAGTTAGCACTGGAAAAAGCTTGTTTGGAAACAGTAGACCGTGTGGTTGCTACCAGTCCCCAGGAATAGAAGCACCTGCGAATACTAGTTTCTCACAAGGGACGGACAGAAATGATTCCCTGTGGTACTGATCTTCAGAAATTTGGTGGACTTCCCAGGTTAGAGGCTAGGGAAAAGCTAGGAATTGCCCCTGATGCCAAAATGGTTTTTTATGTTGGGCGTTTTGATCAGCGTAAAGGAATTGAAACTCTGGTAAAAGCCGTTTCCCAGTCCACGTTTAGAGGTGAGGAAAAGCTGAAACTAGTAATTGGCGGTGGTAGTTGTCCTGGTTACATTGACGGCATGGAACGCGATCGCATTACCACCATTGTTGCAGAACGTAGGACTGGAAGATATAACCATCTTTCCCGGTCGCCTAGATCATAGCGTCCTCCCTTACTATTACACTGCTGCTGATGTATGCGTTGTTCTTAGTCACTACGAACCCTTTGGTTTAGTGGCTATTGAAGCAATGGCTAGTCAGACTCCCGTTGTTGCTAGTGATGTCGGTGGGTTGCAATTTACAGTTGTACCAGAAGTTACAGGTTGACTCGCTCCTCCCAAAAACGACATAGCTTTTGCAGCAGCTATTGACCGCATACTTGCTAATCTATCTTGGCGTGACGAGTTAGGTCTAGCTGGACGCGGACGTGTAGAAATTGGTTTTAGCTGGAATAGTGTGGTTTCTCGACTATCTCAGCTTTATCTGCGGCTGATGATGCAAGCAGCAGAACAATATCAAAACCAAACTCAGATTTTTGCGGCTTAACAAGATTTAATCCCCTCACCCCCTATTTACAGCTACCGTGTACACACAAGTCCTATCTGTCTTTGTTTGAGCCTATTTCGCCCCCTAAATCCCCCGATTATGGGGGACTTTGAAAATTCTTTTCCTCCGAGAATTGGGGGTTAGGGGCCGGTTCCGTGAGGGCTTGGCTCAAATTGAAGACTTAATCATAGGACTTACGCAAGTGTCACAATCAACTCTCTTCTAGGGTGCGTCAGACCTAATAAATTGCTTAATATCAACAGATTTTCGGCATCTGACGCACCGTAATGATATGCTAGTTGCGTCAGTCCGGAATCACTGTGACAAGTTAGCACTTCGTAAACTGAGAATTGATAGATAAGTACCTGAGCAAAATTAATTGCACATTTTTTTAAAACCAGAAATCTCTGTATTTTTTTGTTTTTTCTGTTCCCTCTCCTAAATATGCAGTTTATTTTGCACGACTAAGTAGGTAGACACAAATAAACATAACTATGTAACAGAATGTAAATTACTTGAAACCCTTGGGATTCCTTGATTCCCCTTTGCTGGATTCGCCATGACATAGTTATAAATTTTTCCGCTCACCTACTTACTTAACAATTTAAATTTAAAATCCATTATGATAATTGCTTTTAGTTTACTCTAAATATAGTTTTCATAGTGGATTATGAAATTCCTTCTTATGGTATATACATAGATTAAAAAATATCTTCACTTTAGTTAGATATTAATAATTTTTTACTTAGCTAAAATTAGCTAATGATAAGAACAGCGAAAATTTATGGCTATACTGTACTTATTATACTAAGTGACACTATTCAAATCATATTGCCCACCTATATTTGGATGACAAAAGCATGAAAATTCCTCCAGAAATCACCTATTCTAATCTAGAAAAATCAGAAGCAATTGATTATTTAGTGCATGAAAAGATAGCCAAATTAGAGCATATTTGTAACTACATCAATAGCTGTCATATTGCTATTGAAAAAATACATGACCGACCTCGGGCTGGTTCTCCTTATCGAGTCAGAATTGATCTCACAGTTCCCCCTAGTCATCAACTGGTAGCAGAAAAAAATCCCGGTGAAGATATTCAATATGAGCCACTAGAAGCGGTAATCAGAGAAACCTTTCATACCATGCGTCATCAGTTGACTAAAATTACTCAACTTCAACGTGCTAGTGAGCAAGCTAACAGATATCCAGAAGCGCAAGAAACTACAGCTTTTGTAACTAAGTTATTTCGAGAAAATAGCTATGGTTTCTTAAAAACTTTAGATGGTCGAGAAATATACTTCCACCACAATAGCATTTTACATAATGACTTTAATCGTTTAGAAATTGGGACTGGTGTGGATTTTTCTCTAGAACAAGGTGAAGAAGGACCCCGAGCAAGCACCCTAAAAATAGTTGACAAACCTGGTATACGTGCTGGTAAATCCTCAGAAACTCTGATTGAACTGCCCTTAGATTGGCAGGAATAGGTGCATGAATACACAAACTGATGAATTGAAAAAAACTGCATCTCAATTGCTGGCTGCAATGCTATCTAATCCCCATATTTACCCCCAACTTAGTGATGCAGGAGGGTATGGAAATATGGAACAGCAATTAATTATTGCCTCTGTAGAAATGGCAGAAAGCTTAATTCAGCATATGGAAAAAGCTGATCCCCAAAGTGAACGGCAAGTAATGCCAAATAAAAAAGAATAAAAAATAAAAGTTTGTAGTCAGTGCTTTCGTGCCAACTACAAACTACAAAAATTATTGCTTCTGTCTTCCTCATTTTCTACCACTTCCTGTGAGATTATCTTGAATAGAACGAGCTAAACGTAAATGTTCTTGCAAAATAGGCAGATTTTTTGCTGCCCAATTTTTCAAATCCTCATCATCACCTTGTTGAGATTGACGACGATATAAAGCAATATCTTTGTTATGATCTGCTACCATCTGCTGGATGTATGCTTTATCAAAATCAGCACCAGACAAGTTTTCTAAATTGGTTTTTATTCTTTTATTTTCTTTACCAATATCTGAAGGAAAAGTAGCACCTTTTTGATGAGCCAAGTCTTGAAGTTCTTGATTTAATCGCGTATGGTCTGTGACCATAATTCGTCCAAATTGTTTCACTTCATTACTTTCAGCCTTTTGTTCTGATAATCGTCCTAATTCAATCTCAGCTAAATTCCCCTGAGCAACTTTATTTATAAATTTTTGTTGTCTTTGCCTCACATTATTTCGAGTCAATTGAATGGGTATTAAATTTGGCTGAGATAAAGCAGTTTTGTGTCCATAAGTAATAGTAAATATGCTGGCTGTTAACAGAACTGCCATGACCATTGGTTGTTTTTTCATGGTTCAATTTTCCAATAATTACCCTATACAAATCATCAAAAATCCAATAACAGATCCAAAGGATTTATCTTGAATTTTGTTCGTTTAGCGTCTCCGAAGGAGATATTCTGAATTCAAATTAACGGTGTGCGACTTCTAAGAAATTAATTATTTGTGATCTAGAACTAGATGGACTATCCCAATAATCTGCTTTATTAATATTCACTTTCAGCAAAGCCAGATTAGCTTCATCTAGTCCTTGAGGGAACCAAGTTTGTAATTTCGGTTGCCATTTTTCTTGTAATTCATTTCTATCTCGTACCAGTTCTGCTGTACCTAAGATAGAAATGTATCGCTGTTTATCAGGTGAAGATAAGCTTATATTCACCTGTTGACGACGTTCAATTTCAAATACTTTATGGGAATCAGCAGAGGTAAAAAACCAAAGTTTACCATCAGCATCAATATCACTAAAGATAGACATGGGACGACTATGCAAACTACCATCATCATCGACTGTGGTTAACATTGCATATTCAATGTCTGTAATCAGTGTACGTAACTGATCAATTTGTTGACTACGGTCTTTTGAGTTTGTCATTGAGCTATTTAAAGTAAATAAGGGTTGAGGAGAAAAACCAGATTTATTGGTTATTAACTATCTTTTTTAATATGAATATTTTTAGATTAGTATTACATGAATCTAAAGGTATAATTCCTCAATAAATCACCTGGATGGTATATAACCAAAGAAATATTTTTATAGCCATAAGATTCATTTTGGTTATTGGTGACTAAATAATTCTGTAACTTGAGGCTGAGGGAAAGAGATTATTGTTTAATTATAGTTATAAATGGAGTAGATTTTGTGATGATAATGGAGATTAAAAATGGCATCTACATTCGACACAATTTTTGAAGGTTTGACAGCAATAGTTTTTTCACCACTAATTTTACCTATTGCATCAGCAGTGAAACAACCTATAGTTCAAAATACTATTAAAGATAGTATTATTTTGTCTGAAAGGTTTAAGGATGCAGTTGTAGAAATAGGGGAAGTATTTGAAAAAGCAACAGCTGATGCTAGAAAAGAAAAATCAGATGGTCTTAGCTCTAGAACTTACCCAAATCATGTCACAAATGGTAAGTCAGAAGTAGCTCAAGATTTCATCAATCTAATATCTGATATAAATGCCGATGTGGCGAGAATGACAAGTGGTGTTGCTGATTTACGGGTGATATTACCTCTAGGAATTGCTTTACTTTCCGTTAGACAACTGTTCAGAAAAGGACTAGAACTGGATCAAATGCCTTGGTATATACTAGCTTGGTATGCTTTTGATATTTTTACAAGACTCAATTATGAGGATGAAGAGCACGAACTTATCAATTAATACTGTTTCCATAGAATTTCAGGAGCAACAGAGTAGTGATTCAACCAATACATGCGAGTATCAAGGGGAGAACTAGATTTAAAATTAAGGAACTTTATCGTTCACCATCTTTGAAAAATTATTTAGAGCGATCAATTGTAAATTTCGCGGAGATAAAATATGTTTCTGCTAATATATTAACTAGCAACATCTTAGTTATTTTTGATCAGGATATTAGCTCTAAAGAAATTGGATTTTTAATTCAAAAGGTCTTATTTGACTACCAAGATAAGTCGGGTTTCAATCATGGTAATAAATTAGTAAAAACTGCCAAAACTAAAGTATATCAACAACTTACTGTCAAGCACCAGCAAAAAACCAAAGACTGGTATTTGATGGCAGTAGAAGAAGTTTTAACATCATTAAATACTTCAAATATCTCAGGATTATCCAATGAAACAGCTACTAATAACCTCAAAAAATATGGAAAGAATGTGTTATCAACAACAGTGAAACGTTCTGAAGTATCTATGTTGCTGGATCAGTTTAAATCATTACCAGTTGTTTTACTAGTTATTGCATCTGGTATTTCTATTGCTACTGGGGGAATGATTGATGCTGTAGTAATTTTGGGTGTAGTTAGTTTAAATGCTGCAATTGGTTACGTTACAGAAAGTCAGTCAGAACGCATTATTAATTCTCTAAAAAATCGGGCTGAACAATCAACTCTGGTAATTAGAGATAGCTATCAAACAGAAATACCCACAGAAGATGTAGTTATAGGAGATATTTTAGTTCTTAACCCCGGTAGTTATATTGCCGCAGATGCCCGCATTATTACAACAGATAATCTAAATATTGATGAATCTGCTTTAACTGGAGAGAGTCTTCCTATAACTAAAATAAGTACATCTTTAAATGGTGAAAATGTACCTTTAGCAGATCGTTTAAATATGATTTACAAAGGCACATTAGTTATCAATGGAAGGGGATTAGCAGTAGTAGTTGCTACAGGCAACTTTACCGAAATGGGCAAAATTCAGCAATTAGTTGGTGAAGCAACAACAATCCGAACTCCCCTTTCTAAACAGTTAGATCAAGTAGGTAGTCAAATAGTTTTTATTGGCATGGGATTATGTGGTTTAGTCTTCACTTTGGGAATGTTACGAGGATATGGTTTATTACCAATGTTGCAATCTTCCATATCCTTAGCAGTCGCAGCAGTTCCCGAAGGTTTACCAACAATTGCCATCACTACCCTAGCTTTAGGCATTCGTGATATGCGAAAAAATCACGTTCTTGTCCGCAGTTTAAATGCAGTAGAAGCGTTAGGTTCGGTACAGACTATTTGTTTAGATAAAACCGGGACACTCACAGAAAATAAAATGTCGGTAGTAGAAATTCTCACTGACAGTAAACACATTCAAGTAACTAATGGTAACTTTATTGATGGTGAAGAAACGATTAATCCCTATAGCTACAATGAATTATTAAAATTAATTCATGTTTCAGTTCTTTGTAATGAAAGTGAAGTTAGTAAACAAAATGACGAGTATGTAGTTAGAGGTTCAGCAACAGAAAATGCCTTGATTTACACTGCAATTAGCGCGGGGGTAGATGTTATTACATTGAAAGGAAAATATCCCTCATTACAAACTAATTTGCGTTCGGAAAATCGCAACCTGATGAGTACAACTCACTCAACACATAATTGTCACCAGATGGTTGCTGTTAAAGGAAATCCTGCGGAAGTCTTGCAAATCTGCCACAAATGGATGAAAAGCGGGCAAATAGTACCTTTAACCATAGAAGGTCGGCAGAAAATGGAGATAGAAAATGATCGCATGGCAGGAAAAGCTTTGCGAGTTTTAGGGATAGCTTATGGTTATATTGAGGAAGGTGACAACAGCAATAATCATCATGAATCAGATTTAATTTGGTTGGGTTTAGTAGGGATGGCAGATCCTCTGAGAACAGGTGCAAAAAAATTAATTGCAGACTTCCACCAAGCGGGAATAGATACGGTAATGATTACCGGAGATCAAAGTCCTACAGCTTATGCGATCGCTAAAGAGTTAGAATTAAATAGACATACCCAATTAGAAATTCTCGACTCCAACAACCTCAATAATCTCACCCCCGAAGCATTAGCAGCACTCAGCGAGAAAGTAGACGTTTTTGCCCGTATCAGTCCCAGTAATAAATTACAAATAGTTCAAGCATTGCAGACATCCGGTAAAGTCGTCTCCATGACCGGTGATGGCATTAACGACGCACCAGCATTAAAAGCTGCCCAAATCGGTGTGGCAATGGGTAAAGAAGGGACTGATGTTGCCCGTGAAGTGGCAGATATTGTCTTAGAAGATGACAGATTAGAAACAATGATGATTGCTATCAGCCGAGGTAGAACAATTTATAACAACATCAGAAAATCGGTTCATTTTCTCCTAGCTACAAATCTCAGCGAAATCATGGTTATGATAACCGCTACCGCAGTCGGTATTGGTGAACCTTTAAATGCAATTCAACTTTTATGGTTAAACTTAGTAACTGATATTTTCCCTGGACTTTCTTTAGCTATGGAAGCACCAGAACCAGATGTATTAAATCAACCACCACGCAATCCCAATGAACCAATTATTAACAATACTGACTTTGGCAGAATTGTATTTGAGTCTGCTGCTATATCAATTAGTACCTTAGCTGCTTATGGTTACGGTATTTTTAAATATGGTATTAGTCCTAAAGCCAGGGCTTTAGCATTTATGACTTTAACATCAGGACAATTACTACATACTAGTAGCAGTCGTTCTGAGAAACACAGTATTTTTAGCAAAGAAAAATTACCACCTAATCCTTATTTAAATACTGCTATTTTAGGTTCTTTTGGTATTCAATTTTTAACTTTAACCGTGCCACAGTTGCGAGGTTTATTGAAGATGACCCCGTTGAATATAGTCGATATTACTGTAATTACTAGTGGTGCTTTATTACCGCTATTGGTGAATGAAGGAACTAAAAATATTCAAATTACAGGAAAAAATTTAACTTGAGTAGGGTGGGTGAGGTGAATCATTATGAAAAAAGATTTTATGTTTACATCGGAATCTGTAACAGAAGCCCATCCTGATAAGCTTTGTGATCAAATTAGTGATGCGATCGTAGACCGATTTTTACAACAAGATCCTTATGGGAGAATCATTACAGAATGTGCAGTTTCTACAGGTATTGTTTTTATTGCTGCCAGATTTGAACCAAATACTAATGTAGATTTTACCAACATAGCTAGGCAGGTAATTGAACAAGCTGGTTATCAACAAAAGGAATTTAATGGTAAAAATTGTAGTATTTTAACTAGTTTAACAGAATTACCTCGTGAAGAACATCATTTATTTGATGAAAAAAATTTATCGGATACAGAAATAGAGAAAATTACTGTCACTAATCAAGCTACTGTTTTTGGGTTTGCTTGCAATCAAACTTATACTTTAATGCCTTTACCGATTTGGTTAGCACATAAGTTAGCGAGACAAATTAGTGAAGTCAGAAGGGAAAAAATCTTACCTTATCTTACCCCAGATGGTAAAACCCAGGTAGGTGTTGAATATAAAAATCGTCAACCTTATAGAATTCACAGTATTACAGTTATTGCTAGTCAAAATCAACGTACCAAACCTGATTTACAGCAATTACAAGATGATATTCAAGAAACTGTGATTTCTCCTGTGTTTGCTAATGAAAAAATCAAACCTGATGCCAAAACTAGAATATTTATCAATCCTCATGGACAATTGATTATTGGTGGACCGACTACTCATGCAGGTTTAACAGGTAGAAAGAACGCTATTGATACCTATGGTGAATATTCTAAACATAGCGGTTCAGCTTTAAGTGGTAAAGACCCAATTAGAATAGATAGAATTGGGGCTTATGCTGCCCGTTATGCAGCTAAAAATGTCGTTGCTGCTAAATTAGCTGATGAATGCGAAGTGCAATTAAGTTATTCTATCGGGCTTTCTCGACCTGTGAGTGTACAGGTGGAAACTTTTGGTACTGGTAAGATTCCTGATGAAGAAATAACAGCGATTTTAGAGAAACATTTTGATTTTCGGTTAGCGGGAATTATCAAGAAATTTGATTTAAGGTTTTTACCTTCATTAACTAAAGGTGGTTTTTATCGCAAGCTTGGGGCTTATGGTCATGTAGGTAGGAGTGATATAGAATTGCCTTGGGAAAAGGTGGATAAGGTGGGTGTCTTTTGAGGAAAGGTTTTCAGATGTAATCTAATATTTTATTGTTTCAATAGCTTCCTGAATTTCTAGTCGGAGGGCATCAGGTAAAAATTCTTCAATATCACCTCCATATATTTCTAAGAATTGGCAGCCACCCTTATTAATTGCGTACCAACAAATATATAAGGGAGTGTACCATTCTTTTATTTCTATACGTTCTCCGAATACTGTATCTTCATGCAGAGCGCGTTTGTACAAACAGGTAGCTGAATGTTTACCATGAGTGAATTTGCAAAGAATACGATAAGTGGGATATATCTTATATATCTTAAGAGAACTCAGTAAATCATGGAAGTTTAGATATTTTATTTCTTCATAATGAGGTGGAATATTACCCTTGGTATTGTCTATATATTCTTGTATGAGGATTGAGTCCTTCCCTTATATTGATATATCTTCGTTGTAGTCATTGGGATTTTTTATATACTCTTTATAACCTTTCATTTCTTCCTTTAGCAAGGCAATTAGACGAATATCTCTTTCCCAGGGATCTTGTGGATTAAGTAGCCAAAGTGTATTATCGTAAGTTTCAATTACTATCCTTGCAAGAGATAGTGCTGGTCGTAGCAAAGATATTTTTTTGCTACCAAAATATAGTATTCCCTCTATATGTCTAATTAGGAGTTTCAAGTAGTTTTCAATGGATATATCTGACTGTCATTGTTCCGATCTATAGATTTGAGATTCAGAAACTCCGAATCTATTTAAAATTGCTTGAATGAGTTTTACAACTTCCTGAATATCTGGTGAGGTAGAAGACATAAAAATTTGATTTTTTGAAGTGTGTTGAATAAATTTATACCAATAAAATATTTATTGTTGGTGTCTTATTAAGAAGAAGAGTATAGGTGCGATTCATTGTTAGTTGAATCACGGTAATCAGTCCGTACATAAGG
>ERZ1034415.143-NODE-143-length-13024-cov-39.015730_pt1 | contig 13024 bp, 21 predicted proteins | sample MGYA00520582_ERZ1034415 | MGnify/ENA primary metagenome ERZ1034415 (study PRJEB33736, sample SAMEA104288483) | Azolla nilotica | place: Sudan | collected 1982 | study: EMG produced TPA metagenomics assembly of the PRJEB19522 data set (Is there foul play in the...
TGAAGATTGTTGTTGATGAATTCTTACCCCAATGGAATTACACCCCTAAACCAGAATTACAGGTTATTTAATCCACTATCCTTAGGACCTTTCAAAGATCCTCTGAAGTAGTGCCTAGCATTTTAGTAAATTCAATAAAAACAGGACTTACCCAACTGGCATATTAGTATGGTGCGTCAGACCTATATATTGGTTAATATCAATAGGTTTTCGGCATCTGACGCACCCTACAAGAGATTTGATTGTGACACTTGCGTAAGTCCTAAAAAAAATAAACTAATGACAAAATTTACCAGCTTGATATTTCATCAACAGGTAAAATCAGCCATCAAGTCACCAAATACCAAATCCCCTAACTCTAGATAGATACCGAACCCGCAGGATTACTGTTATTCGTATGTAATTCTGCATCTGCTGATGCTTCGTTTATACGGATAATCTTTGCTCCGAGTTGCTGCAATTTCATATCCAGGCGATCATAACCACGATCTAGGTGGTTTATTCCTTGAATGGTGGTTTGTCCTTCTGCAGCTAGTCCTGCTATCACTAAGGCTGCGGATGCTCGTAAATCCGTGCCTATGACTGGTGCGCCGGATAACATTGGTACTCCCCGCACAAAGGCAGTATTACCTTTAACGCGAATATCTGCTCCCAAGCGATTTAACTCAGAAGCATGACGCAGACGATTTTCAAACACAGATTCATTAATGATGCTGTCACCTTCTGCCAAAGTCAGCAATGACATAAATGGCGCTTGCATATCTGTGGGAAAACCCGGATGGGGCAAGGTATCAATATCTGTGGCTTTGAGCTTTTCTGCTGGCACAACGCGTAAACAGTCTGATGCTTCTTCAATGATGGGTACGCCAATATCTCGCAATTTGGCAATGACGGGAATTAAATGATCTGGTGCTACTGGAGACAGCAAGAGTTCCGAACGAGTAATCGCTGCGGCGAGTAAAAAAGTTCCTGTTTCAATGCGATCAGGAATAATTGAATAGTCGGTAGAATGTAATTTATCAACACCAACGATGGTAATGGTACTTGTGCCTGCACCTTGAATTTTTGCTCCCATTGATTTACAGAAGTTAGCTAAATCCACCACCTCTGGTTCTCTGGCCGCATTTTCAAGGATAGTTTCCCCATCTGCTAGGGTAGCTGCCATCATCAGGGTTTCTGTTGCACCAACGCTCGGAGTATCTAAGTAAATTTTCGCCCCCTTCAATCTGCCATTACTACCAGGTACGTAGGCATTACAAATACCATGCTCAATTTGTACTTCTGCTCCCATTGCTTGCAGTCCCCTGACGTGCAAATCAACAGGTCTAGCACCAATGGCACAACCCCCTGGTAATGGCATCTGTGCTATTCCCATTCGTGCCAATATTGGCCCGATGGCAAAAAAACTGGCTCGCAGTTGGGTAACTAGTTCATAAGGTGCTTTAGATGTGCTAATTTTTCTGGCATTTACATCTAAAATGTCGCTGTTTCTGGTTAAGCGCAAACCTAAAGCTGATAAAACTTGCCCCATGCGCTCTACGTCGGCTAATAGGGGGACGTTGTGAATACGACAATCTCCTGAACAAAGCAAAGCCCCAGCCATGATTACCAGTGCTGAATTTTTTGCCCCGCTAATTCTTACATGACCCCGCAGAGGATGCCCACCCCAAATTTGCAAGACTGAGGAGTCTCCTTCAGGTGACAACTTGGCATCTGGTAAGCTGCTAGAAGAATTAATAAGCCTACCTCCAAAAAATAAATAATAATAAAGGTTTGAAGTTGGTTTTGATTTTACTCTAACGCTCCCACCCCTCAAGGATACAACACACTGAAATTTGCACAATTTGAAAGTGTTGTTGGTAAGGTCTTCACGCTGATCACACTATTCTGTAAAATGTTGATTTGTGCAACATTATTTTCCTGCTAAAATTATTACTCGGTGATAAACTGTTTGTTTTTTCCCACTTTTCTCAAGATTATAGTGATAGTTAGGTTGACAAAGTCAAATAATTAAGTCACAATTAATAAATTGTGAATAAAACTACAAATGCCAGCGGAACTGGCGGAATTGGCAGACGCGCTAGATTCAGGTTCTAGTGCCGCAAGGCTTCCGGGTTCAAGTCCCGGGTTCCGCATATTGAGATGTTTTAGGTCGAAAATCGAAGGCTATAAAAATTTAGCTGAATTTTTGAATTTTTACGTCTTTGATTGAGTCTCCCCCGCCTGTGGGATGGGCAATTCTTTTGGTATACTCTAAATGTATGTTACAAAACTTAAAATTACGAATTACGTATCCCTATCGGGATTATAGGTTCTATTACGAATTTTTCTAAAATTGTGCTGACAAGTTTACAAAATTCCCTGGTTAAGCAAATCCGTAAGCTGCACTCTACCAAGGAGAGGCATAAGCAGCAGTTATTTTTATTGGAAGGGACGCACTTACTAGAAGAAGCTTGTGCGGTGAATTACCCTTTAGAAGTGGTGTGTTGCACTCTCCAATGGCAGCAAGCACATCCGCAATTGTGGTCTGAGGTTTGTAGTCGGTGCGATGCCTCCGGCGGGGGAAGCCATCGAGCAGAAGTTGTCAGTGAAGAAATTTTAGCAGCGATCACCACAACAGTACAACCGGATGGGGTCGTAGCGACTGCAAAACGGAGTCAACAGCAAACTCAAGTTCCCTTTACTGGTTTGGTGTTGGGGGTGGAAACTCTCCAAGATCCTGGTAATTTGGGAACTATGATTCGTGCTGCGGCTGCTGCGGGGGCATCGGGTTTATGGTTGAGTGATGATAGTGTTGATTTAGATAACCCCAAGGTTCTACGTGCATCTGCCGGCCACTGGTTTCGCTTAGATAAGGCAGTAAGTTCAGATTTAAAAGCCACTGTTCAACAATCTCAGCAAGCAGGAATGCAGGTGATTGCTACTCTACCAACTGCTAGTTTAAGTTATTGGGAGGTTGATTGGCGCAAACCTAGTTTGATTTTACTGGGCAATGAAGGTGCTGGTTTATCAGATGATTTAGCAGCGATGGCAGATACCCAAGTCAAAATTCCCCTCAATCCTGGAGTAGATTCATTGAATGTGGCTATCACAGCCGCTTTAATGTTATATGAAGCCCAACGACAAAAAATTTATGGATGATTTTTAAGATTTTTTTGTGCCAAATATTGTTCAATATCGGCAACCGCATCCTCTAATGCCGCTAGATCAATATTGACTGTATCTTTACTGGTTTGTACGTTAGTAGCTTTACTAGTTTCAACTTTTGTGATATCTTGACCATCACTGGAATTAACTTGTAAGATATCTCCCAACTGGATGAGAGATTCTTGAAAATTCTGAGATGCAGCGCATCTTTGATCTTGCTTAATAGGTTTCATTAACTTGATTTAAAAATGATTGTTTAGTAGTTGAATTTCTGGATTGCATTTGATAATCCAGTCTAATCGAGCATCCTAAAATCATTAGGAGATTTATTTGCTCACTATTATTTAAGTTAGTATCAATTTTACACATTAATAGGCCGGATTGCCAAATTAGTTTGGCAGGAGGCAGGAAGTTATTATTCCCTGACACCCTTCTATCACTGATTTTAAAAGCCAGTGGAGTGAATAACTAAAGCTGATATACTAAAAAAGGTTTAAAAGTGTCATTCTGAAAGAGATAGTGAAGAATCTACGAGGCACTTCGGCGCACTACGTTACGCATGGCTTACGGCACGCTGCGCTATCAGTATGACATAAGTGCAAGTTTCACCCGTTTGCAGTATAAAGGGAATGAATAAATTAACTAAACAAATAGTAATTTGGCTGGCTGCAGGTATTATTGTTCTCAGTTTGATGGGGTGCGATCGCTTATTTCCCCCTCCTGGTGATATTGTGGAACGGGTAAGCGATGGTGATACATTGGTGTTGAAAGGCGCTGATGGTCAGAAATTCACGGTACGCTTTGCTTGTGTGGATGCACCGGAAATACCTCACTCGAAGAAGGAGAAGAGTAGTAAACGGGTTCGGGATGTGAATCAATTTAGTTGGGGTGTGAAAGCACAAACAAGGGTAGAGGAACTTATAAAACAGTCAGGCAATCGCGTAAAGTTGAATATTATAGAGAGCGATCGCTATGGTAGGAAAGTTGCAGAAGTGCGTTTAAAAGATGGGGCTTTTGTCCAACAAGTTTTATTACAGGAAGGATTAGCGAAAGTATATCGAGCTTATTTACGCAAATGTCCCACTAAAGATTTATTGCAACAAGTCGAAGCCCAAGCGCAACAGCAAAAGATTGGTATTTGGAATGATCAGAAATTTATTGACCCTTGGGAATATAGGAAAGTGACTAAATGAAATACTGAGGGCTTGCTGATAGCATAGTGTGGCGTTAGGCCATATAAAGAGAAAACCTGTATAACTCAAGAGTTTGAGAGGTTGAATGAAAAATGATTGTTACAGATGCAAGGTTCGGTTAGGCGATAGCTTAACCGAACCTACATCTTAAAATTCTGATTCAGACACCTCTCCATTTCATCCATTTTTCTAAGCGACTAATGGCTTGAGAAGAAACCAATATCAAACATAAATAAATCACAGCCACCGTAGCGTAAATTTCAAAAGGGCGATAATTTTCTGCCACTATTAGTTGTCCTTTTGGGAACAATTATTCAAAACCAATTACAGCTACTAAACTAGTATCCTTTAATGAACTAATAAATTCATTACCCAAAGGTGGAATCATCCGCCGTAAAGCTTGGGGAGAAATTACATAACGCATTGTTGGAAATGAATTTAAACCCAGTGAAAAGGCTCCTTCTGATTGTCTAACCTCGATTGATTTAATCCCAGCCCCGACAACTTCTGCAATATAAGCCGCGCTGTTTAAACTTAAAGCAATTATTCCAGCTACGATGCGATTTAATGAAAAACTAAAACCTAACTCTTGGAAAATGCTGGTAAACCAAAGTAAATCATAAATATCTGCACTAGTAAAGGAGTGCCTCGATAAAAATCTACATAAGCCCTTGCTAACCAACGCACAGGTTTAATTGCAGAAAGACTAAAAATACCAATTAAAGAACCACCAGGTAAACCCAATATTACTGATATAAATGCTAATTGCAATGTTACTAATATGCCGATTAATAAAGTTGGCAAAGACTGGAATATTAAGCCGAAGGAATTTAATTTAGCTTTATCTTGATTAGCAAATAGCAATTTTTTTGGTAATCCTGAGGTGTGAATTTAAACCATTTTTGATAAATCTGTTGATAATTGCCGTTTTCTAAAACCTTTGTTTAACCTTAGTCAATCAAAGATAAATAAGGGGAATTTTTAGCAGTAGTAATTCCGTAAAATTCCTCTGTTAGTGATTCTTATATGACTTTGATTCCTTGAAGATTACCTGTATTTATGGCATATAAAGTTACGGGTGCATCATTAATAACTACATCAACAGTACCATTTAGTAATTCTTGCAATGCTAGAGGTGCAGAATCAAAACTACTAACTTGTGCCCCAGTCACACTTTTAGCCTTTTCTGTGCCTGTTGTAACAATACTGTACAGCGATTTTTTTATTTTACAGACTTTTAAAACTAGTAATATTTTGATTATCTGCGCGAATTGCAATTGCTAACCCAGCTTTAAAATAAGGACGAGAGAAAGCTACTGTTTTCGATCTCTCTTCTGTAACGATAATCGAACTAATTGCCGCATCTATAGTTTTAGTTTGCAGTGTGGGAATAATGCCATCAAAAGGTAAACTTTGAAATTATACCTGAAAACTAGCAGCAGTTGCGATCGCTCTCATCAAATCAATAGAAAAAGCCTGTAACTCTCCACCCTTCCCCTAAAACTCAAAAGGAGGAAAAGCCTGTTCAGTCGCTACTCGTAGAGTTTTTCCACCACGAGGATTCACACTACAACCAGCTAACAGGCAACTACTTAACCCAACCACCAAAAACCAACATAACCAGCGCCTAAAACCCAACTTGATTATTTCTCCTCTCAGTTTTATCTGCATCCCATGAGGTAGGTTTAATTTCCTTTCAATCTGCCTACATAACAGATTATAAACTATTTATGTATATGTATCTATTAAGGACATACACTGGGATAATTGATTGAAATTTCCATGGCAACAACAATTTTATAAATTAAGCATAGCTACTAAAGTAGCTCTATCTGGAATTTACATACATTCGCAGAAAAGTGTTCCTGCCCAATTATAATAATATCATACATTAGTGGTGGTAATGATACCCTAAATCGCGGGCTTGGTGCTAATAAATTCGTCTTCAAATCGCTTTTATAAGGCTTAGACATTATCGAAGATTTCAATTGGGCTGAAGGTGACAAGATTCAGATTTATAAAGTTGGATTCGGTATTACTAACCTCACTGGGTTCAGTTACAATTACGCTACTGGTGGCTTGTTCTTCCAAGAAACTCAATTAGCTACTCTTGAGAATACACCTGCTGATTTTATGTTTAGTGTGGATATCCAGCTTGTTTAAGATTTTCTAGTAATTAGTTTCACAAGTTAATTATTTAAGCCTAATAAATACACTCAGTAATTATTTTTTAATTCCTGGGTGTAGTTTCTTCACTAAGAATTACTTGATGGTACAAGCCCCCGGAATTTATCCGTGGAGTAAATGCGGGGGCTTATTAGAGGATGTTATAAACCAGTAAGGTGTGGCGATATTCAATAATCGTCCTGTCAGCATTGTCGGATTTTTTCAGATTCCGAGGGGATGAAAATTTGGTATAGGCTCAATAAGTAGGGGTAAGAGAAAAATAAGGTAAGTAAGGGAGACAGAATCTCATAAAATATGAGACATGACCCAAAAGCTGGATTTGAGTAAGAAGTCGGGAGAAGAGATACTGCAAACCATTGAGCCAAAAGGAATTGCATACCAGTCAATGCGTCGGACAGTAGAAATATTACTGAACCTAATACAGCAATTACAAATAGAAATCAAAGAAATAAGAGCGGAAAATCAACAGTTAAAAGATGAAAACAACCGCCTGAAAGGAGAACAAGGTCAGCCAGACATCAAAGCCAGCAAAAAAGGATTGACCAACAATCTCTCATCAGAGAAAGAGCAAAAAACCCCAATAAAGCACAATAAAGGCAGTAAGAACGGAACTATTAACATAAATAGAGAACAAATACTGGAATACCCCCAAGACAAAATACCAGCAGATGCAGAATTTAAAGGGTATCAAGAAGTAATTGTCCAAGACATCACCCTGGCAACAGACAATGTACTCTTCCGTAAAGAGAATATTATTCAGCGTCAGAGGGGAAAACCTATTTAGCCGAACTTCCTTGCGGTTATAAAGGAGAATTCGGACCAGGAATCAAAACCTTAGTGATTAGCCTGTACTATGGGGGTAACATGACCCAAGGCAAATTAATTAGAGTTTTTAGAAGATATTGGTATATCCAATCAGCCGGATATTAATCGAACCTTTTGATTCAACCCAGATTTCACACCTCACTTTGTAGTACATATATATGTGTAAAGAAATTACAAAAGGCTACCTAGTAAACACATAATTGAAATAGTAAAAGAATAGACAATAAAATAAAAATTGTCAACAACTTGGAACTGGTAAGTATTGACAATAAATTCAGGATAAAAGATGAGAAGATGAATGTAAATGAGCCTGAATTAAATAAAAATACCCAAAGATATGAATTACCAAAAAGAAGAGTTTGAGAGTAAGAAATTGGATCACTTAGGAATAATAGATGAGATAGGAATTGTATAAGAAATTAATAAGATATTCTTAATAGATAGTAGAGAGAAAGTTCATACAGGAGAAATAGTCAAAGTAATGATTATGAATGGACTAGGTTTTGTATGGAGACCATTATATTTATTTCCTCAATTCTTTGAGAAAAAAGCCATAGAACATTTATTAGGAGCGGGAATTGAAGGCGAAGATTTAAATGATGGTAAAATAGGCGAAGTAATGGATAAGCTATACAAATATAGATTAACTAAATTATTCCTAATAATTGCCTTAGAAGTAGTAAAAAAATATGGAGTAGCAACCAAATATTACCATTTGGATTCAACCTCATTGCATTTGCATGGAGAGTATAATAATTGTCTAAGTAATTGAGGAAAGTCATTACGAATGAACCGAGAAAATCCGATTAATATCACACAAGGGTATTCTCGTGACCAAGGATATAGCTATTAAGGAGAAAAAGTATCTTATGGGGGAATATAGCAAAGATGGCTATTAGTAGAAAGTGCAGACAGAAAAAAAGCAGACTTAAATAAATTAACCCACAGCATTGAAGAGGAGTTTCTAAAAATCAGTAAACAAGTAGGTAGATTAGTCAAAGAAAAATTTGAACAGACATCGTTAGCGGAATTAGAAATTAAAGAACTAGCAGCAAAATTAAAATATCATAAAATATCGGACTTAGAAAGTTGACTTATGCTACTTATTGAAGTGCGGAATGTGGGTTAAAAACCACGCTGATTTTGAAAGGGAGAAAAGTGAAGTATATGCGTCGATTCTTGGATGATTTCTGGGATTACTATCGAGATTTACTCGCTTACAAAGATACACCCAGTGAGCAAACGGCTGAAAAACTGCAGTCTGAGTTTTGGAAACTTTTCGATACTAAAAGTGGTTATCATCTGTTATATGAGCGAAAACAATTAACCCTCCTGAAAATTTCAGAGTTGTTATATGTTTTAGAGCATCCCGAATTGCCTTTGCACCATTGTCCTGGCACCTAACTCTGCCGGACGGTGGTGCAGCGACGTAATATTAGTTATGCCACTCAAACTCCAGAAGGTACTCAGGCTTAGGATACTTTTATGTCTCTTGTTGCTACTACTCGTAAGTTAGGTATAAGCTTTCTTGGGTATGTCCGTGACCGCATTTCTCACACTAGAAAAATCCCAACTTTAGCGATTATGCTTCGTGAGCAGTCTTATCTTAATTCCTTTGCTTGTTCATCGATGCCCCAATAACTCCTTCCCCGAAATATTGTGGAGATACTTTTGGTGTTCCTTGCGAACACTAATTCAAACATAACCGTATAACTCTAACTTTTAGCTAAAATAAAGATACCCCCCAATTATAACATAAAATTAACTCTGCAAGACTTCTATTGGGTGCGCCACAGACAGAAATATTACCTGTAAAATTTACATCCGCCATCAGTTCTGGATCTTCTTGTTTGCGCTGGATAACTTGTTTGCGGGTGAGAACCTTTGATTCATCAAAACCATAAATCTACAGCTATACAGCCTTAATTATGAAGAAAGTTTTTCAAGACTTAATTTTTAATGAAAGGGGTTTAGGGGGAAGGGTCTAAGGTGTGGAGAACCCCATAATTAAAATTGCCTAAAAGCTACGGATTCAAGGTAAGCTATTTTTCGTGTTTCTCACCAGTACTGCTATATACGCTCTCTCTTTGAGACGCTAGGTAATCCCCGAAGGCATCCCACTCCCCCTCATTCTTGCCCACAATATGTTTCAGGCAATTATTTTTGATGTAGACTTTACGTATTTATTCTATTGTCAGCAGCTTATTGATCGTATGAGAATAAGTTTGTAATAGAAAAAACTATAACTTCTATATATGCTATATAAAGGCAAGCACAAAAGTAAATTACCTATTTCTTCGACCTTAAAAACATCCAGTAGCTTATGTGCCTTATGTGGTGCTATTTTATTAGCATGTAAAACCATAATTAGTAGATATGGATTTATCTTCTTAGCAATTAGTTCTAGTCGATTACTAGTAGCGAGTATTTTACTAAAAGATAAAATTATGATTTTCTATGCTGGTTGCATCTTTATATTTGTTGATTGTCTTGGAGTTTACAGATGGCTATTGAATTAACTAAAGGTGCAAACACTACTACTAGTATAACTATCGGCAATTATACCAGTCAACACACATTAAAAAATGTTTATCAAACTCTTAAGGGTGATAAACAATCAGATATTCCTTTCATGGTTTGGTTATTAGAAAACCCTCAAAGTTTTCTACCATTTCCTGGAAAAATAGATCTTTGCAGACATGATTATCTACACATATTACTAGGGCGAGGATTTTCTTTAGAGGATGAATCTTTTATTGTTGGTTTTACAATGGGCAATGATATAAAAAGCAAATCTTTGCATTGCGTAGTTTTCAAATTCATATCTCAATATCTTTATCCCCCCAATTATAGATTCACTCAACAACATTTTCCATTATTAGATTTGGGATTTCTATATGGAAGAAAAGTAAAAATTAAAAATATTAATAATCTTAATTTTTCCATTTATGAAGATACAGCAATATCAGAAATGAGAAAGGAGTTAGGGATAGACATAGACGACTTAATTTTGATTAGTAAACTTGAGGCATTGCTACAAGCTTAAAAAGCTAATAGGTAGTCTGCGATCAGTTGCGGGTTCAAGCTCCGACTAATTATCTTTAATTTTTAATTACCCGAAGGGGTTGACTGTTGTTTTCCAACATCATGATCAGGTATAACATATTGCACATTTGTCAGTTTGGGGTAAGCATATCCACCTGAACCAACTAACAACAAACCTAGAGAAGAAATTATATATAAAGGTGCCATTCCCGCACCTTTACCAGTGCCAAAGAAACCACTAAATAAGGGAGTAAGGCTACCTCCAGGCATCATCGCATGTTAAAAAATATGGTCAGCAAGCAAAGCAGAAATAAAGACTGCCATCGCAGGAAAAATTTTTTGAATACTAGATTCAGTAGCAAAAACTCTTCCTTGTACATCTGGTCTAACTTTACTCAACAAAATAGCTGCACTGGAACTTGCTAACATGGGAAAATTGAGAGAGGAAAAAAAATGTGCCGGTAACCAAATCATTAACCCTTATGCGAAACCAAATACTATTTTGCTGATTCCAGGACCAGTCATTCCTAACAAAAAACCATTTATCCGTCGTTTATAACCACCCCAAATACTCAAAATTATAGTTCCTGTCACTCCACTCAAACCGGCAGCAGAAGATATCTTACCTAAGACTGTAGCATTATTATCTGTACGTGCCAAAATCATGGGAGACAATAAGGTTGCACCGATGTCATGAATGAACCAGAATAAGGACCCAGTTGTGATAATAGCTAACAGACTCGGACGCCCTGTAAGATAGCGAAAGCCAAAGATTATTTGTTTCCAAAAACCAATATTTTTCTGAGATTAATGTTTGATTTCTGGTTGAGGAATATGTATTTTAAAAATGCTAGTGATCGCAGCTCTAATAGAGTACACCTGCCAACCCTGGAGCTATAATAATTGAAGCATAATGAATAGCAGAATTCATACTTGTAGCGCGGGTGTAATGCTGTTTGGTAACTAGCGTAGAAATTGATGTTGTTGAATATGCTAGAGATTTAATCTCACTAAAAGCTCCATTTACGGTACCAGTTAAATAAAGATACCAAATGTCTAATTGAGTATTTCAATAAACATAACAGACAAATATAGTGGATATAGCTGTTACTGAATCACCAATAATCATCAATAGTTTTCTGTTTACACGGTCTACAATTAGTCCTGAAAGCAATGTGATGAAAATACTAGGAATCAGCGAAAACAAACTGATTAAAGCTAATGTAGTTACCTGAACTGTCAGTTCCCAAGCCCAGAGTTTGATAGCAAACTTGGTAATATAACTACCAATACTTGATATAAACTGACTAAACCAGATAATACAAAAAGTACGCATTCTAGATTAATTTTATATTTTTGGTTAATGAATATATTTAAATATATCATTAATTATGGCATTAGCTGATAAAAGACTACCAAATATCCAATAACTAGAATCAACACTATAAAGTTGTTGATTATTGACTACATTTAGTGTTTGCTAAGGCTGACTATTTTGATATTTACGAAACAATTCTTTAGCTCCCATATCTACTGCTACAAACAAAATATCTGCATCGAGTAAATCTATTCGTTCCAAACTGAGGATAATTAAATGATTATCAGGAGATTTGACTAAATTCATTTGATTAACTGGCATATAAATGCCTAACTCTGCCATAATATTGCCAGGAAAAGAAGATTGAGAATGGAATTTAGGTAGTTGTACTTGTCCATAAAATCTACTCACATAAACTTTAATTTTATCTAATTTATCACCCAACAAATACCTGAGATTTGTTAATTACTCGTGGTATTTGCTCAGTAAATCTTTGGCAACATTACTTTTCCTTAATACATCCCCCATTGCAAAGAATCTTTCCATCCACTTTGAGGATATTTCACCTTAACCGTAGGGGCAATTTGCGAAAATAATTTATAGTTTTCCGGATTCAAAGCATATGAACTAACAACCAAATTCGGGTGTAAATGGACAATTGCCTCAATGTTTAACTGATTCTCCTTACCTATATAATTTGTACCCCTTATTTCATTACCCAAAAAATTAGCTTTATTAGCTACAACAGCCGATTCTGGAACCGCTATTGGTTCGATTACTAATGCTAAGACAACCTCTAAAGCTAATTGTTAAGTGAACCCATTTATTTTGGCTGAATTCGAACGCAACTTTCACCTAATTCATGTTTAACTAATAGACATTCTGCCGCTAATGCTGATGGCTTTGTTTTTATTTCTCCAGTTTTTTGATAAAAACCACCATGGCAAGCAGTAACTATCAATAAAGAAATAGTAGTCAGAATACATAGCTTCAGAGCAGCAAAATCTCGTTTTTTGATTGATGAGAATTTTTAAGCCTTTTAAAATTCAAAAGAAACAGTTCCCAACACTTTTAATGGTGCTGTAGGAACAATATAGAAACTTTGAGACTCGTAATATTTAGTATCTAGCAGGTTCTTAAAGTTAATAGCAGCACGCCAATTATTTAGCTTATAGAAAATACTGGCATCCGTTCTCATAATTGCCAGATTGCTGGGACATGAGGGAATAGAAGTGAGTGTGATAGTGGTAGACTAGTTGTTGAAGAAACACAACTTTCCTAAACCCAAAGCAGTGAAGACACTGGCAAC
>ERZ1034415.147-NODE-147-length-12945-cov-45.051280_pt1 | contig 12945 bp, 22 predicted proteins | sample MGYA00520582_ERZ1034415 | MGnify/ENA primary metagenome ERZ1034415 (study PRJEB33736, sample SAMEA104288483) | Azolla nilotica | place: Sudan | collected 1982 | study: EMG produced TPA metagenomics assembly of the PRJEB19522 data set (Is there foul play in the...
TTGAATATAATTAAGTGGATTTTTCCTTTTGGTAGATGGTCAAAATTCCCTTCTACCATTTTTCTGACACCGAGTTAATTTTCCTGACAGGTCTAATATAATAGCTGGGAAAGATATACGAACTTAGCAAATTCTATATAACTATATGGTTCTACTCCAAGCCGGACACAGAAGACGATTCCCAATCAAAAATCCAAAATGGTATAAGGAGGCAGCAAGTTATGAATCAAACAGAAGCTACGTTGAGAAACGAAGTTCGAGAAATTGCAGAAGTAGCATTTCATCGCAAGCTGATTTCAGGATATGCTGATGGAGCAGATATCAATGAATACCAAATTGTCTACCAAGGAAAACCTAGACATATTTCTCTGGAACAAGCTCGTCTTTTTTTGATAGATTTGCTATATAGGAGTCAGATTTATTAATATTTCGTGAGGTTTTACAGACAATACCTTCGCCAATTTATGACGGTTAAACGCTTGTAGTACCAGGGCTCGTAGTACCAGGATGAATATCTCTACTGTCGTTATGTTTTGTGCAAGTCCCGATACTCTTTTCTTGGCGAAGGTAATGAAATTCCCTAACTACTCAATGCCTTGATAAACCGTTGCAAACTCTTAAACACACTGGGTTTTTTGGCTGGTGTTCCTTCACTGGTTGTTGCTGGTTGTCCTTTCATGAGGATCATGTCTATTTCTTCACCAGAGGGTCGTTTGGGTAATTCAGCAATTTTTTCATATTCGTTGTTGCTTTCTAGCCATATTTCCCACTGTCCAGGGTAGCAGCGAAAAAGGGCAGATTCATCATCGATGAGACGCAGATAATAACAAGATTCAATGGTACTGATGAAACGTCTGCGGGTTTCTCTGGCTGCGTAACCAATACCCACGACTCCAGAATCTTCTAAACGGGGATTTAACAACACGATGGGGCGTGTATCTATTATTTCACACATTTTTTCTAATTGAGGTACCTCTACGGATGTAGGGGCAATAAATAGAAAGATTTCATCTTCCGGTTGAATTTTCGTTTGTAAAGAAGCAGCCCTCCCTGTACCAATATCTTCCACTTTGAATGGTACATCTTGCCAGTCACGACGGGCTAAAGCAGCCGCACCAGCATCAGCAAAAAAGACTTTGACACGGGATTCATATTCAGCAAACACGGGTATAAATTGTTCTGCCACTGGCATGAATTTGAGTTCTGGGAACAGAAAATCAACTTGAATACGAGTCACGCCATCTGCTAAGGCAGATTTTACCGCTTCACGAGATTGTGTGATCGCTTCTTCTAGGGTTTTGGGTAGTTCAGCCATAATTTAGAGATTTGATAAACTGTCTGGGTCAATATTCAATTCTCGCAGCTTGGCCGCTAGACGTTCAGCTTCTTGTTTTTTTGTTCTACTACTGCTTCCAGTGTGGGTACTAGCTGTCCTTATGCGGTAATATCTCCAATTTTTTCAATCCTTTCAAACACCCTCTAAGCACGCCACCGCAATAATATACTCTTAACAGGATTGATGAATTCTCGTTTTTCAGATGTGGCGCGAGCAAATTCTCGTTTTAATTGATAATACCATTGTGCTTGCATATCTGAATCTTTAATTAATCGCAACACAGGATTGTATTTAAGCCCAATTTGCTGTTTTCCTACTACTGTTCGGTCTTGTCCCAGAAATTTCCGTGCCAAGATCTGAATCAGAGGTTTGAAGATTCTTAACCAAGCAGGTATGCCATAAAGCACAAAATTTACTTCTGTTTCTGTTTCAGAAATTGGTGTAACTGCTGTCAAGTTAGAAACTCGATGTTTGCCAAAAGTAATTTCTTCTATTCTCACACCAGGTAAACGAAAAGAAATTTCTACTTCGGGAATACCACCACCAACTAACCAATATAATAGGCTCATATTCTCCATATTCTCTGAAAGCTTATGTCGTCGGACTGTAAACCCGTAAGGTGAAGGATCAAATTGTTTAACTTCTTGATGCAGTTTTCCGCTTCTCCACCACCATACCCGATGCACATAAGGAGAATGGGCAGGATCCATTAAACCTGTCACTGCATGATCTATAAAACAGGGAAACCGTATCACTTCTACTAGATGGGGTCGTTGTTCAATAACACCTGATACTACAGGAACTTCGTTTTCCACAGGACTGGGTTGAGATTTATCCCCATCTGACATATATATCCAAATGTTCCCTTGAGTCTCTTGTATTGGATACGATTGCACATCAAAGCGACTTAAATCGGTCTTTTGCTCTGGTAATAAGGATGGAATCCCTACACAACGTCCTTTGGTATCAAACCGCCAACCGTGATAACAGCATTCTACTTCTTGTCCATTGAATCGGCCACAACTTAAGGGTACAGCGCGATGAGGACATATATCTCGCACGGCTGAAACCTGACCATCTTTGCTTCTAATCAGCAGTATGGGTTCTTCTAAGAAAATCTTCGCCACCATCTTACCTGGCCTGAGGAGATAACTAGGTAGTGCATAGTACCAAAGATTACGTAGTAAGAAGTTGTTATCTATCATAACAATTAAGATTTGATGTTTGAAATATACGTCTTTTACCAAAAAAAGCTCAAGTTTTCTGCTATTAACTATAAATATCAAGTTTACGTAGCATCAAGTCTCATATGTTAAACGAGTCGATTTTTTCAGATATTAAGAACCATTGGGCAAAAGGATCTATTCTCGCGGCTTGGGAGGGTAATATACTCAAAGGTTATCCAGATGCTACTTTTCGTCCTGATGCACCTGTGACTCGTGCGGAATTTGCGCCGATTATTTAGACAGCTTTACCAAAACAATCATCATCTCGTCTTGGTATCACGTTCATAGATGTACATACACTGGCTAATCATTGGGCAGCTAAGGTGATCGATAGCTTCAGCATATCAAACAAATTATCTCTCTGGCTATCCCAATCTTTCTTTCAAAGCCCGTCAACTAATCCCCCGTGTGCAAGCTTTAACCGCTTTAGCTTCAGGGTTAGGTTATGGGGTGAAAGGAGATGTGATCGCTACTGTGAAAAAACATTATACTGACTTTGGGCAAATTCCCAGTTATGCTATGAATGTGATCGCAGCAGCAACTCAACAAAGTATAGTTGTTAACTACCTGGTGCCTATCTAAACTTCACAGATATAGTATAAAATTTGATAAACTCATAAGCCAGCAGCGGGATTTGAACTCGCGACCTTCCGATTACAAGTCGGATGCACTACCACTGTGCTATGCTGGCGTATTGGTGAATGCCTTAAAACACTCAACGATTAATAATCTTAGCATAAATAAATAATTTGTCTAGGGGTTATAGAAAAAAATTCCCCAATGCCCCATGCCCCATGCCCCATGCCCCATGGGTAAGTTCTAATCAAATATCATCCCCAAGGTAACTATACTAAAAACGGTTAAAAAGTGTCATTCTGAACGTTCGCGGAGCGTCTCTGAAAGAGATAGTGAAGAATCTCCGAGATACTTCGCTGCACTACGTTACGGGTGGCTTACGCCACGGTGCGCTATCAGTATGACATAAGTCCAAGTTTCACCCGTTTGCAGTATATAATCCCGTAGATCAAGGTAAAAATATTTGGTACAGTTTTAAGTCTGTATTCCTGCTGACGCGGCTGAGTAAAAATACAGAAAAACATTATTATTTACAAATCATCAGCATGGCAGCATTGATCGGACGAGATTTATTAGGTCTGGCGGATCTTAGTTCCACAGAACTGCAAGAACTTCTAGAAATGGCAACTCAACTGAAGTCACAACAGTTAAAGTTGCATTGTAATAAGGTTTTGGGTTTATTGTTCTCCAAAGCATCAACTCGCACACGAGTAAGTTTTACTGTAGCAATGTATCAGCTTGGTGGACACGTTATTGATCTCAATCCTAATGTGACGCAAGTAAGTAGGGGAGAACCTGTACAAGATACCGCTAGGGTATTGGATCGTTATTTGGATATTCTTGCAATTCGTACTTTTGCCCAGCAAGAGTTAGAAATATTTGCGAATTATGCCAAAATTCCTGTAATTAATGCCTTGACCGATTTAGAACATCCCTGTCAGGTGTTGGCTGATCTACAGACGATTCAAGAATGTTTTGGGACTTTGGCTGGTTTAACTTTAACTTATGTGGGTGATGGAAATAATGTAGCTAATTCCCTCATGCTGGGTTGTGCTTTGGCAGGAATGAATGTGCAGGTTGCTTTTCCTTCGGGATATGCACCTGATGCGGAAATTGTAGAAAAAGCTAGGGCAGTAGCTAATAATAAAACTGAAGTTGTTCTCACTCATGACCCCAAAGCAGCCGCACAAGGCGCACACATTCTATATACTGATGTTTGGGCAAGTATGGGGCAAGAAGCAGAAGCTGACAACCGCTTACCAATCTTCCAACCTTATCAAATTTCTGAACAATTATTAGGTCTTGCCGATCCACAGGCAATCGTTTTACACTGTCTACCAGCCCATCGCGGTGAAGAAATTACTGAGGAAGTAATCGAAGGTTCTCAATCAAAGGTTTGGGATCAGGCAGAAAATAGATTACACGCTCAAAAGGCTTTACTGGCTAGTATTTTAGGGGCAGAATAACAGTATTGGTAGTGGGTAATGGGTAATGGGTAATGGGTAATCAATTCTATTTTTCCCAATCACCAATTACCTATCACCAATAACTAATTACCATTAATCTTTAATTGAATCTTGTTAATAAGGGGTTTTTGTAGTACAAATGCTCTAGGGACATTTATAATTACTTCCCAATAAATTTATGGAAAAACTAACTGAAGCTCAACAGGAATTGTACGAATGGTTGGCAGAATATATCCGAGTGAATCAGTATTCACCCTCAATTCGCCAAATGATGCAAGCGATGAATCTGAAATCGCCGGCACCAATTCAAAGCCGATTGGAACATTTACGCAACAAGGGATATATTGACTGGAATGAAGGTAAGGCACGAACTATTCGGGTTTTACGTCAAACAAAGCAAGGTGTGCCGATTTTAGGCACTATTGCAGCTGGTGGTTTGATTGAACCCTTTACAGATGGGGTGGAACATTTAGACTTTTCTAATTTATCATTACCTGCCCATAGCTATGCTTTGCGGGTTGCTGGGGATAGCATGATTGAGGATTTAATTGCTGATGGTGATGTGGTGTTTTTGCGTCCAGTACCAGAACCCAATCATTTAAAAAATGGCACTATTGTTGCGGCTAGGGTGGAGGGACACGGTACAACTTTAAAACGTTTTTATCGTCAGGAAGATATGGTAACTCTTAAACCTGCTAATCCTAAGTATAAACCGATAGAGGTACCTGCTATGCATGTGGAGGTGCAAGGTTATTTGGTGGGTGTTTGGCGAGGGTATAACTAGAGACTGGGGTAGATGAGGGAGATGAGGGAGATGAGGAAGTAATTTTCCTAATGCCCAATGCCCAATCACCAATCACCAATCACCAATTATCTTATGTATATAACGCGAAAGCCAGTGCAGAAGTCGCCTTCTTTCTCTCTCAAGTTGCCGTTTGTGAGGGAGAATAGTGGTAGCTATCACGTTAAGCCTGCATTACCAGGATGTCCAAAAATGCCTTTATCTCTGCAATTGCGGGGATATCAATGTCAAGCTATGACTACCTGGTTTGCTAAAAATGGCAGAGTAACGCTAAAAATGGCTACTGGTAGTGGTAAAACGATTACTGCGTTGGCGATCGCTTGCGAGTTTTATCATCAGATAGGCTTACAAGTCTTGTTAGTGGTGTGTCCTTACGGTCATCTTGTCAGCCAATAGGCAAGGGAATGTGAGAAATTTAACTTGCAACCGATTTTGGCTTTTGAAAATTTACGTAATTGGCAAAGTCACCTTTCAACGCAAATTTATAATCAGCGTTTTAATTCTCAAAGTTTTGTGACGATAATTACCACTAAGTCGACTTTAATTGGTGATGGCTTTCAGTCGCAACTTAAATATTCTCCACCAAAAACTCTAATTTATTGGGGATGAAGCCCATAATTTGGGCGCGCCTAAATTAGAGGAAAGTTTTCCCTGGAATGTGGGGTTACGACTGGCTTTATCTGCGACACCGGAAAGATATTTTGATCATGGTGGTACACAATCTTTATTTGATTATTTCCGAGTTGTTTTACAACCTGACTTGAATTTGCAGGATGCGATCTTACAAGGAGCTTTGGTACATTATTGATATAATCCAGTTCTCGTGGAGTTAACTGGAGCAGAAAGTCTTGCTTATTTAAAGTTAACCAAAAAAATTGGGCGTTCTCTTCAGTATCGAGAACCGGAAAACGGTGATGTTGGAGATTTTGAAGACAAGGAAGATATCAAATCTTTATTAATGCAACGTGCTAGGCTAATTAGTGCAGCAGAAAATAAATTAACAGCTTTGCGAGAACTAATGGAAACTCGCAACGATACAACCCACACTCTATTTTATTGTAGTGATGGTTCTCCAGAAACTGGGCATTATTTATCTCTGCTTCAACTCAAAGCTGTGGCGAAAATTCTGGGTGTAGATTTGGGTTATAAAGTCAGCACGGGAGCAACGTGATTTTGTGAGGTGGGGCAAAACGTGTGCTTTTAGCTACGCCAACCACAGACATCGCTAAAATATTTTTCTGGAATTAAAGTCAAATAAATCACATCAAACAAATAAGATTGCAAGACAAAGTATCTTCTCAAAATATCCTAAGAAGACTTGCATTCAATAATTTGTGGCTGGTGGGAATAAGCTGCTTACGTCAGTAAGCAAATAACCAGGTATTGATTAGCATAGAAAATTCTGTGAAATGGGAGTTGTACGTCTAAAATATTAGACAGTTTGAAGATGGATAAAAGAGGTAAAAATGGAATTACAGAAATTATGCCAACTTCCAGCTATCCATTGACAACGAAGATGTAACATAATTTCCGCATTTTCTTTTAACCAAAATTTACTGTTTCCTTTCATTCTTAAATTGACAACTTGTATGTATACAATATTTTAATTGTACGGTAAATGATTTTTATCGATGCCTATTTTGAGTTTAGTGATCGCACACGTTTTGCCCCACCTCACAACATCGCGTTGCTCCCATTCTACCTGAAATTTCTCAATCAAATCAGATAGAGTGATAAAACTTTCATCAGCAGTTCTATCTTTTTTATAACGTTGAAGTTTACCAGATTTAATTAACTGCATTAAACCTTGTACACCGATTAATCTATGCTGACCATCTAAAGCATAAATTGTCACATTTTCTTCAGAAATATTCAGTAAACTGACTTTAGCATCTTTATCTCAAGGTATAAAATCAGTAGTAGCTTTTTTAGCCCGTCCTTGACTATCCCACTCCGCTACTTTGGGGTTATCTAGCCAAGGTTGATTAATTACCACCAAAACAGCCGGAAATTTATGGTTTTTTCTAGCTGCTAAATACTATACTAACGGTGTTTGACGCGACCAGTCAACATAACGTTGTTGAATTTCATCAATACTATCAGCGTCAATTTCAATATTCTCTGTCTCTGAGTTGTACTTTTTTTGCAGCAGGGGTAAACCAGACGCAAAATATACCCGTCCCGCGAACCATTCCAATGTAACATAACCGATATCAGGCTCAGTACTACCAATTTCCGTTTTTTGGACAAGAATTTGGTCTTTCTTCTCTAAAAATCTCTCTAGCAGTAAAGCTAATACGTGTTTTTCCTTATTTTCTCGTTCTAAATACTCGTTAGCGAGTTGACTAATTAGTTCTTATGTACTATTATCATTCATGGGAATTTTTGAAAACTAGAGTATATAAAATAGCTTTTAATGTTTAAAACATTCGATATAGTAATTTTTCTTTTAAACAGACCTAACAAATGTTATAATGAAAATTATATCGCCTAACCTACAGTTGCTGTAGGTTGTGGTTACTATTCAGTTACATTCTATACATATAGAATTATTAGAGTCCGCACAGGCGGACTCTCTTCGTGTGCCGGCAAATTTTGTTCTCAGCGCCGCTGATTAAGTAAATACAACAACAAATGAATTTATAAAAATGTCTGTTTAAGTAAGGAATCAAAAAATGACTCCTGAACAACAGCCAGAAAATAAAAATCAGCAAAGCCATACTCTAGCAGAGTTAATTGAAGATATTCAAGTTCTTACTACAGAAATTCAAGAATTGTATTTTTTAGATCAGATACCTTGGGTTGTAGGTTATTCGGGTGGAAAAGACAGCACAGCTACTTTACAGCTTGTGTGAAATGCGATCACTGAACTTCCACCTGAAAAGCTAACTAAAAAATATATGTTATTACTACAGACACATTAGTAGAAAATCCTATTATTGCTGCTTGGGTTGGTAATTCTTTATAACAAATGAAATCTGAATCGCAAGCCCAAGGATTACCCTTTAAAGCCCATTTATTGCAGCCAGATTTCAAAGGAACATTCTGGGTAGGATTGATTGGTAAAGGTTATCCAGCTCGAAAAGGGAAATTTCGCTGGTGTACAGAACAGCTTAAAATAAATCCCTCGAATCGCTTTATTTGCGATGTTATTCGTAATAATGGAGAAGCAATTGTTGCATTGGGAACTAACTGGTAAGGCTGAAAGTGTAAAACGTGGTAACAGAATGAAAAAGTTAGAAGCCCAAAGCGTAAGGGATCACCTAAGTCCTAACATGAATTTGCCAAATTCGCTGGTTCATAGTCCTATTGAGGATTGGCAAAATGATCATGTATGGATTTATTTAATGCAATGGAAAAACCCTTGGAAATACAGTAATAAAGATTTATTTGCTATTTATAGAGGTGCATCAGCAGATAATGAATGTCCTTTAGTTGTTGATACTTCTACTCCTAGTTGTGGAGGTTCTCATTTTGGATGCTGGGTTTGTACACTTGTTAGTCAAGATAAATCACTAACAGCCATGATTCAAAATGATGAGGAAAAAGAATAGATGCAACCATTATTAGATTTTCGCAAGGAATTAGATTTAGATCTAGAAGAGAATCGTAGCCGGAGAGATTTTCGCCGTAGAAGCGGAGGTGTTCAATTATATGAACGTAATTTATAGGGTGAAGTGTCTATTGAGCCTATTCCTGGTCTATATCTTAAAGAAGCACAGGAAGATTGGCTAAGAACGCCGCTAACAGTTGAAAAGCAAATCTGTCAAACAGCCCCAGGAAATATGCGTGATATCACTCTACTTACTATATAAGAATTGAGTGAAATTCGCCGGATATGGTTAGAAGAAAGACACGAATTTGATGATAGCTTACCCCACATATATCAAGAAGTACAGGAGAAGTATTTAAAGATCACCAGTTCTGGTGATGACTAAAGCATACTCGGAAGTGATGAATGGGAAGTGTTAGAAGAAATCTGTGACGGTGACGAAATGCACTTAGAATTGATGGCGAAGTTATTAGATACGGAACGCCAATTCAAGAAAAAAACTCGTCGGCTGGGTTTCTACGAAAGCCTAGAAAAATACTTTGATACAATTTCCCATTCTCCAGAGGAAGCAATTAAAAATGCCCATTTAAGACGGGACTTACGACAAGCAGCTTTGGAAGGTGATGTAGCCACAATTAGTGAAAATGTGAAACAATTAAGTTTAGGAGATGCACCTGAAAAGGAAGAAAGTAAACCACAAACTTGGGCTAATTTCAAGTATGCAAAAAAGGAGGAATAATGATAGTCCTGGTAAATGCAATTTGCGGCTAGATAGGCAAAACTAGCCTAATCTGGTTAATCAAATATCAATTTTTACTCACGTAAAAAACAGGATTATTTATGTTACTAGCTTTGACGGAATTAACAGATTTAGATCAATTTATAGATTGGTATGCAGATGGGTATAGACGCTTTGAATTACATGATGGAGTAATTATTGAAATCCAAATAACGGGAACTCATGAACAGGTATCTGGTTTCTTGCCGATGAAGTTAGGCCTACAAATTTAAAAAAATAATCTGCCTTATTTTATCCCAGATAATGTATTATTAAACCTGTAGATTCTGGTAAATCAGGCTATAATCCCGATGTAATTATTTTAGATTGGGATCCTATTAATCATGAACCTTTATAGAATAAACGTTCTACTATTACTCACACTGAAACAGCCCGTTTACTAATTGAAGTAGTAAGCGCTAATTGGCAAGATGATTATTTAATTAAGTTGGCAGAATATGAAAAATTAGGTATTCCTGAATATTGGATTGCTGATTATTTAGGTTTAGACGGTAGGAGATATGACGGTAGGAGATATATTGGTAACCCTAAACAACTAACTATTTCTATTTATAATTTGATTGAAGGCGAATATCAGGTTAATCAGTTTAGAGGAAGTGATGTCTTAATTCCTGCTGCATTTCCGAATTCGAATTTAACTGCTGATCGAATTTTTAAAATTGGTGATCAAAGGTAGCTATTAGAAAAATACTTCCGTCCCTCCTTCCTAGCCTCTGGCTGGGAATGTCAATCTTGAGGTAGAACCTCAACTAATAATTATAACATAGCCAGAGCCTCTTGAAAGCATTCCCTGTCAGAGCTAGGGAACGAGATTATTAATCCAAAATCTGAGATTGTCTCATGATATTCCTTTCCTGGAATTAGTCCTCGAAAACTTCTGTCCTTATGCCGGCAAACAAGTCATTAACCTCAACCCAAAAATTGATGAAGATAATATACCCCCAATTATCCTTTTTGGAGGAATGAATGGCGGTGGAAAAACCAATCTTATGGATGCTATCCGCCTGGCTTTATATGGACAACGCGCCCAATGTCATACACGGGTAAATCTGAGTTATACTCATTTTTTAAATCAATGCCTAAGTAGTAAAACAGATACTATAGAAAAAACCAGAATTGAATTAGTTTATGAACATATTGAAGATGATGAACCGATTAGATATCGTGTTGTTAGAACTTGGAAAGAAAGTCCTAAAGATGGTACAGACAATTTGGGAATTTTAGGTGATGATGAAACTTGGTCAATTGATTCATTGCTCAATATTTGGGATGAATATATAGAAGATATTTTACCTTTAGGTATTTCTAATTTATTTCTCTTTGATGGTGAACAAGTTGAAGAACTTGAATAACAGGAAATACTACCGCTAATGGTTGTTGATTCTATTAACAGACTTTTAGGTTTAGAATTAGGAGAGAGATTGGCAGTTGATTGAGAAGTTATAGGAGATCGTAAAAAACGAGAATTTGCAGATAATAAAGATTTAGCTAAATTAGAAGAAATTGAAACTAAATTACAGGAAAAACAGCAAGAGTACGAAAAGAATCAGGAAAAACTCGACAATCTCAATCTTGAAGTTGATATTTTAGAAAAAATTCAGGAAGAGGCTTTAGATAAATTTGTTAACGAAGGTCGTAAAATTGGTGCTAAACGTGGCCAATTAGAACGAGAAAAGGAAGATAAAATCAAAGCTGGTAATAATATCCCTGAATCTTTATGTAAATTAGCATCTGATGTTTTACCTTTGGTATTAATTAGTCCTTTATCATCTCAAGTCCAACGACAGGGAGGAAAAGAAGTTAAAAGCCAATAAATCCAATTAGCTAAAGATGTCTTAATTGCTAGAGATGAAAGACTAATTAATTAGTTACAATAATTAAATATGGAGACTCATAAAGTTACTCATATTCAATATTTATTAGCTGAAGATATCAATAATTTATATACAAATAATGTCTCAACAGAAGACACTTGATTAAATGGAGATGAAGAGAGTTTAAGTTTGCTTCATAATGTAACCTATCGGTTGCGAACTTACCAAAATACAGCCCGAAAGCAATTAAATTAATTAGATAATTACGAAGAAGAAATTCTAACTTTAGAAAGACAAGTACAAACTGCAGCTGCCCCCGAAGAATATACAAAATTGTAAAAAGCTATAAAAGAGGCACAAACTGAATTCAAGAAAATTAAATCTCAGGCTGAAATTATGAATCAGCAACTGATGTAATTAGATACAGAAGTCAATAAATTGAAGCAAGAATTAAATGAATACACTGTAGAAAATCTTAAACATCAAAATAGTGAATATATTATTGATTCTGCTGCGAGAGTACAAGAAACGTTAAAGGTGTTTCGAAAAATATTAACTTTGAGAAAACTGAATAAATGAGAAGATTAAGTAAAAAATGTTCTCCGTATTTATTACATAAGTCAGACTTATTACATTGTATTGCTATTGATGCTAAAATCTTACCCTTATCTTTATAATATTTAAATGGTAAACCAGTTCCCAAACATCGACTTTCTGCAGGGGAAAAGCAATTATTAGCGAGCGCATTTTTGTGGGGATTAGCAAAAGTATCAGGAAAACGCTTACCAGTCCCCATTGACACACCCCTGGGAAGACTTGATTTCTCCCACCTCAACAACCTAGTAGAAAGATATTTCACCTCAGCCAGTCATCAATTTATCCTCCTTTCCACCGACACAGAAATCGGCATAGAAGAACATCAAAACCTCCAAGAAACCGAAGCCATAGCCCGTGAATACCTACTTCAATACAACTCCAGTAAAAGAGTAACTACAATTAAACCTGGTTATTTTTGGTGATTGGTGATTAGACCCATTAGCAATCACCCATTAGCAAAACTATGGAGTCACTAATAGAAAGAATCAAACTTTCTCAAACAGTCAAAGAACAACTTCTCAAACTCAAACGCAGTACCAAAATTGACCAATTGAACATATTATGTTGGTGGGCGTTTTGTCGTTCCCTTGCAGAAATAGCCGCTCCCTCACCTGTACGTATTCCCCAAGATAGCAACGTCGAAATGAAATGGCGCGTCTTTGGTGGTGAAATATCCGATATTTTGCTTTTAGCCCTGAAACAACGCTTCTACAATGACGGCTAAGGAAAGTGGATTAAATAAGGTGTAAGAGTGCCAATAATATCTATACACTAGA
>ERZ1034415.150-NODE-150-length-12752-cov-38.849650_pt1 | contig 12752 bp, 16 predicted proteins | sample MGYA00520582_ERZ1034415 | MGnify/ENA primary metagenome ERZ1034415 (study PRJEB33736, sample SAMEA104288483) | Azolla nilotica | place: Sudan | collected 1982 | study: EMG produced TPA metagenomics assembly of the PRJEB19522 data set (Is there foul play in the...
GATCACTATAAACTCTAGCTCTATCTTCAGGAATACCCAAATTAGTTAATGCTGTGACCAAATTTTGATTTGCGGCCGCTCCCACAGCTACCCCTGCGACGCTAGCAACTAATGCTATACCCACAGAACCAGCTGCTAATACTGCTCCTAAATCGGGAAGTGCGAGACTACTCAAACCCACTAACACACTACCCCAAGTAGTTGCTGTGAGTGTATCTCCCACTGCGCCAGTCGTATCTACATTTTGATTACCGATGCGATTAGCTAGTTCCGCTTCACCTATGCGCTCGCTCACCCTGCTCCACATCTTTAGCAATGACAGAAACTTTATCCATAGGAAAGCCAGCAGCTTTCAAATCATTAATAGCTAACTCTAATTCTTGAGACTTAGCAAATACCCCTAATGCACTTATAGTGCATTTATTTACCATGATTTCCTTATCGGCATTTTATTGATTGTTTGCCCCAAATACAGACTTAATGGTTGTTTTAATTGAATCTCCTGCTTCCTTAAGTGTCTGTGATATTGGGTCTTCAGTATGTAAAAATACTCCTGCACAGTTGCGCCCTGGCATCCCAGAAATTGAACCTCCAGGATGAGTCCCCGCACCAGTGAGATATAAGTTCTCAATTGGTGTTTTATAGTTAGCTAACTCTGGTAGGGGACGAAAACAAAGCATTTGCTCTAAAGTCATATCAATGTGATAGTAATTCGCTTTATATGACCCTAAGCGTTCTCCTAATTCCGCCGGACTTTCTACATGACGGGCAATAATTGAATGGTTGAGACTGGGTGAATACTGAGCTAATTTAGCAATTATCTTGTCTGCAACTTTGTTTTTTAATTCATCTGTCCACCCCGTACTCTTTAAACCAGTGCCTTCTTTTCCAGTGATTTCATAAGGAGCGAAAAACTCAATCCACAGGGTATGTTTACCTTCAGGGGCCATTGAAGGATCAAGTGCGGTAGGTATTACCAGATACATCGAAGGGTTATCATCAGGGATTTTCCCTAAAGTAATTTCGCTATGGGCTTGTTCTACATGGTTAACGGAATCTGCAATCAACACCGAACCCATTAAATACTCATCTCGATGATTGTAGTACTCAAAGCGCAACGGTTCAGATAAAGCACAATCGATTTTGAGGATAGTTTCATTATTGTTGACAATGCGGCGGTCTAATCTTTCTCGTAAATTAGCATCCACATCACCAGCATCTATTAATTGCAGAAATAAACGCTTGGCATCAATGCTAGAAATCACACCTTTATTAGCACGATATTCTTTACCACCAGCAACCCGCATACCTACAGCCTTACCATTATCTACTAAAACTTTTTCTACCTTTTGGTCGGTGAGAATTACGCCACCTTGACTTTTAACCAATCTCACCAAAGCCTCAACCAGTGCGCCACTACCACCCCTTGGTCTAGCCATACTAGGATTATGGGGCAATAAAAGCATCATTGCCCTAAAAGACATAGCTTTTTGTGAAGGTGGGGAACTCAATTCGGCGGATAGTCGAGCGAGGCGGGCTTTGACAAATTCTGAATCAAAATACTCGTTGATATTATCTATGGGACTACTTAGAAGAGTGCAAATTAAATCTAGGGTGGTGTCAGTCCCACCCACTATGGAAAACAAGTGTTGCAGATTACTGAGATTGTAATTGCCAACAATATCAACAATTGATTTGGGAGGAGCATTAGAAAAACGAACGATCGGTGTGACAAGACGCTGCCAATAGTCAATATATTTAGCGTATTGTTCGGCATCATGTTTACTGTAACGGGCAATTTGTGCACAAGTAGCTTCTACAGATTTATGAGCTAAAAAATATTTGCCATCAGGATGAGGACAAAACGCCACTGGATCACAAACGAGATATTCTAAACCGTACTTGTGCAATTCTAATTCCTGGATGACTGGCCCTAAGAAAATAAACAAGTGATTCATGCCACAGGGGTTGAATTTGGACCCTGGTGCTTCCTGTGGCATGAGTTTTTCAGTGGAGCAACCACCGCCAGGAAGCGAGCGACCCTCCAGCAATAAGACGCTATAACCAGCTTTCAGTAAGTATCCAGCACATACCAAGCCATTGTGACCAGCACCAATAATTACTACGTCATATGCTTCCATGACCGCACTTGAGAATCAGAGTATTTTCCCCGATGTTAGAAAATACAACAGAGATCTAAATCTTTCGTGGGTTATATAATCTTTCTATTTCAATTTCAATACCTTCGCCAAAAAAAGAGTATGAAGAGGTAGGGCTGTCGTAGTAGAGTTATTGTCTTCCCAAACGACAACTAAAAAACTACAATTCAGCCCATGCAGGACATCTTATCACTCTTGCAATGCCTTCTGCCGCAGATAAACGCGACAACGATGCCGCAATTAAACCAGATAATTGTGGCAATGTTAGCAATGAGCGGTCGAGTCACAATGTTAGGAATTTCCCGTTGGGCAAGTATTGGCGGGAGTTATAGAACTATGTTGAGATTTTTTGATACAAAAATACCGTGGGCAACATTGTTTTTTCCATTTTTTCGCAAGCATTTATGGCGAAAGAATGAAGTATATTTGCTAGCGGGAGATGAAGTTGTAGTTAGTAAATCCGGTAAGCAGAACTATGGGTTAGATAGATTCTTTTCTAGCCTTGCCAATCAATCAATTTATGGTTTATTTTTCTTTGTATTATCATTAGTTAGTGTGGAGAGGAGGCAATCATTTCCTATTGGGATAAAACAGGTAATAAAGAGTGATGCAGAAACAACTAGTACATCTTTAATTAAAGAAGTAAAAGTCAAAGATAAACGGGTAAGGGAACGACCAAAAGGTAGTAAGAATAAAAACAAAAAGGAAGTGATACTAACGTCGGAATTATTGTTAATTAAAAAGATGATTACTTCACTATTCGAGTTAGTAGCTAACTTTATTCCCCTGACATATTTGGTATTAAGTAGTCATTTTATTAACAACAACGCTTTGCAGATGGCACGAAAAGTTAACTTGCACATAGTTCCCAATTGCTTCTCCATTATTCACCAATATATATTCCTTATGAACATCCTGACTCCAATAAACGCTCTCGTCGTAAATACGGTGATAGTTTAGCTTATTGTAACTTATTGTATAAGTATTTATGTCAAAGTACCATTGACAAGAATATTCAAACTGATATTTATCAGACCACTTTACTTCACAAAGAATTTGCCCAGCTTCTCAATATAGTTATTCTAGTAAACATCAATCTTACAACCCATGCCCATAGCCATATAATCATGTTTTCTAGTGACCTAGAATTGTTATTTGAAATAATAGTAGATTACTACAAACTTCGCTTTCAAATCGAGTTTAATTTTCGTGATGCCAAGCAATCTTTGGGGTTAGAAGATTTTATGAACTTGAACCAAACTACCGTGACTAATGAGGAAATGCTTCTAGTTTAGCATTTTTCATGGTCAATTTATCCCACTATCTTCTCGCTGATTTCCAGCAACTCAATCCTGGTTATAGCATTATTGACCTTCAGGCTTACCATCGTAATTTTCGATATGTCTATGAAATATTAAAAATGCTTCCTGAACAGCCTGATCCTATTTTATTGTCCCAGATTTTTGCCCAACTTACTTCTTTAGGACGTATTCATCCTGTTTCTACAGGTGTTGAACCCTCGTAAATTGGCTAAGGTATTGTATTTAAAAGTAGCTTCCCATACCATTTTACTTTAATCATCATACAAGTATGCGAATAGCGATTTAAAACTGCTAAACTCATACGAACAATCTATACATATCATGTTTTTCTGAAAATGGTATCACATACTCAAAAGCTACCTTATTGCTAACTCTACTTCTCTAACGCAGACTTTATTTATAAACACATAAATAATTGGCGTTGCATAATAAAGGGATGAATTCAGGTGTTATACTTTGCAGTGTCTATACTGTGAATCTACGGAGATTAGAAAAAACGGTAAGCGACGAGGTAAACGCTCATCACATATGTGTTAAATGTGGTCGTCAATTTATCGATGTTTATAGTCCACCAAAAGGCTACTCAAATGAGGTAAAACAAGAATGCTTAGAGGTAAAACAAGAATGCTTAAAAGCCTACGTTAATGGCATGGGATTGCGAGCAATTGAGCGTGACAAAGGTGTTCATCATAAAACCGTAATTTATTGGCTAAAACAAATTGGTAAGCAACTCCCAGATGCGCCGCCAACTAGGGAGATACCATCTGTTGGCGAGTTTGATGAACTGGAAACTTTTGTCGGTTCAAAAAAAACAAAGTTTGGTTATGGACAGCGGTAAATTACTTTCGTGAAGGTATTCTAGCTTGGGTTTTGGGAGATCATAGCACCAAATCATCGAGGAGCCATGTGAAATTAACGTTTCATGCACGGTTTTGTAGCCGAGTCAGGAGGGTGACTTCCTCCCTTAGGTATCCAGCTACGGGTACAAATCCAGTTTTCCCTTGTGCTGCTTTTTCAGCTTCGGTTGGCTTGGGTACAAGTTGAAAACGAATCTTAGTCATGATCTGGGGATAGAGATTTTGCAAGGCATCAGTGATGCTATCCGGGTGATAGCCATGATCAAGCAGAATGGTGATTTTGGGTATGTTGACAGGCTTGGCTCGAAAGTAATCGAGGTGAGATTGCTCAGTATTTCAATCAAACCTTGGTTGTCGGACACATTAGCTTTGGTGCAGTGGCTAAAAAACGGCAACCCCAAAGTATCGACAGCGAGATGGCGTTTAATACAATTGGTGCATTTGTAATGACAAAACCCTTTGGACTCGACGCTGGCATCGCACGTATTTTTACCGCTTGTGAATCAATGAGCAGCAACCGCGTCCACTTTGGTTTTTTTTAACTTGTTGACGCACCTCGGAATGCAAAGCCGTCATCATCTCTTGGAGAAATTCCTCAGCCCGCCACTGCTTGTAATGCCAGAAGACTGTCGAGTAGGGAGGCAAGTCTTTAGGCAGATCACACCAATTACAGCCGTTTTTCAGTTGATAGAAGATGGGATCAAGAATCTCTCTTTTGCTCCACATCGGCGGTTTTGTTTTCTTCTTCTCGGGCAGTAATGGCTCTATGAGTTCCCCCTCTTTGTTGCTTCAGCTACTGGAATATGGCATTATCACTTAGGACAACATATAGTTTAGAACTATATGTTGAGTTAAAAAACATCAAAAATCAAGTAAGGCAAGCAAAAAGGCTTTTATAGTTCATTTGTACGCAGGCGGCGAACAGAGCTTTTAAAACTGAGTAGAGATGCGATAGCCGAAGGCTTAAGCTTTGCTTATCGCTTGATCACTCAATTTTTGGCTAAACATATTTTTGAACCATATTGTGGACGTTTTGAATCATACTTTGACCGAAAGTTGAAAATTTTCGATGAGATTAGTGTGTCTTGCTCTGCATTTTTTACCAAATCCAAAAATAAAACTTTTGGTTGCATTATGGTTCACATTTAAAACACGCGGACATAATTTAATTCATAAAGTTAGGTTGTTGATTGGCTCAAAAGCTTGAAATTACGTTAACTTTTTGTCACTTAAAGGATAAAGTAACACTTTTAGTCGCGCTATGGTTCAAAATTTGGTCATGCGGGGGTAAAATCAGAGTCAAAGATCCCAAATGGATTCTATACAGAGTTGAGTGAAGCTATGATTTATGGCTCATTGATTCGTCTGATGATAAGGCAAATGGCATCTTAAGCTTTTGTTTACGAATCAGCTCTAAAGTATAGAGAAATATCTGTATTTGGCTAAATCATCCCGCATTTATGCAACGCCGATTTTTTCACCTCGTTCTACTTACCAACAGATTTACTATTGCTCAATACCTCTTTGTGATCGCTGTTGATTGATTAATACTTGTTGGGTAAAGAAACGGAGACTTTCAATCTGCTCAATTTCGTTTGTTGTTAGTCGAGTTGGCATCTTTTGGTACCAGTTTCCCTGACTGTAGCAGGTTTGCATCACAGGAGTATTATCCCCATGACGGTAAACACTGAGAGTATTGCTATCTAAAATGGCACTCAACTCCCGTCCTTTGATGCAGATGCTGCGATCGCCTGCTCCACATCCTGCTGTCGATTTTGCAGTGCAGCAGTTTCAGCGATCCACGCTGCCAACCGTTCGAGCTGTAACGAATCAAATCGGATTTACTACCCGCCATTTCAACCAACTCTTTCGGGATCAAGTCGGGTTAACGCCAAAGCTGTTTTGTGGCATTCAGCGGTTTCAGCAAGTCGTGAATCTGCTGGCAGGGAAAAACCAAACTGGATGGATATTGTTTTTACCTGTGGCTATTTCGACCAAGCACACTTGATTCACGAGTTTCGGGCATTCGTGGAATGTACGCCGACTGAATATTTATCCCAATGAGGCTTTCATCCCTGCCATGTGGAGTTGCCCCATTGAGGTCATTTTTTTACAATTCTTGGGTTTAGGGAGTATGTCATGCTGGCATAAACTACCCAAGTAGAGTTACCGAAATCTCATGCAAATTACAGCTTCAGCGCTTTCACTCAATTTTGATGATGTTATGGCATCGGCAATGTTCGTCAAGCAACATTTTGGCTTCCATGAAGAAATGTCAGCCGAGGGCTTTATCTCTCTCTCCAGACCAGATGCTGGTTTCAATCTAATCTTTCTTCAAACTGGACTGGCAAGCTTCAAACCTATCCATATGCGAAGACATGGAGCGGACGCTCTGCTTATTGTCCTTAAACACAGGAGAACTAGGATGAAAGTACCTTTTACAGGTGGTTGTTTATGTGGAACTATCCGCTACAAATGTTCGGCAGAGCCAATTGTCATGGGCAATTGCCATTGTCGCGATTGCCAGGGGGGAACTGGTAGCGCATTTGCGTAGGCACTCCTGGTCCCGCGCGATGCCGTCACGATCTCTGGAGAGGTTAAATATCACGAAACGATCAGCGATAGTGGAGCCACAATTGGTCGTGTATTTTGTCCAAACTGTGGTTCTCGACTATTTAGTAAACCGCCGAATCTCGAACTGATAGGCATTCTTGCAGGCAGCCTTGACGATCCAAGCTGGTTTCAACCTGGAATGGATCTTTATACCGCTAGTGCCCAGCCGTGGGATTATATGAACTCAGATTTACCCAAGTTTACCAAAATGCCGTCAGCCAATAATTGAAGTCGGATTTTTCCAAATTATCGATCCAGCGCCTGAGGAAAGCCGTTATTGGGGCGATGTGGCACCGGATCTTCCTGCCTTCGTGCCATTGATATCTGGATTGGGGAAGAAACAGATTTGAGCAAAGGCTACGGCACAAGAATAATGCAGCTTGCCCTAGCTCGATGTTTTACCGACCCGCGTGTGCCGACTGTCCTCATCGATCCACTTGCTAGCAATACTCGCGCTGATCGCTTCTATGAACGTCTTGGTTGACAATTTGTTGAACCACGAAGGTTTGGCGACGATGACTGTTTTATTTATTGCCTAAACCGAGCTGGCATCCAACAAAACACGATCGCATAGCGGTAGCGGCAGCTAGCGATCACCGCATAACAACGCCCATGCACACCGACCATTGAGAGTCCATCGGTTGTGATGCAGTCGAAATTACCAAAGTATTAATTGCCAAAGGAGGGAAACTGATGAGTTCATTTGTGCTTTGTTTTCAAGATATTGATAAAACAAAACTCAAGGTTGTTGGGGGTAAAGGCGCGAACCTGGGGGAACTTACCAGGATTGAAGGAATCTACTTACCGGATGGCTTTTGTATTTCTACTGAAGCTTTTGAAAGAATCATTGGGGAAACGCCGTCGATTAACAAATTACTTGAGTCAGTTATCGCTTCTAAAGGTGGAAGACCGGGATAAAATCAGTGAACTTAGCGGTGAGATTCGCAGAGTCATCGAAGGGATAGCCATTTCTCAAGACATTAGTTAAAGAGATCACCAGCCTCCTCTCCAGGTTTGATGAAAAGAATGTCTATGCAGTACGATCCAGCGCAACTGCGGAGGATTTACCGACGGCCTCCTTTGCAGGCGAGCAGGATACGTATTTGAACACTATTGGGAAGGAGGTAATCTATCAGCATATCAGCAAGTGCTGGGCATCGCTATTTACCGAGAGGGTAGTAATTTACCGTCAATCATACGGCTTCGACCACCGTAAAGTCCACCTGTCTGTGGTTGTTCAGAAGATGGCCTTTCCGCAGGTACCGGATTATAAAAAAGAATCAGATCCCGGTAAAAGCAATAAAGGTGTGTCGCCAGCGAATCATCAAACACTAAACGAATACGATCCGACAATCGTTTCTGATTTAATTAAGAGTAATCAAGTATCCATAGACGATTTAAAACATAAGATCCAAACGAAATCAGGATTGGATCTAATTGATTTTATTCTGGAAGACACCCAGAAATTAAAGAAGAGTTTATCCGATCCACAAAGTTTTGGTGTGATTATGACTGCTATGAATGCTTCATCAAGGATCAATGAAAAAATGAAGGAGTGGTTAGATGAAAAAAAATGTAGCAGACACGGTTTTTCAATCTGTACCCAACAATATTACTTCGTCCATGGGTCTGGAACTATTGGATGTCGCAGATGTGATTCGTCCTTATCCTGAAGTAATTGATTATTTACAACATGTAAAAGATGATAGCTTTTTGAATGAACTGGTTAAGTTAAATGGTGGAAAGGAAACCCAAGACTCTATCTATGCTTATCTCAACAAATACGGAATGCGATATGCCGCAGAAATCGATATTACTAAAACTCGTTGGAGTGAAAAACCAACTATACTTGTCCCCATGATTCTCAGTAACATCAAAAACTTTGAGCCTAATGCCAGCAATCGGAAATTTGAGCAAGAGCGACAGGAAGCTTTGAAAAAAGAACAAGAGTTATTAGAGCGATTGCAGCAATTACCGGATGGTGAACAAAAAGCTGAAGAGACAAAACGAATGATCAGCCTAATTCGGAATTTTATCGGTTATTGTGAATATCCAAAATACAGGATGATTAATCGCTACTTTGTTTATAAGCAGGCCTTACTGAAAGAAGCTGAACAACTTGTACAAGCCAACATTATTCGTGAAAAATAAGATATATACTATCTCACTTTTGAAGAACTTCGCGAAGTCGTACGCACAAATAAACTTGATTACCAGATTATCAGCAAACGAAAAGACGAGTACAAATTATATGAAAAATTAACTCCCCCACCTGTGATCACGTCTGATCGTGAAATCATTGCAGGTCGGTACAAACGAGAAAATCTCCCTCCCGAAGCTATTATAGGTCTACCTGTTTCGTCCGGAGTTATAGAGGGACGAGCACGTGTCATCTTAAACATGGAAGATGCTGATCTAGAAGATGGAGATATATTAGTCACCTCCTTAAGATGGAGATATATTAGTCACCTCCTTTACTGACCCTAGCTGGATACCATTGTTTGTATCCATAAAAGGCCTAGTCACCAAAGTTGGTGGACTGATGACCCACGGAGCAGTTATTGCAGGTGAATATGGCTTACCAGCAGTTATAGGAGTAGAAAGTGCTACCAAACTGATCAATGACGGACAGAGAATTCGGGTTAATGGAACGGAAGGCTATGTAGAAATCCTAATATTAAAGCGAAAATTACAAAATTGTATTTTAAATATTGAGGATTAATCTTTCTGTTAACGTGGTAGCCTAACAATTCATTCAAGCCGACACCGTTTATCGGCGCGGCTTAATTCAAGCGTTATCCAGACTATGAAGCCGTCAGCCTGTCAACAGGGGTTCAGCTTTCGGCTATGAATCAACTATTATTTCTTGGCAGCACTGAGTTTTCATCTTTATGTAGATGAATGAGTACAGTTGATGTATTTGAGGTTTGCAATTAACTATCGTCAGGTTGTTTCTAACCGACTATCCGAGTTGTCAATGCTGTTTACTCTCATTACCTCCTCACCCCCATTCTGCCGCTCACCTATGTGATGTCCACCGGGCATTATGTTGCTGTCTCAGCACGTGTCCCTACAGGTAGCACAGTTGCAGTCGTTGGTGATGAGGCTGTGGGTTTATGTGGAGTGCTTGCCGCCAAACGCCTCGGTGCTGAACGCATCATTATTTTGGGGCCACACGAATGGCCTAGAGATTGCACGACGGTTTGCTGCAACGGATGTTGTCAGCAGTCGAGGGAAAGAAGCGAGCGCGGCGGTGAAAGAGATGAGTTGACTTCTAGCCATCCATTACTTATAGAGAGTTGTCCGAGACTAGACTACCTTGCTGTAAAGAAGGATCATGTTTCTTCTCTTTTTCTATAAGTGCTTCAATTTGGGTAAAAAGCTTATTAATTTTTTTTAGCTTTTTTTCATGATTCCAAATTTTACTTTTTCTAAGTGCTTTGTATATTCTGTCAGCTTTTTCTTTTTGCTCTTGGTTATGAGATTATAGCTTACTTTCTAACTGTTGCTGAAGAATATTTTCCACTATAATCCTAATTTCAGATAGTGATAAACCTTCTGCGATCGCTTTATTTAAAACTTTCTGTCTTTCATCATCATTTTTTATCCGGTTGATTTCCTTAGCTTTTGTGTATTCAATTTCGCCTTTTTGCAATACAGTTTGGATATCTAAATGGAGTTTGAGTAAAGGAAGATGATTGGCTACAAACGACTGGCAAGTAATTTTTCCTAACTTCGAGAATACATCTTGTATGATTCGTCCTTCTTCACTAACCATAACCTTATGGTTAGAATTACCTTTGCTTTCGTTATTCATGTCATAGAGCAGTTTGACCACTGTCTCTTGGTCAATATCGAGTTCTTCGGCTAGTAATTCGAGAATTCCGATAGTTTCTTCATAGGCATTGAGGTCTTCCCTTTGGAGGTTTTCAACTAAGCGGAGTTTACGAGCTTTTTTCTCGTCGCACTCAATAATGACTACGGGGATTCCCTCAAATTTTACGATTTCACAAGCTTTGAGACGGCGTTCACCAGCGACCAGCTCGTACTTGTCTTCCTGAATCTTTCTAACGACGATGGGTTATAGTAACCCCACTTCCTTGATGCTGTCAGCGAGTGATTTGAGTTTTATGGGGTCAAAATAGCGACGGGGCTGACTTGGCGGAAGGATAATTTGAGATAGGGTAAAGTGGAATCGGATCAAGATTTTTCTTCCTCATCTCCAAATAAATTATCCAGTCCGGTTAGTTTTTATAGTTCACGTCTTTGGCTCATAGTTGAATGATGTATTTTGTAATTTCTTCGAGAATGCTAACTGCGGGGTGGTTTTTTTTTGGAGTGCAAGTGGTAGATGTGCCTGGGTTGCGTCAGGAAAAGCTGCTGATTTAGGAATGGGGGTAGTAACGTGTATGCGCCCTTCAACTTGTTGTTTGATCTCTTCCAATTGTTTGATCTCTTCCAATATTCCTGTATCTTGAAGATTACGATTATCATATTTGGTTGGAATTATAGAGGCAATTTGTAATTTCTGGTGTCCTCCTTTTTTGAGTCTGGCAATTGTTTCTAGCAGTTGGTTGGTGCCAAGATAGCACTTATATTATGTTTTAACAGGAATAATAACGTGTGAAGCAGCTACTAAGCTCATAATGCTTAGGATTCCTAGAGAAGGCGGACAATCAATTAAAATATAATCATACTAGTCAAGTACATTTGAGAGTGGAAATTTGAGCCGTTGGCGGTTGTCGATGGTCAGGTCATGGAAAATTTTTTGCTCCGTACCTGCCAATTGTATATTTGTAGGCACAATGTGCATCCCGTAAATGGGTTTTTCCCATATATACAGGGGAGTTTCTTCAGTGATCGCACTATAAATAGTTTGTTCAGTTTTGAGCTTAACTTCCCCTAATCGCATAAAGGCTGTTAACGATGCCTGTGAGTCCATATCCACAAGCAGTACACGGTGTTTTTCAGCAAGGTGGTATCCAAGATTCTGTGTAATAGTCGTCTTAGCAGCACCACCTGACTGATTAAAAGTAGCGATTATTTTGGTTGATGACATATGTTAGTGAAGCGATTTTTTAACCTATGTCAGCGATTCTACCAAACAGTGGATTTTTATTCAGGATGTTTGAAAAAAATAATGCCAGTACCAACAAGTAAGCCTGTCTGCACTAGCATTCTTCAGTTAATTAAGTCTAAAATCGAGGTTCCTCGTCTAGGTTCTTATTTGTAGAAGTAACGTTATCTTCGAGTAGTTCCTTGGCAAAATCCGGAGTTTCAGGCGAGTGAGAGTTTTTGCTAACCTCGGTGAGTTCGTTAATAGGTTGTGCTGAGATAAAGTTTCTAATTACGAATGTGGCAATTTTTTCTTTCTACTCACCCCTGTTATCTACTACTAAATCAAGATATCCTTCTGCTGTACTATGTACAGCCTCTCTTTGTTCGTTGGTAACGACGGCAGGTGCGCCCTTGGAACGGAATGGTATCTCGTCAGTAACGACTCCTTCCTTGGAACGGTAGTAGAATTAAGCAATCCCAAAAGCAATCAAGGAACCTTCTTTGTCCTGGCTTGTGTTCACTGATTTAAGATTAATAGTCGCAGTATTATGAATCATGATCGTTTGGTTTGTAGATTGATTAGATGGTTTATCGCCTACGATTTAGACTGCATAGGCGATTGTGGTATTCTAATCTGCCCATCTTTTAGCTTTAGTGCTTGTTTTAGATAACTAACCAGATTGAAACCATTGCCACAACTTCACCCTCTGTCCTGATCTGTACTGTTTTCATCCAGTTTAATC
>ERZ1034415.158-NODE-158-length-12233-cov-2.166119_pt1 | contig 12233 bp, 16 predicted proteins | sample MGYA00520582_ERZ1034415 | MGnify/ENA primary metagenome ERZ1034415 (study PRJEB33736, sample SAMEA104288483) | Azolla nilotica | place: Sudan | collected 1982 | study: EMG produced TPA metagenomics assembly of the PRJEB19522 data set (Is there foul play in the...
TGGCTTCTGATTCCCTCTCCTGTGCCCGGCGGGAGGATTGCTGCAACGGGATGTTCATCTCGATCATCAGCTCCCACTCCTTTACGGTGCCCTGGTACTGGATGGGCGAGACGCCGAGCGTGATGTCCGGGTAGCGGTTCTTCAGCGCGAGGTCTCGACTCAGTTGGGCAGCCCGGATGCGGGACTCCTCGGTGCCGAGCTGGGGATTGCGTGCCAAGGCGCGGTCCTCGAGCGAGGCTAGTTTCAGTTGTTCGAACGCCGGTACGGGGCGCAGGGCGATGGGTTCTGCCAAGGGGGCACCCGAAGGACGGGCCAACAAGCTATTCAGACGCACTTGCAGCTGACGGCGCTCGGCCTCCTGGCCGATCAGCTCATTGCGCAGGGCCGACAGTTCGAGTTGGGCGCGGATCACGTCCTGCTGTGCCGCCAGGCCGCCGGCATAGCGCGCCTGGGTCACTCCTTCCAAGCGATTTATCAGGTCCATGATCTCGCGCGTGATCTTTTCGCTGCGATGCAGGAGATAGAGACGGGCATAGGCCGCTTTGATGCGTCCGGCAATCTCCACCCAGGCGCCCTGGCTACGCCCGCGGGACGCCTCGGCATCCTGTTCGGCGATGCCGCGCTTCAGATCCCGCTTGCCATACCAAGGGAACTCCTGCATCAGGAGATAGCGGGTGCTGCCCACCTGCCCGGGAAGGAGCATGGGAGACTGTTCGCCCTGACGGGTCACATCGCGCAATTCGGCCCGAAAGCGCGGGTCAGGCAGGGCCCCGGCAGACTCGATGCGCTGGGTCGACGCGTCCACCTCGGCGCGCATGGCAGCGTACTCGGGATTGCCCTTGCGGGCGTAATCCAGCAAGCCTTCAAGCGTCGTGCCAAGACCGATTTCCTGCGCGGCGGCCGGGAGACCCAACAACGACCACGAGACGATTACATAAATGGAAAACCGGAGGCTCGTTTTCATACCCACCATCGTTACGAGATTCTTGTGGCGCGATCAGCCTGAGCCCGACCGCATACTGAATGCCAGTATCAGAGTTCGGAGCCAACAAATGCCTGACATTTACATTACATTTTTGTAATCTTCCCCGAGGCGATTGGTGAATGACACACGAGCTGACGCGTGTCGATCCAACATGAACGGCAAGGCAGGCTTTGGCTGCGGCAAGAGAGTGCTTTGCACTCGATAAGCCCATGACCCAATGCGGTGCGAATCTCACCTCACTTGCAACACCCATCACTCTTGTCATGCTCCTGAACCGGCGGGCACGGCACAGTGCCATATGAGCAGTAGACGCAACAGTCGCCCGGCTTGGGCTTGAGCACGGTGTGGCACTGCTCGCATTCGTAGAACCACTGGCAGGCGTCGGTGGGCATGATCTCCTGCTTGCTGTGGCCGCAGACCGGACAGGTCAGCGTCGAAGCTGGTATGAAGGCGATCATTGCGCATTCCCTAGCCGTTGTGACGGATAACCCGCTTCCTGTGTAGCCCAGGTCAGAGCCTCAACGTCGGTTTTGGCATCGTCGAAACTCACGATGGCCTGGCGTTTTTCCAGGTTCACCACGATTTTGTTGACGCCGGGCACCCGGCTCAATGCCTTCTTGACAGTGATCGGACATGTGGCGCAATACATGCCGGGGACGGAAAGCGTCACGGTTTTGTTGGCAGCCCAAGAATGGCCGGCAAGTACCAGTGCAAGAGTGAATGCAAAAGTTTTCTTCAAAAGGGTCACCTTTTTCTCCTAATAGAACCAGGGAGCAACGGCGGGGAAACCGAGTGCCGTGAGCAAGAGCGCCACCACCATCGCGAACAGCACTTTGTAGAGGCGCCGGACCTGTGGCGCAGCACACACCTGTCCTGGTATGCAAGGCCGCGCAGGGCGCCAGATGTGTCGCCAGGCCATGAACAGCGCCACAAGCGCTGCGCTGATGAAAATAGGCCTGTAGGGTTCGAGCGCCGTCAGGTTGCTGATCCACGCACCGGAGATGCCGAGCGCAAGCAGAACCAGCGGCCCCAGGCAGCACGCCGACGCCAGGATCGCCGCCAGTCCGCCGGCCACCAGTGTTCCAAGGCCCGTTGCAGATCTGGATTTACTGGATGAGTTTGTTGTCATGGGTTAAGCTTACTTCCGTACTTGAGTACGGAGTCAAGCACCATGAACACCCCACCACAGCACTTCACTATCGGATCTTTGGCTGACGCCGCTGGGGTGAACGTCGAAACCATCCGCTTTTACCAGCGCAGGGGTTTGCTTTCCGAACCCGAGAGGCCTATGGGCAGCATCCGGCGCTACGCTGATGCCGATCTGGCACGGGTGCGCTTCATCAAGGCGGGACAGCGGCTGGGATTCAGTCTGGACGAAATAGCCGAGTTGTTGAAGCTGGAGGACGGCAGCCATTGCAGCGCGGCACGAGCACAGGCTGAGCTCAAGCTGAGGGATGTGCGCATCAAGCTGGCTGACCTGCAGCGCATCGAGCATGCGCTGCAGGGACTCATAGAGCGCTGCGATTCGGTGAGAGGAAAGATCCGCTGTCCGCTGATTGCCGCCCTGCAGGAGGGAGGACCTGACGATTGACGGCAAGAAGTTCTATCGCCATCGCGGTATGAACCGTGGCGTACGAAGTGCGTAAGCTTCGTACGTTTCGCCAAACTGCTTGCGCATCTCAGCCTCCTCGGTCATCGACAACTTTGCATACATCACCAGAAGCAACGGTGAGCAGCGTCGGCCACTGCAAAAGGAAACCCAGAAGAATCATCACGAAGGCCACGTATTGGGGATGCCTGATCCGGGCGTAGGGTCCTGCCGTTGCCAATGAATTTCTCCGCTGCGCGTGGTAAAGAACATTCCAAGCCGAAGAGAGCAGAAAGAAGCCAAAACCGAGAAAGGCGTAGCTGGCAATATGCAGCGCGCTGAAATGGGGATCGCCTTTTTCACCCAGCAAGGTGTGCCACAGATGCCCGGATTCATGGGACATCAGATCCAGGCCTGGGAACTTCGTCTGCAACCAGCCAGAAAGCAGATAGATCGTCAGCGGGAAACCATACATCTCGACAAACAGCGCAACGATGAAGGCGGTGAAGGCACCAAAGGTGCGCCAATCCCGCGCCGTTGCGGGTTTGAAGAAGCTGAAGGCGAACATGATGAAGACGGCCGAGTTCAAAGCCACCAGCAGCCAGAGCCCGTAGGCAGGTTCTGCATTCGTCATGGCGCGTCTCCTTTCTTGCTCGGATCCGACGAACTCGACGAGCCATCCTTGTGACTTCCGTGCCCATGGCCATGTCCACCGTGCATGAACAGATGCATGAGGGGACATGCCAGGACGAAGAGGAGCGGAAGCGCGTTTGCTACGTGTACAAGGTGTTCCTTGAGCAGGAAGTAACCAGCGACGGCCCCGATCACGAGCAAACCTATCGAATAGCGGGATCCCCAGAAGGAAGGGGATTGTTCATGAGGCTGATGATCGTGATCCATAGCGCGACCCGTCTATTTCGTCGTGGGCGCCGGCTCCGCGTCCATCATCATCTGCATCATCATTTGCATCATGTCCATGCGCTTCTCCATCATCTGCTGACGGTCCTCCATGCTGCCAGCAGCACCCTTGCCGCCTTGCGTACCGCCCATGCCTGGTCCACCCATGCCGGAACCACCCATCATGCTCATCATGGACATGCTGTCTTGCATCATCTTCATATGCTCACCCATCAAGGCCCCACGCTCCTCGGAGGTCTTGGCGTTCATCATCTTCTGATGCATTTCCCCCATCATCATCATCTGTTTGTCCATTTGAGCCATGTTCTGTCTTGTGGCCGCCGATGGCTTGGAAGCAGATGACTTCGTCGCAGCCGGTTTGACCCCGGGCGTCTTGGACGTCGGCGCCGACGCAGCGCTAGCGGGGTGATGAGGGTCATCCGCTTGAGAGCTAGGCTGGGCCGCCCAACTCAACGTGGTCGCACAGACCACCAGGGACAAGGCGACCAGGGAACGTACTGCTTTCATAGAAACCTCCTAGATGTAGAAACACAAGTTGCACACAAAAAACACTCTCCGCCCGAATCATTCCGAGATCATCAAAATCGGACGAGGCTTCTGACGCTTACGCTCTGAGGCAGAGCGCGACGGCTTCACTTCTCCTGGCTGAGCACTCGCATGATTTCCTCGTACTCTTGAGCGTTGATCTCGCCATTGGCGAGCCGTCGACGCAGAATATCGATGGGCGTTTCACGCTGGCGCTCTCTATGCTCCCCTGATCGTGGTCTGATGCCAAACAACACCAGCACGATCAGGAGCACCCAGAACAGCCACCAGAACGCATGCATGCCCACCATGTAGTAACCATCGTTGAAGAACATAGAGACTCCTTTTTTCAGGACGGATCTTTAGATCCAGAAACGATCACTGTGCGGGCTGGATGTCAGTAACGACCATCTTGCCGCCTTCGTTGACAACCATGAACTTGACCTTATCGCCAGGCTTCAAGCTGGTCAGCAAACCCTTTTCTTTTGCCGTGAAGACCATGGTCATGCCAGGCATGTCCATGTGCCTGATATCACCGTGCTTGATGGTGACCTTGCCCGCAGCTGCATCGATTTTTTTCACTTCGCCATCGGTCATCATGGTCGCCCCTGACATGCCCGCTTTGTTGTGCTCCGTCATAGCCTGAGCCGAGCTGAGCAGGGGCCATGCCATGCCCATGGATACCGCGCTGATTACCAGAATCTTCTTGATAGCATTCATGTCTATTTCTCCAAATGGTATTGAGGGATTGATCCAAGGCGTTGACTTGGACCAAGGTACTTTCATGCTTACTTTTTCCCGACCTGAACGACGCCCTTCATGCCTGCCTCGTAGTGACCGGGCATCAGGCAAGCGAAATTCACGGTGCCAGCCTTGGTGAACTGCCAGATGATCTCGCCCTGCTTGCCCGGAGCCAGCGTGATCTTGTTGGGCTCGTCGTGCTCCATGTCAGGGAACTTCCTCATCTGCTCCAGATGTTCGAGCAGCTCCTGCTGCGTGCCGAGGCTGAGCTCGTGCTTGACCTTGCCGACATTCTTGACCACGAATCGGATGGTTTCGCCTTGCTTGACCTGAACGTCCGCAGGTGCGTAGCGCATGCTGTCGTTCATTTCGATGGTGATGGTGCGGTTGACCCGTGCAGCCACGCCTGGCTTGCCGATCGCCGTCTCCTCATCGTCGTGGCCGTGGCCGTGGCCGCCGGCATGGTTGCCACCAGCGAAAGCCGAGCTGGACAGGGCAATCGTCATCAGGGCCAACACTTTGGCCAGGGTGTGTGTCTTGTGCGTCATGGATATCTCCTTGGAATAAAAAATCAGTGCCCGTTGTGGGACTGGGGCTTGCGAACTTTGACTTCGGTCGGTTGGCTGGGGGTCTGCGCACGAGGCATGGATTGGCCGCCTTCGGCCTTGAACCTCGCAGGCTCGCTGAGCGGGCCTTCGTACTCGTGGGCCACCGTGCCTTCGGGATGCTTGAACCACCCCGGGTCCTTGTAGTCCCCGGGCTTCTGATCGCGCCGAACCTTGAGCACACTGAACATGCCACCCATCTCCACCGAACCAAACGGGCCTTCGCCAGTCATCATGGGGGCGGTGTTGTCGGGTATGGGCATCTCCATTTCCGTCATGTCCGCCATGCCACGCTCCCCCATGACCATATAGTCCGGGATCAGGTTGTTGATCTTCTTGGACAGGCCGCGGTGGTCAACGCCAATCAGCGTCGGGAGGTTATGTCCCATGGCGTTCATGGTGTGGTGGCTCTTATGGCAGTGGAAGGCCCAGTCGCCTTCCTCATCCGCGAGGAACTCAACCTGACGCATCTGGCCAACCGCCACATCGGTGGTCACCTCATACCAGCGTGTGCTCTTCGGGGTGGGCCCGCCATCTGTTCCAGTCACCAGGAACTCATGGCCATGCAGGTGGATGGGGTGATTGGTCATCGTCAGATTGCCAATCCGGATCCGGACCTTGTCGTTCAGGCGGACATTCAGGGAGTCGATGCCGGGGAAGATACGGCTGTTCCAGGACCACAGATTGAAGTCCAACATGGTCATGATCTTGGGGGTGTAGCTCCCCGGGTCGATGTCGTAGGCGTTGAGCAGGAAACAGAAGTCCCGCTGAACCTCGTCGATGAGCGGGTTCTTGACCTTGGGATGGGTGACCCAGAAGCCCATCATGCCCATGGCCATCTGCGTCATCTCGTCGGCGTGTGGGTGGTACATGAAGGTGCCCGGCCGGCGCGCCACGAACTCATAGACGAAGGTCTTGCCGGGTTGAATCGCCGGCTGGTTCAGGCCAGCGACGCCGTCCATGCCGTTGGGCAGCCGTTGACCATGCCAGTGGATGCTGGTGTGTTCCGGCAGCTTGTTGGTCACGAAAATGCGCACGCGGTCGCCCTCGACCACCTCGATGGTGGGCCCGGGACTCTGACCGTTGTAGCCCCAGAGATGGGCCTTGAAGCCGGGTGCCATCTCGCGAACCACCGGTTCAGCCACCAGGTGGAATTCCTTGACGCCCTGGTTCATGCGCCAGGGCAGCGTCCAGCCGTTGAGCGTGACCACCGGGTTGTAGGGGCGGCCGCTGTTGGGAACCAAAGGGGCCATGGTGTCCGGGCTGGTCTGGATGACCGGCTCGGGCAAGGCGGCCATGGCCACGCGGCTGACCGAGGCCGCAGCCACTGCGCCGCCGGCGATGCCCGCGAACTTGAAAAAATCTCTTCTGGATGTCATTGCGGATTCCCTGGAAATCAATGGCCGGCGGCTGCAGCACCGGAAGGAGGCGCCGCTGCGGATAGCGTCGTGCTGGTCGGACGCCCGATGAGGGAAGCCTGCAAGGCTGCGTCAGCCAACCAGAACTGTTGCTCCGTGTTGATGGCGGCAATGACCGTATTGACTTGATCACGGGCGTCGGAGAGCAGCTCGAAAACACCGATGATCATTCCGTTGTAGCGCAGCTGGTTCTCGTCCGAGATCACTTTGCGCAGCGGGACCACCTCATCACGGTGATGGCGTGCCACGTCGTAGGCGGTGCGGTAGCCGGAATAGCTCTCGCGCAGGTTTGAGCCGGCCGCACGAACCGTGGCTTCCAGCTGGTTGGCCGCAGCCAGCGTACGCGCGCTCATCGCATCGCGCTGCATGCCACCCCAGTCGAAAATCGGCAACCGCACCCCGATTTCATAGCCACGCGGATCTGAGCGGCTTCCCGTTGCGCTGTCAGTCTTGGTGTTTTGACGCGCTGTGAGTTCGATGTCGGTAAAGCTGGTCACCGCGGTCAGGCCCTGGGACCTGGCATAGGCCTCGTAGTTCGACTGCGCGAGCCGGATATCCAGGCGGTTGCGCGTGGCGTACGAAGCTGCGGTCTGGGGATCCATAGCCTGCTTGGGCAGATCAGGCAAGCGCTCGGGGAGCATGAGCAGTGGGGCCTGTGCTTCATCGAGCCCCAGCCGGCGGACCAACTCCTCGCGCGTTGCCGTGGCCTGATGGTTGGCCGTGGCCAGGCGCGTGGCGGCATCTGCGTAGAAGGCCTGCTCGCGGGCACGGCTGATGCGGCTGAAGTTGCCCGCTGCTTGCATGCGCCGGGCAATTTCAGCGGTGGCTTCAGCACTCTCATACACCTGACGGGCATACCGGAGGGTTTGCTGCGCCGCGACGGCACGCACCCAGGCCTGGCGGACCTGCGTGACCTGGTCGACCACTTCGCTGGTCAGGCGCAGCTGCGACTGCTCGATGCGGTAGCGGGAAATCCCCTGACGCGTCGGCAGCGTCAGCAGGTCCAGCAGACCAAACGACAGAGCGCGTCCAATTTCCAGCTCATCGCCCGCGACCATGCGCTCGTAGCTGAAAATAGGGTTGGCGATCCGGCCAACCTGGGCGGCGTCGGCCGATTCCGCCCAGCCCTGGGCCAACAAGGCCTGCAGGGAGGGGCTGTTGACCAGTGCCAGTTGTACAGCTTCGCGCTGCCCCAGAGGCTGGGTGAGGAGTGCCTGGGCGGCGTCAGCCCGCTCCTTGCGCTCCTGCTCCGTGCGCGCCAGCGCCAGTTTCTTCTCCGTGAAGCTGCTAGCCTCTTCGTTCACGCGGCTGACGTTCTGTTCGAGGCTGACGCTGGCGCAGCCGGACAGAACAGCAAGAGCTACAGCTGAAATCGTGAGTTTGGCCCCGCGTGATGTCATTGTCCGTCTCATGGCTTGGAACCTCCGTGATGCCCTTCATGGGCCGGCGACGAAGGCGCCGTCTCCTTGGCCGGTTCAGCCGTTCTGGCTTCCTTGGCATAGGTGCGCCATCCCCCGATGCGGCCAACGGTGTCGTTGGCCTCCCGCCAGGACTGGACCGGCTGGTCCGCGTAGGCCTGATACCCGTTCAAGGGCGAGGAGTAGGTCAGTTGGGCCGGTGGTGCCGGCGGTGGGGTCTGCTCGGCCGTGGTCTGCGCCATGGCTGAGCCGGCAAGCAACGCCATCGTCCAGGGAAGCAATTTTCCGAAGAACAGGCTGTGGGTAGGGACGGTCATGGATTCCTCTTGGGGTAACTCGCTGATTTCAGGGGGTGATTCTGAGAATCCGACGCCGTCAGAAAGCTGACTTCCGGATTACATTTCTGTAATCTTGCTGACGAAGGCCCGAAACTTGTCAAACTGGCGCCCATTCGGCTGTGGAGTGCATGCGTGAAGATACTGATCGTTGAGGACGAGCACAAAACCGGGGATTACCTGCGCCAGGGTCTTCGGGAAGCCGGTTTCGTGGTCGATCTGTCACGAGACGGCACCGACGGGCTGCACCAGGCGCTCGAAGAGTCCTACGATCTGGTCATCCTGGATGTCATGCTGCCGGGCATGGATGGCTGGCAGGTCCTTCATGGCATACGCAAACGCGGGCTGCAGATGCCGGTGTTGTTTCTCACAGCGCGTGACCAGGTGGAAGACCGCATCAAGGGCCTCGAACTTGGCGCCGACGACTATCTGGTCAAGCCCTTTTCCTTTGCCGAGTTGCTCGCCCGGGTACGGACCATCCTGCGGCGCGGGCGCAGTGGCACGGAGCCGACCTCGCTGCTGGTGGCCGATCTGGAGCTGGATCTGCTGCGTCGCCGTGTCGCTCGGGGGGGACGGAAAATCGATCTGACCGCCAAAGAGTTCGGCTTGCTGGAGTTGCTGATGCGTCGCCGCGGCGAAGTCCTGCCGCGCTCCCTGATCGCCTCCCAGGTGTGGGACATGAACTTCGATGGGGACACCAATGTGATCGAAGTGGCCATGCGGCGGCTGCGGGTCAAGATCGACGAAGGCCGTGATGTCAAGCTCATCCAGACGGTGCGCGGCATGGGCTACGTGCTGGAAGCCCCGGAGGAGTCCTGAGTGCTTCGGTCTCTGTCGCTGACCTCCCGTCTCACCCTGTTCTTCACGCTGCTGTCAGCCGCGATCGTCTTAGGCCTGGGCGTCATCTTTCTGGTGGCGTCCGAGCGTCATTTCATCGACCTTGACGACATTGTTTTGCAAGACAAACAACGTCTGGTTGGAGAGTTGCTCGCCAAGTCCAGTTCAACACAAGACGCTCAAGTTCGATTAAAAGAGGCACTAGACCATCACCACGGTCTCTATGTGCTTATCAAAGACGTGCATGGCCGCGTCTTTTTCGAATCGGATGATTTCAACTTGCCCGATGCGACATCACTCCCCGAACCTGGGAGCACCCCAAAATCCCTGCGTTGGAGCAGTCGAGAGCGCGCTTACCACGGTCTTGCACAGTGGTCAGAGACCAATCTCGGTGCATCTACTGAAATGCTGATATTGGTTGCCATCGATACCGAGCATCACACTCATTTCATGGCGCAGCTGCAGCACACTCTGGCGCTTTATGCCGTACTTGCCACCCTGGTCAGCGGGTTTGCAGGCTGGTTCGCCGCGCACCAGAGCATGGCCCCGCTGCGCGCCATGAAATCAAGAGCCTCGGACGTCAGTGGCCAGCAGCTCAATCCTCGTATGCCGGTCGAGGCCGTGCCCGTCGAAATGGCGGATCTGGCCAACGAACTCAACCGCATGCTAGATCGGTTGCAGCAGGATTTCCAGCGCTTGTCCGATTTTTCGTCCGACCTGGCGCATGAGCTGCGCACGCCCATCAGCAACCTCCTGACGCAGACGCAGGTGGCTTTGTCCAACCGGCGTGATGCGGACACCTATCGCGACATCCTGGCCTCCAACGCTGAGGAGTTCCAGCGCCTGGCACGCATGGTGTCCGACATGCTCTTTCTGGCCAAGACCGAAAGAGGACTCCAGCTCCCCAGCAAAGAGCTTTTCTCAGCCGAACAGGAGGTCCAGGCTTTGCTGGACTTCTACGAGGCCGTGGCCGATGAAAAAAACGTACGCATGAGCCTGCACGGCAGCGGCAACATCCTGGGCGACCGGCTGATGTTTCGCAGAGCGGTGAGCAACCTGTTGTCCAACGCCTTGCGGCATACGAAGATGGCTGGGGAGGTCTGCATCGAGATCAGCGATACCGAAAATTCAACCAAAGTCTCTGTGGAGAACACGGGTGACGGCATTGATCCGAAAATCATGCCCAGGCTGTTTGACCGCTTCTATCGTGCGGATCCATCACGCGCACAACCGGACTCTGACGGAACCGGATTGGGACTCGCCATCACGCGAGCAATTGTTGAAGCACACGGAGGGAAGATCGAAGTTTCGTCCGTTCAGGGCCTAACAAGATTTACTCTGGAGTTCATCAAAGTGAGCCAGGCATAAGCGCGGACACCGGCAGCATCTTTACGCGCACTACGGAGCGGCAGACCTGACGCAAATGTAATCACCAGCACATCTTCATGTCAGAGCCGCTCGACAGAATACAGGACGTGCATTCGCACAAGGTGCTTTGAGTAACGTAGCACCTGTATTCAAGAAAGGACCTGATATGAACACCCGCATCACTTCGCTCTTCGCTGCCGTCGCGCTCAGTACCCTGGCATCAACCGCTTTTGCCACCGACTCGCTGGCAGGCAATGTCGACAAGACCTACCGTCTGAAGGACGGCGGCACCGTATTCGTTTTTAAGGACGGAAAGATGGCAGTGGCCGACAAGTTCGACCGCGCCATCCATCTCCCCAAAGGCCAAGTCCTGGAGACGGCTGACGGTCAGCAGGTCGTCATGACCAGCAGCGAAAGCGCGCGTCTCGACTTCCAGCTGCGTCAAGGCCACGAGAACTGACCTGTCATTTCGGCATACCCCGTTTGAGGTAGTGCCTTTCGTTCTTTTGGGGGACGATGCCTCACGAGCCTTGGCGATGATCAAACGATCTTGCCAAGGCTCGTGAAATATCTGCCATTAGAAACTTTGACCTGGTCCACCCGGTCTTCGCAAGATACGGCTACGAACGCTTGCTTCGATGTCTTTGTTCCGGTTACGCATCCTGTGCCGGAGCCGATCCGAACACATCTGATAGATGCAGTAAACAAAGATCAGCACCAGCACTCTGCTGAACAGGCGGAGTTCGGGCAGACTGAGCGCATGAGCCCCCCGTTCTGGACCGATGTGTGGTCGGCGGAAATAGGGTTTTTGCACAGCTTCGTTAGGCTTCAGCGTAATTCCACAACCTGGATACGTGCATTCAGTCTGGATGTGGTTTCCCGCCACTGTGTGTCTTGTGCAGATGTCCGAATCTGCTCACATTGTCTTTGCGTTGAGGTCGAGACAGCTCACCAAGAATCCCGCAGTTGGCAACCGGCTGGGCCTCACGGCAACGCTCACGCAAGCTCTTGAGCTGTTTCTCAAGCGCCCGTAGTTCCCGGATCCGGTCGGCCACATGGCCGATATGCGCATCCAGCAGCGCATTCACATCACCGCAATTGGATGCAGGGTCGTCCTTGAAGCGTAGCAACTGCCGGATTTCATCCAGGGTCATGTCCAGACTGCGGCAGTGACGGATGAACGCGAGCCGCCCGGCATGGGCGTCGCCGTAGATTCTGTAGTTGCCTTCGGTTCGCTCGGGCTCGGGCAGCAGCCCTTCACGCTCGTAATAGCGGATGGTCTCGACGGGGCAGCCCGCTTGAGTGGCGAGTACCCCGATCTTCAGTGCCGTATTCATGTTTTTTCTCCGAGAGCCTGACTCTATAGTAGCTTCAGGGTGTGAAATAAACAAAAACCAGAACAGCCAGAGTTCCTGACTTGAATACCTGCAATTCCCAAACCTGCGGCTGCGTGGCTCCGGTTGCAAATACGGCAATCTCTGCGCCGGCCATAGCC
>ERZ1034415.163-NODE-163-length-11993-cov-41.022030_pt1 | contig 11993 bp, 11 predicted proteins | sample MGYA00520582_ERZ1034415 | MGnify/ENA primary metagenome ERZ1034415 (study PRJEB33736, sample SAMEA104288483) | Azolla nilotica | place: Sudan | collected 1982 | study: EMG produced TPA metagenomics assembly of the PRJEB19522 data set (Is there foul play in the...
ACCATTAGAAGGAAAAACCTATTTGGCAGAACCTCCTTGCGGTTATGAGGGAGAACTCGGTCTAGGAATAAAAACCCTGATTATCAGCTTGTACTATGGGGGCAACATGACCCAAGGCAAGTTGTTAGAGTTCCTATTTCAGGACTACACCATTTTACTACCTTGTCAATGCGTAAGTAATAAAATATTATTTTACTCGTTCGATATTATATTAAGTAGATGCACTCTCTTAATTTTTGAGTCGCTAAATTTTGAATTTCTGATGAGTACCCGTATAATTTGGCATCCAACCTTCAACAGTCGTGAAATAACGGATCACCTTAAAATGTAAGGATGCTGAAGGACTACACCAATGTTCCACATCGGTGGGAATGTACAAATAGTCTTGATGCTGAAGTAATAACTGCACTTGGCTACCATCAGGCCTAACGAAACCATAAATCATCTCTCCTGCTAACAAATAAATCGCTTCAGCTACATTGTGAGTATGGTAACGTCCGTAAGTTGCTATCCAAGTTTCTAAATTTGGGGAACCAGGATGTATATTGAGTAAGTCACTCCAATGATAATCGGTTTCCGTTTGCAGGAATTCAAACACGCTGTTATGAAGTTCGACAATGTAACGTTTCTCTGATTCCGTAACAGCTTCTTGTTCTAGTAATTCAGAGAAAAGCAGTGATGTTCCTGGTTCATAACTTCTCAGCTTGATATTTAGGGATTCTAGTTCATCAACTATCTCACTTAAATTACTCTCGCTTATGCCGTTGTCAAGTAATAAAATTGCCATGACAAAATACTAAATTCTTTGTTAAGAACAGTTTACTTAAATTTCTAACAAAAAGCCACTATCTCCGACTGACAAGGAGGTGTTTTAACTCATACTAAGTAATATTAGGTATTTATTTAAGTTTTATTTAACACCATTTTTCCAAATTTAGGACTTACACGAGTGTCACAATCAAGCTCTTGTATGGTGTGTCAGATGCTGGAAATGTCTTGATATTAACCAATATATAGGTCTGATGCACCATACTAATATGCCAGTTGGATAAGTCCTGAATTGATAACTGTTAATAATTCCATTAGGATAAAATAGTACAAGAAAACTATATCATATCGAAATGTCTGATTTAATTTTGTTTTGGCATCGCCGGGATTTACGTATTTCTGATAATACAGGACTAGTAGCGGCTAGAGAACAAAGTTCAAAGATAGTAGGTGTATTTTGTATTGACCCTTGTATTTTAAACAGTGATGATGTTGCACCTGCAAGAATAAAGTATATGATTGGCTGTTTACAGTCATTACAAGAACAATACACTCAAGCAGGTAGCCAGTTAGTAATTTTACATGATAACCCTATCGCAGTCATTCCTGCCTTAGCTGAAGCATTGAAAGTTAAAGCAGTATTTTGGAATTGGGATGTAGAACCTTATGCACAAATACGGGATAATAATATAATTTCCGTCCTTAAAGAAAAAGGTATTCAGACTCTTAATCAAAATTGGGATCAGTTGCTACACTCACCGTATGAAATCTTTAGTGCTTCTAAAACTCCCTACACAGTTTATACTCCCTTTTGGAAAAATTGGAGTAGTAAACCAAAAGCAAACCCAGTTGCAACTTTAGAGAATTCCGAAGGATTGACAGCAGCAGAAGAAGAAATAGCAAAACAAGCTGGTGCAATTAGTTTACCCTCTGCACAAGATTTAGGCTTTATTTGGGATGGAGAATTAATCATTGAACCAGGAGAAGCAGCAGCAAAAGCCAGGTTAGAAACTTTTACCACTTCTGCCATTAATAAATATCAAGAACAACGTAATTTTCCCACCGTAGATGGAACATCCCAATTAAGTACAGCTTTGAAATTTGGTGTAATTGGTATTCGTACAATTTGGCAAGCCACACAAGAATTATTAGAAACTAGTAATAGTGAAGAAGTAACAGCAAGTATTCGCACATGGCAACAAGAATTCGCTTGGCGGGAATTTTATCAACATGCAATGTATCATTTTCCGGCATTAGCTAATGGTGCATATCGAGATAGTTTCAAAAAGTTCCCTTGGCAGAATAATCAAGCACATTTTCAAGCTTGGTGTAAGGGAAAAACTGGTTATCCGATAGTTGATGCAGCGATGCGGCAATTAAATGAAATCGGCTGGATGCACAATAGGTGTAGAATGATTGTAGCCAGTTTTCTCACCAAAGATTTAATTATTAATCCTCAATGGGGAGAAAAATATTTTATGCAGAAACTAATTGACGGTGATTTATCTGCTAATAATGGCGGTTGGCAATGGAGTACTTCGAGTGGGATGGATTCCAAACCATTGAGGATATTTAACCCAGCCAGCCAAGCGCGAAAATTCGATATTGATGGTGAATATATTCGCCAATGGGTTCGAGAATTAAAATCTGTAGATACAGAATATTTAGTAAGTGGTAATATTACACCTTTAGAACGTCGTGCTGTTGGTTATCCTACACCAATAGTAGATCATAAGAAACAGCAAGCTTTGTTTAAACAATTATATCAACAGCAAAAAACAGGTATGGATTGATTTTCACTAGTGATACTTTCAGTAAATGGCTACAATATACCTTGTCTTTTTAATAGAAAACTACACTTTTCTGTGTGCTTGGAGTGCATCATCGTAAGTTATTTTAATAACTGGCACAATATGAGTCAAAGTATACTAGCATCATAAACATAATGCCAGTATATACCTAATATAGGTTTATGTGATCACCTTCTGATCATCCGTTGATAATCCAACTTAGCCTACCTTCTTCCCATCCTCAGTTATTGGAAGCACTGGATATTTGGCTGCGCTTAGGTTTAATATCTGATGCCAAAGTTAGGCAAATATGTCGGGAATATCTTGTTTGTCCTGTAATATTACAACCACAAATTGAGAATCTTCCACAAGGTGTATTGACAAGTGCAACTAGATCAAAACCATTAATTGCTACTTTACCCCCAGAAGCAAAAGCACCAGCTAAACCAAATGTCTTCACTTCGATGTTTCAATAATTGCGTGAAGAATTAAGTGTACCCTGGTTGTTATTTCCGGAAGTATTTTTAGTAGTTTTATCCTCTGGTGTATTGGCTGCAAGTCAGTGGGAAAGGTTTCCTGCCATTGGACAATATGGAGTTTTATTAGCCTATACTTTTAATTTCGACTATTTCACCTTCTGGGCTGGAAAACAAACTAACCTCAAATTGACAGCACAGACTTTATTAATTGTGACTTTGTTATTAGTGCCTGTCAACTTCTAGGCCATGGATAGCTTTAGTTTGTGAAACAATCCTACCAAATGGGTAATTTTAGCTTTTGGTTCTCTAGTATTGTTGATGACAAGCATTTTACCTTCTCGAAATCGGACAATTCCTAGTGATTTCCCCAGTGGGAATTTACCATTATTCAATATTCTGGGTCTGAGTTATTTGCATTGGGGTTGGAAGATACCAGGTTTTTATTTAGAGGGAAGTAAGTTCCTCGACAAATACACCTTCCCTTGCTTCTATTTGGGAAAGATTAGGGGGAATTTTATTGTTTTTGGGTTGGTCGGAGTCGGGGATCAATGAACCTTGGCAAGCAATAACTGTAAGTGGTTTAAGTTTATGGGTTTTTAGTCTCTGTTTAGGAAAGTACATTTTTCAAATTGACTTATTGGCATTTTTTGTAATTGGGTTACAAACAATTTGGTTAGGTTGCTGGTTACTTCCTGGTGAATTGCAGAAGTTAATTATGAAGATCGCTGCTAATTTAACTAATGCTCAAAATCAGAACTTTGTATTATTGAGTCTGGCTTTATTTCCCTATTTAGTTTTGATGGTGGCACTAACAAATAGTTTACATCGTGCTAACAAAGCAAATTTGGTGATCTTTGGCGATCAGTTAAATGTATGATTTGGGCTATCATTAACAATGATAGGGATAATTACTCCCACAGTGCGATCACTCAATCTTCTCTTCTCTACTATCACCCTAGCTACTATCACCAAAGAACACTTTTCTAGTATCTTAGTATGTCTGACTCACGTTACAGGAATATTAACGCTTTGTTATACCATTAATTGGTGGTTTCCTAATCTCAGTTATGAAATTTGGGCAACATTTCTATTAGCTTTGATGGTAGGAGAATGGATATTCAGCTCGAGAGAAACTATGTGGAGAAATAGTGCCTAGTATATTGGTTTAGGTTTAGCTACTATGAGTTTCTTCCTATTATGGATAAAAGCAGAAGCATTTTGGTATGTTAATATCCGTAATGCCGATTGTTGGTGTACTGTTTAGTTAATTACACCTTTAACACTCACCGCTTTAGGAAGTCCTAGCAGTGACACTAGCCGCAGTACCAGAATTTTTGTCAGTGTGATAGCTGTATTATCGGACCAACTTTTAACCCTTCCATTAGCAGGAAATAGACTAATTGGTTTCGGAGTAGGAACTACTGTCATCTTTGTGAATACTCGCTATTCACGAAATCAAACAACTGCGGGAACTACCATCGATTTTGGGTTGAGTTTAATAGTTGCCTCATTATGGCATATTTTCCCAGATTCAGGGTTATCAGGTTAGTTAATAGTAGATGCCTTAGCCATTCTCAGTTTATGGGTAGCGAGGAAATTACTATTTAACAAAACTCAAATTTATGCCTTAGCCGCTGACAAATGGGCGATCGCACTCTGTATCCTAGAATTACTTAGCATCACCATACACTCCTTCCTCATTTATGCAGGGGATGGAAGCCCCAGTATTTTCTATCCAACTGCTACACTAATAACTCTAATAACAATTATCTATTGTAGTTGGCAACAACCATCCAATTGGGCATTTTATAGCATCGGCTGGTGTTTAGAATTATTTAGTCACCGAAGTTCTCGGATTTTGGTAACCATCTATAATTAGTATCACCATTGCTAACATTGCCCTTGGGTTAACAACTCAATTCTTTGGAGAATGGTGGCACAGAGAATATCAAACATTACCCACTTCCTTTAATATTATACCCCTCATTTATGCTGTATTTACCAATATCTTACAAATTAATACCTTCACTGACTGGATAGGTTTTTGTCCCTTGGGTGTAGCCTTAATTTTAATTAGTATAGGACACAGAAAAGAAGAATTCAAACATCTACTTTACTTTGGTATCATCGGTGTATCTATTTCCGCTTATGAACTCCTATTCTATCAAATATCTTTAGTAAAAGGAGGTGCAATTGGTGACGGTTTAATCGCTATGTCCGCCTTAGTTACTAGCATCATGTATGTTTACCGTATCCTTACCCATTGGTTAATTAGCTATTTGCAACTTACACCAGAAGAACTAAAAAATCTTGCCCATTTACACTGGATTTGGAGTAGGAGTTTATTTTTAGTTGCGATTACCGTTCCTATTCAAAATAACCTTTATGTAGGAATAGGAACAGGAGTATTTCTAACCCACTATGCAATATGGCAAGGAAGAAGAAATAATCTTCATGAACCTCCACAGAGTATTGGAAATATAGCTGGAGATGGAACTTGTGTTTACCTGGATTTAATAGAATTAGGAATCACAAGTTTATATCTACAAGACTTATCAATAGGACGCTTTTTTAATCAACAACAATTAATGCCTTGGAATGGTGCGATCACTTGCTTATTTTCCTACTTCCTTTACATCTTACCTTGGGATAATTTAGGTTGGTCAAAAACTCCTTAGCAAATAACAGCATACATCTTGCCATGAATCATTATAGGATTAACCCAACAACAAATTTATCCCATCACCTTAATAATTGCAGCCGGATATTATATCTTTCTTGTCAAAACAAACAGACAACTACACTTTACCTACATTAATATCATCTAAATTGATTGGGGCTTATTTAACTGGTTTCAGCAATTAAACATCAAGGATAATTTATGGTATATCACACCTATCGGACTATCAATAGTATACTATATATATATACTATATATATATACTATATATAGTATAGCCCAAATAATCTATATTGCACAAATAGACCCACAACTAAAACTACCAGAATCAAAAGAAATTCGTCATATTGTGCGAACAATAGGCAGTGATTTAATTTGTAGTTGGGCGTTATTTTTCCATCAAAGGTTACCTCTTATCCCCAGTATTATTAGCCTCATAACCATCTTTGCTGGACCAGCTTTACGAATACGCGCATTTCCCTATATTGGGACAGCTACTTTTCTCAGCACTAGTATTTAGTATTTATCAATTACTAATATTTAGCCTCCGCCATTCCTTCTTAAAATGGATTGTAGGTTTACTAGTCAGTATTCTCTTAATTTAGATAGGAGCCAACTTTGAAACCCGACGCACCCAAATAAACGGCTTACTTTGTAGTAGCAGCAACGAGTTTCAAGAATGGGAATAAGACCAGTTAAAAATTAGGAATGAAAATAGCCCCAACCTCTCAAAGAAGCAGGGGACTTAGATCATCAACAACTATTCTTTCTTCCTTTGTATCTTTGCATCCTTGCGAGAGACTAATTCTTATCTTCTCCCTACAAATACAACGACTTCACCCACTCCCATTCCTGCTGCAAACCCTCCCTGAGAGAAACCCGTGGCTGATAACCCAGAATTTTTCGTGCCTTAGATATATCTGCAGCCGTGTGACGGGCATCTCCAATAGCTTTTCCAATGTGGTTACGTTTAATAGGCTTGCCAACTATTTCCGACATTGTATCCAGCACTTCAGCCAGAACCACCCTACTACCACCACCAATATTAAAAATTTCCCCCACCGCTTCTGGTACAGTAGCGGCAGCTAAATTAGCAGTAACAGCATCACTCACAAATGTAAAATCGCGTGTTTGTTGTCCATCACCATATACAGGAATGGCCTCATCCTCTAAAACAGCTTTAAAGAACTTATTAAATGCCATATCTGGCCGTTGTCTAGGACCATAAACCGTAAAATAACGCAATGACACAAAAGGCACACCAAAGTTTTTTTGATATAGTCCACACAACCTTTCAGCAGCTAACTTTGTAATACCATAAGGTGAAACAGGTTTAGGATGAATTTCTTCATTTGTCGGTAAAGTTTCCGCATCACCATATATACTAGAAGTGGAGGCAAAAACTAGTCTTTTTAAATTTTGAGCATCTTTAGCAGCTTCCAACACAACTTGTGTAGTATTAATATTTCGTTCAGTGTAAGCCCTAAAACCCTTACCCCAGGAATTTCTGACCCCAGCTTGTGCAGCTTGATGATAAATTATCTCCACATTTTGACAAATCCTTGGTAACTCTAAAAATTGAATATCCCCTTCAATTAAAGTAAAGTTAGACGAATTTTGAAAGGTAGCAATATTTTTTCGTTTCAAAACTGGATCGTAGTAATCATTAAACTCATCAATGCCAATTACTTCTTCTCCCCGTTGCAATAAAATATCAACCAGGTGAGAACCTATAAAACCAGCAGCCCCAGTAACAAGAATTTTAGCCATGTTGTTTGTTTTTGATATTTTTTTTTGAATTATTTAGCAGCCTCACATTCATGCAAATTTTCTATGAATATGCACTTTATTCCTGAGTACAGGAACTTTAAAGATATCGTTTCTAAAAAATTTATTTGATGCAAATTCACATACAATTGGTTTCATTATTAATGAATTAAGCTAAATTATCATTAATTTTTAAGCACTGATTCTCAGTCTACTTAAAAAATATAAAAATTTACAAAATGTTTACATTCTTAACTGATTGTGATTAATTTTGCGTTGAAACCATTATTTTGTTTTCCCCATTCTCTGTTATAACACTTGATTAGTAGCCTAACTAATGAAAAAATTGATCTGCGAGTAGCTTTAAGGCATTCGCTTTTTGCAAGGGACACACGAGGAAATAAGTGAAGGTTTTAGTTGTCGGTAATGGGGGACGTGAACACGCTCTAGCGTGGAAACTGCTGCAATCGAATAAAGTTGAGCAAGTTGTCTGTGTACCTGGTAATGGAGGTACAGCAACTCTGGAACGCTGTCAAAACTTGCCCTTAGCGGTAGATGATTTTGAAGGCATGAGTCAATTTGCCTTAAAAAATGGTATTTCCTTGGTAGTAGTTGGTTCAGAAATACCTTTGTCCAATGGAATTACAGATTATCTCCAAAATCAAGGACTCATGGTATTTGGACCAGTTAAAGCAGGAGCGCAAATTGAAGCCAGTAAAGCTTGGGCTAAAGCTTTAATGCAAGAAGCTGGAGTACCAACAGCTACAGCGGCAGTATTTACAGAGTCTGCAGCAGCAAAATCATATCTCCAAGCACAGGGCTCGCCAATAGTTGTGAAAGCTGACGGCTTGGCCGCTGGCAAGGGTGTAACAGTGGCTCAAACTATTGAACAAGCCGAAACCGCCATTGATGTCATTTTTCAGGGACAGTTTGGTAGTGCAGGCAATTTTGTGCTCATTGAAGAATGTTTGCTAGGACAAGAAGTTTCCGTTTTAGCACTCACTGATGGGTTAACAATTCGTCCATTACTACCAGCCCGAGATCATAAGCGAATTGGAGAAGGTGATACAGGAGAAAATACCGGAGGCATGGGAGCATACACTCCTACACCCATCGCTACACTAGAGTTAATGGCGCGTGTGCAAACAGAAGTTTTAGAAAAAACTATTACTGCTTTAAGAAACAGGGGTATTGACTATCGAGGAGTTTTGTATGCTGGTTTAATGGTTGCACCCAATGGCGACTTTAAAGTTTTAGAATTTAACTGTCGCTTTGGTGATCCAGAAACGCAAGTAATTTTACCATTGCTGGAAACCCCCTTAGAAGATTTAATCTTGGCTTGCATCGACCAGCGTTTAGGAGAAATGCCACCTCTTGCTTGGAAAGAAGGTTCTGCGGCTACAGTAGTGGCTGCTTCAGGAGGTTATCCTGGAGATTATGAAAAAGGTAAGATAATTACTGGGATTCAAAAAGCAGAAGCAGCCGGAGCCATTGTGTTTCATGCCGGTACCAAGTTGAATTCAGCCCAACAAATCATAACAGACGGTGGTAGAGTGTTGAATATAACTGGGATTGGCGAAAATTTCCAACAGGCGATCACTCAAGCTTATACTGGCATCAAACACATTCAATTTTCAGGCTTATATTACCGTAGAGATATTGGTCATAGAGTCCTAAAAATTGAGACCTGAGTTAGCTTAATTAGTAGTTTTTTATCTCTCCACCCTCCTATCTTTCCATATTTCCCATTTCTCCCTAACACCTTATCATCTGTTAATTTTTAAGTTGTTGGGGTAGAAAATAAAGAACTAAATTTTAAGTCTATTTTAATATGCTGGCTTTTTTTACAACAATCCGAGATGCCATTACTCATTGGTGGTATGAGTTCACCCTCCAAACCAAACTCTTAGCTGTTGCTACCCTGGTCGTTTCCCTAGTAATGAGTGGCCTGACATTTTGGGCAGTGAATACAATTCAGCAAGATGCACGTCTCAATGACACCCGTTTCGGCCGCGACTTGGGATTACTACTTGCTTCTAACGTTGCTCCACTCATCGCTGATCACAATCTTACAGAAGTTGCCCAATTTTCCCAACGTTTCTACAGCAGCACATCCAGCGTGCGTTATATGCTTTATGCCGATGAAACAGGAAAAATCTTTTTCGGCATTCCATTCTGGGAACCAGAAGTAGAAAACTCCCTCACCATCAAACGGAAAATGCAACTACCAGAAGATTATCCCAGCGATGATGACCAGCCAATGGTACGCCAACATACAACCCCGGACGGCATAGTGACAGATGTATTTATTCCCTTAATAGTGGATAAAAAATACCTGGGTGTCTTAGCTATCGGCATCAACCCTAACCAAACAGCAGTTATTTCCACCAACTTCACCCGTGATGTCACAATTGCCGTCTTTATCACGATTTGGGTGATGGTGATATTAGCAGGAGTAATCAACGCCTTAACTATTACTAAACCCATCAAAGAACTACTCGTAGGAGTAAAACAAATTGCCGCAGGGAATTTTAAACAGCGAATAGATCTGCCACTAGGAGGAGAACTAGGAGAACTTATTTTCAGCTTTAATGAAATGGCAGAGCGTCTAGAACGCTATGAAGAACAAAATATTGAAGAACTGACAGCCGAAAAAGCCAAGTTAGAAACCTTAGTTTCCACCATTGCCGATGGAGCAGTATTGATTGACAATAATATGCAGATCATTTTAGTCAACCCCACAGCCAGACGCATTTTTGCCTGGGAAGGGGCTGATGTTGTCGGCAAAAATGTACTTCATAACTTACCTCAAAGTGTACAAATAGAAATCACCCGCACGTTATACGAAATGGCCGCCGGTGAATGTGAAAGTGCGGAATTCCGTATCCCCCTCCAGCAACCCACCAAGCGCACAATCCGCATTCTCTTAACAACAGTCCTCAACCTGCAAAGAGAAAGTATCAAAGGTATTGCCATTACAGTTCAAGACATCACCCGTGAAGTAGAACTGAATGAAGCCAAAAGCCAATTTATCAGCAACATTTCCCACGAACTACGCACACCTCTATTTAACATCAAAACCTATATTGAAACTCTGCATGACTACGGTGAAGACTTAGGTGCAGAAGAACGCCGAGAATTTCTCGAAACTGTTAATCATGAAACCGACAGACTTACCCGCTTAGTTAACGATGTTTTAGACTTATCAAAACTTGAATCTGGACGCACGTATAATTTTGACGGAGTTGATTTGGCACAAGCATTAGAGCAGACACTGCGTACTTACCAACTCAATGCCAAAGACAAAGGACTTGAACTAGTTCAGGAAGTCGCCCCCAACTTACCCTTAGTAATAGGTAATTACGATTTATTACTGCAAGTATTTGGCAACTTAATCGGTAATGCACTCAAATTCACAAAAGCAGGAGGGAAAGTCGCAATTCGAGCCTACCAGCTGCATCCTCAACCCAATTTTGCCTTATATTCTCCTGACACAGACTCGTCTCCTGACACAGACTCGGTTGAAACAGAAAACCACACCCACATAACACTAAACGAACATAATTATCCTTCCAAAGTACGGATTGAAATAAGTGATACAGGAATTGGTATAGCCCCAGAAGACCAACAGGCAATCTTTGACCGCTTTTTTCGAGTAGAAAATCGAGTTCATACCCTTGAAGGTACAGGCTTAGGTCTGTCAATTGTCAGAAACATTATGCAAAGGCATCACAGTCAGGTTAATTTAGTGAGTGAAGTTGGTGTCGGGACTACTTTTTGGTTTGACTTAGACGTATTGGAAGAAAAAACATCACCCACCCAGATAGAAACTTCCAATGCTTATTCTTTAGAAACTTGACACAGCAATAACCAAGCATACGAATATTACGAGTAATAGTAGTAAAACCAAAGCCTGATGGCTTTTAAGCCAATTTTTCAAAAAAAACCACAGCTTGTAGCATAAATCTGCTGTTGTGTTCCTAATGTAATCTCCTCTAAATTCTTGTAAAGCCTACAGTCTTTAGCATACGGACGTTTAGGAAAATTACATCTATACATTTTGATGATATATGCACTTCCCACAGAGATAATCCTCCCTAATAGCTCGGTGCAAGGGAATCCTAGGATGACCATAGGCTTTGAGAGTGAGCCGACAATGTGGACAAGTAATTACCTGACCATCGACTGGTTGATAGGAACGAGAACGAGATACAGTAGCCAAAACTTGAAGGAAAATATGCAAGTAAATGTCCTGACTCTAGCGATTGATGCAAAAACAGGATGCCAAGAAGACAAGCAAGATAGCTTTAGTTCATATTTCTAAATAACCATAAGCCTTATGATATAAGGTTTTTAAGCAAAACAACGTCATTCATTCAACCTAAAGAAAAAAAGTTTGAAGAACTGCTTGACAAAAAAGAGAAAGAGTTGCTATATTAATGGAGGTGAAGGGCGAGCCCCTAAACTACTGAACCGAAGAAAAAATAATACTTTGAAAGAATAGAGACG
>ERZ1034415.166-NODE-166-length-11844-cov-13.714480_pt1 | contig 11844 bp, 5 predicted proteins | sample MGYA00520582_ERZ1034415 | MGnify/ENA primary metagenome ERZ1034415 (study PRJEB33736, sample SAMEA104288483) | Azolla nilotica | place: Sudan | collected 1982 | study: EMG produced TPA metagenomics assembly of the PRJEB19522 data set (Is there foul play in the...
CTGTAGAGAAAACTCGACTAACCTGGCCTGATAGAATGGAACCACTACTAGGGACAGACTTGATATGCTTGCGGACAACTATTTTGGCCGGACTTACTCATTTAACACATCTTTTAATTGGCTCAAGACATCAAATTTAGTTTTATGGCATGGGCTACTAAGCCTACTTAGGTTACTAGACGGAATGGTAGAACTTGAAGTGGGGTTGGCTTTAGCACTTACTTGGTTAACTTGCCGCCTTGGTTTATGTGGACAATTCGTGGCTATACGTCTTGTACCACCGCAATATAATCATAGTAGATTTGCTCGACGTCGCCCTTCACGTCATGTTCTCTCGATTTCCATCGGAGTTGGGCCTTCCATTAAAGTGGGCTTTGAGACTTGTGCAGGAGTTTCAGCCACTGAAGCATATGTTTTCTCCGGTCGAAAATGTAACATTTGTTGCCGTTCAGAACGCCACTCGAATAAGCGATTGTCGCATCAGTAAGAGATTTCGGATCATCATGGAAAGTAAGATGTAAATTCTTCATGTCGTTGCGCAAAGCCTGATGAAATTGTTCTATTACCACCGCCTCATCCCATGGAATATCACATGTTAGGACGATCACATGTTAGTCCCACACGAGTAGCATTAGTTGGGTAACGACTAGGATGTAATTGGATCACAAGTCGTACCTGATTTAAAAGTCCACAAAACTGAGACCTTGTAGCATCAAACATGGCTGGAGACTAAACTTTGGTTCTTTTGGTAGGGTTTTGACTTCTGCCGCTGTTCATTGTAATAGACCATTCTCTAATTCATGCACCCGTTGAGACAACTTTGCATATTGTTGTACTTTCTTAGTACTTACTTGTTGTAGATCTCCGAGTAGTCTTTGATTTTCTTGCTCCAATCGGACGAATTTGTTTGTTAACATGTCAAGCTCTGACAATACACACATGTATTCTTGTTTGCTAATGGCCTCCATAGTTGCAAGAACGATTTGTTAAATCTTGGAGAAGAAGAAGAAGAAGAAGAAAGAGATATTCGGTTCAAACTGTCACGACTAGATAAAGAAAAGGAAAGTAAAAGAAGATTGACTAGAGAGAGAGAGAGAGAGAGAGAGAGAGAGATTGGAAATAGAAATGATTTATATTATAGAATCAGAATGAGAATTACAAGGAGTAGGCTAGGGGGCTGGAGATTGGTGTTGAACCAAATGAGTTCTACTGAATGAAATAGGTACCTATTTATAGGTCATTATGGAGTAATCTGGAATATTATAGAGTATTCTAGAATATTTATAATATTAGAAAATAATAGGACCGGATAAAGGCAAATAACAAAATCACTCTCTCAAGTAACAATAGTAAGAACTACTGGAATCAAACAAGAAATGTGGTAGTTATTTACTGATATGCTTCACTATTGGGAGCATGCCATTACATTCCAATAAATAAGACGGAGTTGTGCACTCATAGATACTAACGTGTGTAATATGGACCTCGACAATATTAGAAGACTTACTAATCAATACTCCCGGTTTTGTTGGAAAAGTACAATTGTTACTTCTCAAGGCGATGACATTCAGGTTCATTGTGGGTGCGTTCCTAGAAGTATATATCGATAAGGTTTTGGTATGGTTTGTAACGAACTGGAGTGTCTCCGCTCTAGTAACGCCTACTAGTGAATGTGTATTTAGATTTTAGGCGACATGAAATCCTATGTTGCAATCCCACTAGAGTTTGAACCTAGAATCTCTTGTTTCGTAAACTAGCGCCTTAGTCATTGGGCCATAGGACCGGATAAAACCAAAAAATAAAACCACTCTCTTAAATTACCGTTGGAAGCACTGATGGGAGTTTAGTTATGGATATGCTTCACTGTTGGGAGCTTGTTATTATATCCCTATATAGGTGATGGGGTTGTGCACTCAGTTTATTGTTAACTAAGGAAACTATTCAGTTATAAGAAGAACTAAATATCATATCTAGTTAAGTCACATGCATATACAAACTAGATTCCACATCTAGTTAGCTGTCCATAGACATTCTATGTTAGATAATATTTTATATTGTTATGATAGAATAATATTTGCATCTAGGTCTAAATATATTTTTATTGTTTACCTCGGAAACTATTCAGTTATGCGAAGAACTAAATACCATGTCTAGTTAAGTCACATGCATATATAAACTAGATTCCACATCTCAGTATATAAAAATTGATTGCAATAGTTGTATAGAAAGAAGGTCGCTATCAAGATTCATGTGCTTGATCTTGTAACCAGAGTATCTAATACAGACCAATAAATGTGCCTCTAATATGTACATATAGCGTTATGATACACAAAGGGAATGCATTACTGTCCAATACCATACATGCATGTCTGTAGATATGCACAAGGCGATCATCTTTGAGCGCATCAAACTTGTTTATGTTAGAGAGCTTTTTGTTTTTGAACAATTTGAGTTCAATGCTAATCTTCGACATTCTTATACTACGAGTCTATAAGTAGTACCATTTCTTATATGCTTGCTCTTTCCTTTTTATATTTGTTGAGAAGTAAGGGCAACATGTGTGCGAACACCTACTAATGGAAAAGAAAAATGTGTATCAATATGTAAAGTGAAAAGTCTGTGTGAACACACTTTATTGTTAACTAAGGAAACTATTCAGTTATAAGAACAACTAAATATCATATCTAGTTAACTCACATGCATATACAAACTATATTCCACATCTAGTTACCTCTCCATAGACATTCTAAGTTAGATAATATTTGATATTTTTATGATAGAATAATATTTGTGTCTAGGTCTAACAAATATCCCACATATCATGATTGGAGTTAAACGTTAAATTTTCATATAGGAGGGTGGCGTAGTGATCATCCAAATCCTTAACAAAGCATTCCTTTCATTCTTTTCTAACATATTCTCGTCTTGACTTCTACTTTTAAGGATATGAAAATCTCATTGCATGCATTTTTATATACTGCGATTCTTAGAAAATGTATGTTAAGAAACACTTTTAGTGTGATTCTTAGAAAAGGTATGCTAAGAAACATTTTGAGTGTGATTCTTAAAAAAGGTATGTTGAGAAACATTTTGACCTCTAGTATCACCTAGACATAGTTCTTAAAATCCTTAAAAATTCTGATAATTTGTTGGTCAAACCTATTTATACGATATTTGATTTTCTTTTAAATATATAATATAGTATTTACCAAGCCTTTCCCATAGGAAAAAAATATCAACAGCTCGGCAAACATTTTTCTTAGGATATAAACATGCACGAAATAGTTTTGAATAAATTAAATAACCAACAATACAAAAAGAAATTGAACTCTTTTCTCTTTGAATTGGTTACATCTTAAACGTTTTGTATTTCCTTTGATGGTTTATTTAGAAACATGCAAGTTGTGCACTATTATTTCTAATAGCTATATTATTTTTCTAATAACTATACATGCATGATCAACCCTTGGTACTAATTGTGGATGTAGCTTATATAGTACAGTGAACTTTAACATGTGAGAGGTCAGGTGTAGGTAGCACCTTTTGTAACGAATGGTTAAATCAATGTAGTCCATGGGTAATTGGATTGACCTACATTGATTAGAGGTAAAAAATACTACCCACATGCATTCAATTTTGGCACGGACTACTCTTATTCCTAAACCTAAACCTTGCAATTAATTATTTAAATATTTTTATAGGTTGATTGTGGTTGCCTAAGTGACATTTCTTATAGCTTGGACATACTCTCTTCTAGATTGGGGCCTATATTCACTCTTAATAATAGGAGGAAACCTTGGTTATATAAGGATGGTGTTACATATTACCTCAACATAAGAGGCATACTCCTTGACAACTGTGGGATTTGAACCCACGCCCTTTCGGATTGGAGCCTAAATCCAACGCCTTAGACCACTCGGCCAAATTGTCAAGTGGTGTAATTAAATTGAAAAGCTTAAACAACAAGATGTGCTAAGATACTTTGAAAGGGGCTTCCTTATGCACATTTGTAGGATTTGAAGACATCATGTTGAAGCTTGTCCAACACTTTACCACATTTCGCCAAATGGTCTACCGGCTCAAATTAATACATTTATATTAGAAGCACCTTATCTTTCTATACAAGGTTTATATTTAACAACAATACTAGAATATATTAATGTTTGAGTAGAACAAGAAGTTACCTTTGTAGATACGGGGTATCGATCCCCGTGCCTTTCGCATGCTATGGGCATGTCAATAGTAATTTAAACTAGAATGTCTTGAAAATTCCACTACGGGCATTTCGGTAGTAATTTACATTCTAATGTCTTTGAAAGGTTGAAAAAAATGGTTGTTCATGCATATGTCTTGCTTGGGTAGAGAGAGTTCTACCATTTCAGCTACACCATGAAATATTGACAAGGGTTATTTATGCATGATGTATATAATTGAAACATAGTATGTCCAATGTATTCAGAATTGAAACATAAAGACTCAATGACATGCAAGAAAGTTGTCATAACTCACGGTATAATTAATGTAAGTTTTAAAATATTTTATATTGGATCTCATATGATTGAATCTAAACTTTTGTTAACTTTTTTTATATCTTAAGTAATTTGAGGAATAAAAGCATGAAAGGATCCATCTCAATGCCTCTATAATGCTAAGCAAGCACTCTAGCTTGCTTTGAAACCCATAACCTTGAAGATAAGATTATAGTAAATACATAAAAAGTCACAATTTCCATGTGGTTAGTAACTGTCATAATGAAGCCAGCTAATGATGTTGTATCTGATGGAAACATAAGATGCCTTGTCAGACCCGTAATCTTACAAATCTAGAGGGAATAATTTTATAAATATGTATAATTATATAAGGAGAAAGCTACGCTTTCCTGTTTATAGCCAAAATTTAGTCATAGTGAATTACTCATGCTTTATTTCTCCTTTATTCTATCTGTTTTGTGGTATGTATTTCTTTAAACCTTGAGATTTTCTAAACTTCCCGTTAAACATAAACCTTGTCCTTAATAATTGAAATATTTTCTCTTCTTCGCCAATCAGAATTCTCATCTATCCACCGACAACCCTTGCTATTAATTCAATTTACATTCAACCATGAACAAGGATTTAAATCGCATTTCACTTCTATTGGGTAATTCAATTTATCCCAAATCTATAATAAGGTATTCATTTCAATCGTTTTGAGATGTTGTAGTCAGTTTCGTGTAATCTTGTGTGTTTCTTCTAAAGATATGTCAATTTGCTTATGGAATAGTTGTTTACTACCATATACACATGTCTTGTTTTCAAATCGAACAATTGTCAATGAGTATATGCAAACATACTTGTTAATAGTATACAAAACTAATACAAGTTACTTGTCACTCATTTGATAGACAGGTCTTGTCTTCAAATGAGTATATGCAAACATACTTGTCAATAGTATATAAAGCTAATGTAAGTTACTTATAACTCATATAGTTATTGCCATAGTGATAATTACAATGCCTCAGTAAATATAGGTACAAGGTTTGAGGGTTGTATTTTGACATAATTTTATTAATCTATAGTTTCTTGTTTTCTATTCTTTAGTAAATAATCAAGTTGACTACTTCGACACTTGTGTTCCTTGTTATAGGTAACATGACGAGGTTTTGAATCCCCATGTCGTATAGTATGGTTTTGGTGGGTGTGTCTTTAATTATTTACATGCTCTTTTCATTGTTTCTTTAGGAATAAAATAGTACTCACATCCAAATTGTGGCCTACTTATTCCTAATAGATATGTTTCTGTAATAGCATATCACTAAAAACTAATAGATATGTTTCTGTAATCTCTAAGAACTAATTGGGGATATAACTCATATGCTAGAATGCTCGTTGCACATTATAGAGGTGTGGGGATCGATACCCACAATCATGTTACCTATTTGAATAGTTTTTACATTTTCTTCTCTTTTTCATCAACATAATCCTTATACATAGTGATTAAATAACTTTATCTTATCGGTTGTAAGAGGTGACATACATGCATGAAAAACCCTCGGTATTAATTGGGGATGTCGCTCAAATGGTAAAGTGAACCTTAAAAATGTGATAGGTTAGGTATAGGTGCCATCTTTTGTAAATAATTGTTAAGTGAATGTATTCCTTGGGTAATTCCATTTACTTGCATGCATTAGAGGTAAAAAACACTACCCACATTTTAACACTGTCTACTCTTATTCCTAAACCTAAACCTACTATTTAATGATTTAAAAGTCTTTTGAAGTAAGCATGTCAATGAATTAAAATTATGCGGGGATGTAGCTCAAATGGTAGAGCACTCGCTTTGCATGTGAGAGGCACGGGGATTGATACCCTACATCTCCTTCAAATTTTCTAGTCTTCCTATTAAACATAAAGCTTTTCCTAAATAATCGAAAGATTTTCTGTTATTCGTCAATTTGTGGCCTATTTGTTCCTAATACTACTCACATGAAAATTGTGGCCTATTTGTTCCTAATAGCTATATTTCTGTAATAGCGTATCACTAAAAATTTAAATTCTTTAAGAACTATTTAGGGATAGAACTCATATGGTAGAATCTCATTGCACATTATAGAGGTGTGGGGATGGATACATTAGGTATAGGGGCCATCTTTTGTGAATATTTGTTAGGTCAATATATGCGTCGGGTAATTCGATTTACATGCATACATTAGTGGTAAAAAATACTACCCACATGCATTCGATTTTGACACTATATACTCTTATTCTTAAACCTAAACCTAGCATTTAATGATTTAAATGCCTTTTGAAATTAAAATTAAAATTATGGGGGGATGTAGCTCAAATGGTAGAGCGCTCACTTTGCATGCGAGAGGCACGGGGATCGATACCCTGGATCTCCGAGGCTAACAACTTGTTATACTTAAACCTTGAAATTTTTGGTCTTCCTTTTAAACATAAGCCTTTTTCTTAATAATCAAAGAATTTTATCTTCTTCGTCAATCAGAATTCTCATCCATCCATCGACAACCTTTGCTACTAATCCAATTTAAATTCATCCATGAACAAGGATTTCTATCGTATTTCACTTCTGCTGGCAAATTCACTTCTATCATAAATCTCTAATCAGGCATTCATTTCTATATTTTTGACACGTTGTAATCATGTTCTTGTAACATTGTGTGTTTCCTCAGAAGATATGTCAATTTGCTTCTATTTTGACATATTCTTATAACCCTATAGTTTCTTTGTTTCTAATGTTTATAATCAAGTGGACTACTTCGATGGTACTCTTCCCTGTTAAGGTAACATGACGAGGTTTTGAACCCCCATATTGTATAGTATGGTTTTGGGCGGGTGTGTCTTAAATTATTTATAGTATCCTTTCATTCTTTCTCTAGGAATAAAATACTACTCACATGCAAATTGTGCCCTACTTATTTCTAATAGCTATATTTTTCTAATAACATATCTTTAGAAATTTAAATTTTTTAAAAACTAATTGGGGATATAACTCATATGGTAGAATGGTCGCTGTACATATTAAGTCCTTTGAATTAAGCATATCAAGAAGCTTTAATTATTTAGGGATGTAGTTCAAATGGTAGAGCGCTCGCTTAGCATGCGAGAGTCATGGTGATCGATACCCCGTATCTAAAAGGGTAACTTCTTATTGTACTCAAACATTGATATTTTCTACTATTGTTGTTAATCATAAACCTTGTACTTAATAATTGCTAATTTAGTTATAAGTCTACAGAAACATACGGTGCTTCTAATATAAATGTATTAATTTGAGCCGGTAGACCATTTGGCGAAATGTTGTAAACTGTTGGACAAGCTTCAATATGATGTCTTCAAATCCTACAAATGTGCATAAGGACATCCTCGTTAAAACTATGTTAGTACATCTTGTTGTTTCTTTTTTCAACTTAAAAATTTATAACAAAACTTGACAATTTGGCCATGTGGTCTAAGGCGTTGGATTTAGGCTCCAATCCGAAAGGTTCAAATCCCACAGTTGTTAAGGAGTATGCCTCTTATGTTGAGGTAATGTGTAACACCATCCTTATATCACAAAGGTTTCCTCCTATTCTTAACATTGAATATAGGCCCCAAGTTATAAGAAAGGCCACATACCTCTAGTGCCAATTACCCCTGGCCTCTCACATGTTAATACTTGGTTCATCCCCAATTAATACAGAGGGTTGTTCATGCATGTATGTGAGATTCTACAACCAATGAAAACGAATCATTGAATCATAAAGTAGGAGGTTTATGTGAATGAGGAAGGGAAGAAAATGTAGAAAATATAAGAACACATAGTATTATTGGAGATATGGGGTATCGATCCCCACACCTCTCGCATGCAAAGCGAGTGCTCTACCATATGAGCTACATCCCCAATAGGGTCTTCAAGAATTAGAAAAAACTTTAAAAGAAATCTTGGTAGAAACAATAGGCCACAATAGCGCTCAAATGGTAGAGCGCTCTCTTTGCATGCGAGAGGCACGGGGAGCGATACCCTGCATCTGCAAGGCTAACTACTGATTGTATTTCAACCTTGAGATTTTCTAAACTTTTAGTTAAACATAAACCTTGTCCTTAATAATTGTAATATTTTCTCTTCTTCGCCAATCAGAATTCTCATTCGTCCCCTGACCACCCTTGCTACTAATGCAATTTACATTCATCCATGAAAAGGGATTTCTATCGTGTTTTACTTCTATAGGCTAATTCAATTTATCCCAAATCTCTAATCAGGTATTCATTTGAATCTTTTTGAGATGTTGTAGTCATTTTCTTGTAATCTTGTGTGTTTCTTCTAAAGATATGTCAATTTTCTTGTGGAACAGTTGTTTACTACCATTATACACAAGTCTTGTTTTCAAATCCAACAATTGTCAATGAGTATATGTAAACATACTTGTCAATAGTATATAGAACTAATGTAAGTTACTTGTCACTCATTTGGTAGACAGGTCTTGTCTTGAAATCGTACAATTCTCAATAAGTATATGCAAACATACTTGTGAATAGTATATAAAGCTAATGTAAGGTACTTATCACTCATGGTGGTAATTATAATCCTTCAGTAAATATAGGTACAAGGTTTGAGGCTTGTATTTTGACATATTTTTATTACCCTATAGTTTCTTGTTTTCTATGCTTTAATATATTTAAGCATATCATGTTTATAATCAAGTGGACTACTTCGACGCTAGTTTTCCTTGTTATAGGTAACATGACGAGGGTTTAAATCCCCATGTCATATAGTATGGTTTTGGTGGGCAAAATAACAAAACCCCACTCTTAATTAACCATTTTGATAACTACTCGAATCCAACAAGAAATGCGGAAGTTATTTATGGATATGCTTCACATTTGGGAGCATGTCATTACATCCCAATAAATGTGACGAAGTTGTGCACTCAAAGATACTAATAAGTGTAATATGAACCTCTACAATATTAGAAGACTTACTACTCAATACTCTAAGTTTCGTTGGAAATCTACAATTGTTACCTCTCAACGGGACGACAATCAGGTTCCGTGTGTGCACGCTACTAGCAGTATATATAGATGAGGTTTCGGTACGTTTTGTAATGAACTGGACTGTCTCCTCTTAATATATGCTTACGATTGAATGTAAATTTCGGTACGTTTCGTAGACCAGGGCCTTATCCATTGAGCCATAGGACTAGATAAAGTCAAAATTATATAGCCATTTTCTAAATTAACAATTCTGATAAGAGCTGGAATCAAACAAGAAATGTGGTAGTTATTTACTGATATGCTTCACGGTTGAGACCTTTTCATTACATCCCAATAAATATGACGGAGTTGTGCAATATTAGGAGACTTACTACTCAATGCTTTGAGTTTTGTTAGAAAAGTACAATTTTTATTTCTGAAGACGACGACAATCAGGTTCCGTGTGTGTGCGTTACTAGACGTATATATAGATGATGTTTTGGTACATTTTGTAACGAACAGGAGGGTCTCTGCTTAAGTTACGAGTTACGCTTAGTAGTTGCGATCCTACTCAGGTTTGATCTTAGAATCTCTTGTTCCGTAGACCAATGTCTTATCCATTGCGCCATAGGAACGGACAAAGCCAAAATGACAAAACCAATCTCTTTATTAATAATTGTGAGAAGTATTGGAATCAAACAAGAAATGTGGTAGTTATTTATTCATATGCTTCACAGTTTGGAGCTTGTCATTACATCCCAATAAATGTGACGGAGTTGTGCACTCATAGATACTAAAGTGTGTGATATGAACCTTGACAATATTAGAACTACAATGCTTTAAGTTTTACAATATTAGAAGTACAATATTAGACTTACTACTCAATGCTTTGAGTTTTACTGGAAAAGTACAATTTCTACTTCTTAAGACAACCATAGTCACGTTCTGTGTGTGCGCGTTACTAAGAGTATATATAGATGAGGTTTTCTTACTAGTGAATGTGTATTTCCATTTTATGCGACATGAAATCTTTTGTTGCAATCCTACTAGGGTTTGAACCTAGAATCTTTAGTTTCGTACACTAAGGCCTTATCCATTGGGCCATAGGACTGGATAATCCTATAATAACAAAAGCTCTCTTAATTAACAATTGTGAGAACTACTAGAATCAAATAAGAAATGTGGTAATTATTTATTGATATGGTTCACTAATGGGAGCATGTGACGGAGTTGTGCACTCATAGATACTAAGATGTGTAATATGAACCTCGACAATATAAGAACATTTACTACTCAATGCTTTGAGTGTTGGTGGAAAAGTACAGTTGTTACTTCTTAATGCGATGACATTCAAGTTCCGTGTGTGTGCGTTTCTAGGAGTATATATACATGAGGCTTTGGTACGTTTTGTAATGAACTGGAGTGTCTCCAGTGTAATTACGCCTACTAGTGAATGTGTATTTAGATTTTATGCGACATTAAGTCTTTTCTTGCAATCCCACTAGGGTTTGATACTATAATCGATGGTTTCGTAGATCAAGGCCTTATCCATTGGGGCATAGGACCGAACAAAGCCAAAATGACAAACCACTCTCTGTATTAAGAATAAGAATTGTGAGAACCACTGCAATCAAACAAGAAATGTGGTAATTATTTATTGATATGTCTCTACTTAAGTCACGGTTACTAGTGAAGGTGTATTTAGATTGTATACGACATGAAGTCTTTTATTGCAATCCTGCTAGGGTTCAAACCTAGAATCTCTGGTTTCGCAGACCACTGCCTCATCCATTGGGCCATAGGACCTGATAATGCCAAAATAACAAAGCCACTCTCTTAATTAACAATTCTGATAACTACTTGAATCAAACCAGAAATGCGGTAGTTATTTATTAATATAAATTTCGGTGCATGACATTATATCCCAAAACTTTCACACATCGACACTAAGGTGTGTAACATCTGGATGAGGTTTCGGTACCTTTTGTACTGAATTTGAGTATGTGCGCTTAAGATACGTGCACTAATAACGTGTATTTCAATTTTATGTGATATAAAATCTTTTGTTGCGATCTTAGTAGGGTTCGAACTTATAATCTTTGGTTTCGTAGACCAATGCCTTATCCAATGGGCCATAAGACCTAATAATGATAAAATAACAAGACCACTTTCTTAATTAATAATAGTGCTAACTACTTGAATCAAAACAGAAATGTGGCAGTTATTTATTGATATACATTTCGATGCCAAAAATGTCACGGAGTTGTGCACTCATCGATACTAAGCTGTGCAATAGATACTAAGGTGTGTAATATATAGCTGAGGTTTCGGTATCTTTTGTACTGAATTTAAGTATGTCCGCTTAAGATACACATACTAGTGAACATAAATT
>ERZ1034415.171-NODE-171-length-11451-cov-5.491751_pt1 | contig 11451 bp, 11 predicted proteins | sample MGYA00520582_ERZ1034415 | MGnify/ENA primary metagenome ERZ1034415 (study PRJEB33736, sample SAMEA104288483) | Azolla nilotica | place: Sudan | collected 1982 | study: EMG produced TPA metagenomics assembly of the PRJEB19522 data set (Is there foul play in the...
AAAGTGGTTCACCATCGGCCATACGGACTTCTCCAACCCCTTCCAATCCCAAATCATCCTTGGGCCTCCATCTCCATGGACTTTATTACCAACCTACCTCATGTCAATGGGCTTGACGTGGTACCGGTAATAGTCGATCGTTTTTTCAAGATGGCTCACTTTGTCCCTTGTTCCAAAACAATTTCAGTAAAGGAGACGACGGATCTATTACTTAAAAGTGTCGTTCGATTACATGGCATACCAGAAGATATCACCTCCGATCGGGGTCCTCAATTCATCTTCCATTTTTGGAAACGATTTCTTCAAATATTTGGAGCCTCGCTGAAGTTGTCCTCAGCATACCATCCTCAAACTGATGGGAAAACTGAAAGATTCAACCAAATCCTTGAACAGTATCTCCGGTGCACTATTAGCTACCAATGAGATGATTGGGTCGAATTCCTTCCCTTGACCGAATTCGCCTACAACAACACTATCCATACGTTGACACAAGTTTCCCCCTTCTTTGCAAACTATGGGTTCCACCCTCGCTTCAGTATTTCCATTCCTGCGAGTTCTGTCAATCCCTCCACAGAGTCACGTGCTCGCACTTTACAAGAGGTACATCGTGACCTCTCCCTTGAATTAAGAATTTCTAATGACCGATACAAGGCTCAGGCCAACCGTCTTCGATCTGCGACACCGGCCTTTGCAGTTGGTGACATGGTCTGGCTACTACGTCGCCATATCGCTACAACACGTCCTTGTTCGAAATTGGACTACAAAAAGCTAGGTCCCTTCCGTATCATTCAGCGTGTCAATCCAGTGGCGTTCCGGCTAGAGCTTCCTCAACACTTTGGTCTTCACGACGTTTTTCATGCTTCACTCCTCGAGATCTATCATCCTTCTGGGATACCCGGAAGACATTCTTCTCCACCACCACCTGTGGAGTTGTCGACCGGTGAAGAATACGAGGTCGACCAGATCCTTGACTCACGCGTGCGTCGTCGACAACTTCAATATTTAGTCTTGTGGAAAGGTTATCCCATTTCCGAAGCAACTTGGGAACCTGTTACACATTTGCAACATGCTCCAGAGGCACTTCGCGATTTTCATCAACGCTACCCACTCAAGCCTGGTGCAAACCTTGGAGGGCGGCCTTGGGGGGAGGATAATGTCATAGACGTGATCTCGTCTTGCTTGATATAATGTCCCAAATAAAACATTAGAAGAGCTGGTAAGAATCAAACCTTCAATACTTGTTAACGTGTGACTCCAATGGTTCGACAACTACAGCCCACGTAGTATGAATGAAACCCTATTTCGCCCCAAATACAATGACTACATCACCAACTACATCTCCCAATAGTCATTAGCTAAAGTTTTTGTACTACAATAGTTTTCCTCGAGGGGGAGGTGTAGAGTTGGACAGTTAGGACGGTTAGGTCCAGTCCAACTCTGGTTTATTCTAACTACTTCTTGGCAGGTAGTCTTTCTTGTTTCTTTGTAACCGCAAGTGTTTGGTTTATAAAAGCAGACTCCACCCGCACACAAAAGGGGGATTTTCTAGTTTCTCTTCTGGCTAGTCTCATCCTCACTCACAGATACTACAATATCTATATTTATCTATATATATCATTCAGCCCTTTGCCTCTTGATCCACATCCCTATGATGTTGATTGCTAGATCATAAATCCCTCTACACATGCTTTGAATCGAGTTTCCTAGTGAACTATCACTAGGTCAACTCAAATTTCTTGAAGCTTGTTCATCAATCTCATTATTGGGTCCTTTAACATGTTTGCCTCGGTCTGCCACTCAAACATGATTCAAGGAAGAACCTCAACATGAACATTTCATACGGGGGAAGAGATGCACATAATCGATGAGAGAATACATCCATTCCTATACCACAATAGAGCGGCACCTATTCAAGAGCTTAGGAATTTTCTACTTTGTGAATTGTAATAACCAAATAGTATACTCAAATGGCCCATGCTTTTGGTATATTCTAGCTCAATTTACAACATTTTGTCTTTTATTTTCCAGAAATTCTGTTTCTATCCATATATCTATCTACATCATTCCATATACACGTTCATGAGTTCACACTAGAGGGAGAACCCCTCCATGCATGCGTGTGCCTCACGCACATGAACATACAATCTTGAGTTTTATTCTTGACTACATTTGTCATTCAAAAAAAAATTATATCCTATTGTCTATCTACATTGTTCCATGTACACCTACAGAAAGCATAGGTGCAATGTGTATATGGTGTGTGGGGATACCGACACATGCATGCACACACATCTGCTAAATGTTTGCTCCACGGTGGGATGGAATACCTTGTGTCGTTTAAACCGATGGACACACAATCGTATAAATCAATACACTGAAGTGCACAAATTCACGATTGAATGTACTTGAATCGAGGAATTTGCGATACAATATAATAGCAAAACAAAATCCACCATAGGCAGGAAATGCGAGGCATGAACAAAAGTTATGACAAAATTGGGCTGCAAATTGAAGGAAGGTTGGTTACAGGGTGTGGCGCAAGTCAGAGGAATTGCGGACCAATACGACAGGTAAGCTTTGCGGACCAATATCTTCCGAACGAGGCATACGATGGGGCAATCCGTTGGAGAAGCGGGTTTTCTCAATTGCGTACAAACGAGAATGGATCCCCTGATTCAGGGACGAGAGCGAGTTTGATCGGACAGAGTGGATATCTGGCATGTGGGTAACACGAGGAGGGATTATGGGTGAGGCAAAATGCACCCATGAGATAGATACAGACTGCGGACACACAGACTGAGAGCGAGACTGATATGATGCGGCCGCCCATCGCCCGCGACACCCACAAGAGGATGGTTGTCCTCGGCCCCCAGGCAATGTCATTGGAAACAAGCCAATGACCCAGCAAACAAAACCAAAAGGCCAGACAGCAAAATGTACCACTGAGTTAGATCCAACTCTCTTCTTCTCCTCCTCTCTCTGTTCCTCTTTCCTCTCCATCTCCCCTGAATTTCTCTGTACCACTCCTCCAGCCCCATATCCATTGCGTGCCCCAGATCATATCCTTGTCACTAACCTCCCAGAATCAGATCGTTCTTCTAAACTCCCCATGGATCTCTTGGAGAAGGTTCAACTAGCCTAGAAGGAACAGAACAGTAGCTCCCAAGAAGGATGAGAATGGTGTAAGGTTGAGAAGCCATGGGGAAACCCTAAACTAACCCTAGCTCTCCACTGATGCTGCTAAAGCAGCATCACCATCATCATAATCATCGGGGCCGAGCCCGATGCACGCATATACAAGGTTACCACCACCACCACCACCACCACAATCATCATCACAATCATCATCACAATCTTCGTCATCATCGTCATTGTTGCCATCATCATCATCATCACCAACATCAGCAGCATTGGGACATTACCATCAACCATCCTCAGCATCATCCCCGCCAGAGTCTCCGCAACCACATCTTATATCATCACCAAGGCTACGCTATGGCCGGGCAAGGAGCGGAGGGGGATACCGGACAGCCACGCCGCTCACCGTGGATGCAAGAGCCTCTTCTTCCGCAATGCCCACTTCCAACTTCACTGCCGCGAATCCACGCACCCTCTTGCAACGAATTGCCTGCCTCTTCCTCTCCCTTGTCCTGAGGCGCCATGGGTTCTTCCTCCTCGCCCCTCTCATCTACATCTCTGGTATGCTTTTCTACATGGGTACCCTCTCGTTCGACCTCCCCTTTTCTACTCCCCTGCCTCCAGCTGGCACGATTGCGGTTGCCAAAGCTATGGAGCATCCCCCAGCTGGCTCCATCTACAGTAGTCCCAAGCTCTTTGCCCGCCTCTGGCCCTCCATGGAAAAAGCCACTGGATCCTACGGGGTAAGTCATCACGGATTATCTTTCCTCTTTGAACAAAGAACAGAGATGCATGTATAATGCACACCCATGCATGTGTGCACATATGTGTACTAATGTGCAACTGGAAAGAAGCATCTAAATATGTGTGTTTGTAGAAGCTATAACCATTCCCTTGGAAAGGGGAACATCTAAACATCATTTATGGTCAAATTGAACTGTGTAACGACAATTGGCATATTACATGCTTGTACGAAACCTCAATGCTCGAACATGTGTGTGACAACATACACAGCAACAACATACCATAATGGAAATACAAGTCTGCCCAAAATTTGCAGCAATCCCTCTTCAGATATTTGAGCTCTAAATTTGCATATTTGACACTCTTTGTGAATTTTTACCTCAAATTGAAGTTTCTCGCCATATGATTATATTATTTATCCAGAAAAAGAAATACAGGATTGAGCATCACATCCGTAGTTCTTCACTTTCTATGAGAAAAACAAGAGAAACAATGCTGGCATGGCAGTTTGAGAATCGTGTTTCCTTGTACAATTCAAAAGGAGATCTCAGAGAATGGCTAGTAGTGGAATATTTCAATTTGAGCATCACATCTGTAGTTCTTCACTTTCTATGAGAAAAACAAGAGAAACACTGCTGGCATGGCAGTTTGAGAATCGCGTTTCCTTGTGCAATTCAAAAGGAGATCTCAGAGTATGGTTAGTAGTGGAATATTTCAATTTGGAAAGAATATGAGTACTCTCATTTGTAATCTGGATCACAGACTCATTGTTTCCAAAGAAGCCTTGATGCGAGGAAAAAAATAACAAAGAATACTGTCACAAGGAAATGATGGACTCACGACAGACAATCAAAGAATAGGGAGTATATAATCTTTTTGGTGTCATATGAAATATATGTAATGAATATTGGCGAAGATTTCCTGAGTGAAGATCTGATTGCAAAATGCAGATTGTTTCTATATTATCCAGAAAACCCAAAATCTGATCCATGCATTATTTTGTCAATGGCAGAAAATGCCACGCCATATAACCAATTATCACTAGAGAAAATACTCAACCCTATGTAGGATGATGACCATTCATGGAGAACTGCTGTAAAGTCAGCATATTTGTCTCCTAAATATGTCAATGGTAAATCAAGAAGATTTTATAACCAGGCATTCATATATATCTTTGAACGGACACTCATTCCTGAAGAAATAATGATCTTTTCCATATTGTCTCCATGTCTTTGGATCAGAAACAGTCAACTATATTCTGTGACCAAACACTAATTTTTGCATTGCAAATTAACCAATAAAACATACTGTTATAATTTCAAAATAGGAACAGATATATAGAACAAAAACACATCAATTACCGGAGCTCAATGAGGTTGACACTTACATTTTGGTTAGACAGTCAACATCTCTAGGTTCACTATGAAACCAGTACTTCAGTCTCAAGTTACATCCTTCTGGTGTTATCTTAGGCAACTGAATTGTTCAAGCTGTTTCTAACTTGCTTGTGATGTTGGAAAATTTTTCGCAAAATCAATAGTCTTGGTGTGTTCTAATCATCAATGCAATGTATAAAATGGCTGGTTACAGAAGACATGCCAGTCCTTAAGATGAACTTCTTCATGTAAAATCGGAACGCATGAATACTAACAAATATGCATTTGTATGGATTGCCGTGTAGGTCCCTGTTGCATGTCTCAAGGGAGAATACATGTCTTCTTCTGGCTTCTGAAAATGTCAAAATACTTTTGTCAATGTCGAGTTTCCTTGATTTGATTGTATAACTTTCTGTGATAAGAAATTTGACTGCAATGTGGCTGGGAGCCCTTGAAATATTTTACATAAATGAATGCTGTGAAGTTTCACGAAATTCACTTGATACCTCCTGGTTCATTTGATGTTCTTCACCATTCCATTCCAGAGAGGCTATCTATCAAGCTGCTACTATATGGACATCTTGGGCTAATACCATGACAATGTTGGAAATCTACCTTCCACATCGAGGTTCAATTTACAAACTGTGTTATTTGAAATGGTTTATATCCTAGTGCCAATCATTGTGGATGGAATTTCCATTGCTTTCATGACGTCTTGTATTTTGGTCTGTACTGATATATATGCATAGTTGTGATTGAGAACCCAAATTCACTACACATATAGGCACATATCCTCTAATCGACATTCAACAATCTAATATTAAAGGTTTGGAGAGAAAATCTGGCATTTATGTTGAGAGTTCTTGGAAGGTTTGTATTATCTGATAGATTCTTATCACGCAGTTATGATTTACAGGTTATGGCAGCATGGCAGCATCAGAAAGATGGAGAAATCTGGAAACCTTGCATAAACAATACAAGGATATTCAGAGGTATTTCAAACTCTCAAAAAGAAAGTCGCATATGAGACATTTACCTATATAGAGAAGGATCATCAATTGATGCTCACGTAGCATGATGATATAACAACAATTCGAAAACTTAATTGTACTGTAATCATGACATTGAATTGTTTATGAATTCTGTAAACCTTTATTATTTTCTGTTCTGATATTATGCTGATTACTGCCTACGCTGGTATGTTCTAGACTCATGATGCATTGTTGTATCAAATTTGAGTTTTATGAGTTAGATATACGAGTATTGACTTATCTTTTGAAATATGCCATCTTATGTGGCATCATATCAACATGTGGATGGGGGTAGTTTATGCTACCTGATCACGGGTCAGTGTTTTGGATGGTTATCTTTGGCTTCTGCATAAGCTCATAGTCCAACTGAAATTAATCCAAAGAACTTGCTGAGGGCAAGAGAACCCAAATCAAACCACTACTTTACTGTAATTTTACGATCAGAGGAAGTTTATGTAAATAAAGAAAGATCTAGTCAAGAATAATGGACTCACCAATGAATTGCAATCTCACTATCTAAACAAGTTTGATTTTTTTGGCCTACTTTTCTACCATTTGAGGGTTGTGCTGTAGTTTTTCTGTTATGCCATCTTTTGTAGTAAATGGAGGAGATTGTATCTTGCTTTTTGTTTGAAGTTGAATTTCAAATATTATCTTGATACACTTAATTAAAAGGATTTTGGATCTTAGATTTGTCCATAGGATCATAGAAAACACTGATTAAAGATGTGTTTGTGCTTTTTCTAGAGATAAGAGACATAGAGTGGACTACTTGAAGAAGAGGCCTCATTAGTTTAGTACCAATTAACGGCTTTCATGCTCTGGTTCAATGAGGTCGATGATAGAAATATCAAACTCCTTGTTGTACTAGCTGTTTGGGTAAATGCATGATTGCATTTCTAGATATTCCTCATAGTATTGCTTGTTAGATCACATTCAAACTAGCTGGTAACAACACAATAACTGTTCTGTACATGAAATGAATTGTGGAAGATAGGAGAATAAAGCAATGTGTGGAGTGGTTTTCTTTGGAAGCTCGTTCTTGGGGGTTGTGAATTTGTATGTTTCCTTAAACTCTCCCTTTTTTAAGTGTTGAAATACGGAACTTTTCATCCTCACTTTACAATTCCAGGCTTTCATAGTCTTATGTCTGTTTGGCATGGATCCTTGGTTAATTTCTGTTCTTTAATTATTCATCAAAGACTATTTTAAGAAATGGTTGCATATTTTCAGGTCTGCATGAGTCTAATGGTTTTATTATTATTGAAGCAAATGGTGGGTTGAATCAGCAAAGATCATCAGTATGTGTAACTCTCACTATTACGTGTTAGATGTGTGGTATTTCAGTGAAGTGCTTTTCTTCAATAAAAGGTTATTATTGCAGATTTGTAATGCTGTTGCACTTGCTGGGCTGTTAAATGCCACTCTTGTCATCCCACAATTCCATTTAAATAGTGTTTGGCAAGACCCAAGGTGATTGACTTATATTTTCATGGGAATGTCAGAAAAGTGCTTACTTATAATTGACATTTATTCTTAAGCTATGATCTTATCTATATTTCAGCTCATTTGGAGATATCTATGATGAGAGCTATTTCATAAACTCCCTTGCAGACCATGTACGTGTAGTTAGTGGGCTCCCGGACTACATTATGGAGACGATTGGAAACAATATCAGTCTTATTTATAATTTCAGGGTAAAAGCTTGGGCACCTGCGAGCTATTATATTGCAACAATTCTTCCACGTCTTAAAAGAATGGGGTAAATTTCTGCCAGTCCTTTTTTTTTGTTATATGAGATATGTAATAGTACAAAAGATACAATTGCTGGCATTTTAGCCTGGGTTCTGATAAGATCTTCGTAGATTTGCCTCACAATTATAGTATGATCAAAACGAGAAGAACTTGGTGGTTCTATTAGAGGGTCCATATAACTGCTTCAATTATTCCCACACTGCTTGTGCATTTTCAAGATTTTGAATGTGATTAGCTTGTTGATAGCTTAGATGCATACTTATCTCTACTTGTGCATCTGGTCTCTGCTTTGCATTGATGGAATGCAGGTTCTGTTTTGGAACTAGATAGAGATCTGTTGGCTGTTATATACATGGTGCTGCGTAGGTGCTAGAACACTATATTCCTTAACACATGTCGGGCAAACATCTTACTTAAGATTTGTGCCGAAGTGACCTTACAAGGTCCTTGTATATTCTATCACCTTGAAGAGGCAATGGTTATGTCTTTCTTATTTCATAGTAAACATCACAATGACGATATGATATTCTTCTGTTTTCATTCCTTGATGATGCAACTAGCAAATTCTTTCTTCCATAGGCATGGGAGCATATCGACCTACTTTGTTCTTTTGCTGATTTGAAAAGATTCAGAATTGTCCTATCTCACTACATAGCATGTGCTATGAGGTATATCCATATAAGGTGGTCTAATAATGAATCCATCTTCCATTTTGTGCTTAAAGAGTGCCCTGCACATCAAACTAAAGCTATTCTAAGAATAAGAAAGTAAAACACACGATGCTCTCAAACGAAGAGAAGAAAATTTGTCAGTGTCTACATCTTATCAAAGTGCAACGATAATAACAACAAATAACACAAGAAAAGTTTGTGTTTGAGGAACTAACAAAACACAATTACAATATGTGGAAAACTAGAATGGAATGATTCCAGAGAAGACAAAACTCAAAGAAATTGTAAACAGATCCCTATCCAATCTCAGTACAGAACTTGCACTGAGTGGAAAAGCAGAGACCAAACGTGTAGATATAATTATACATCTAGGTGCTCAACAAGTCAGACATGTAAGAAATCTGGAAACCGCACGAACAATATGGGACTATTTGAAACAATTACACCAACTTTTTGAATAAACCTGGAAAACTAAATGAAATGTAAAAGTGATGGTTTGCCTGCAAAACGAGAACAGAATAAACCAGTATTTTCTAGATGCGTGCATCTTATCTTAAGACACATGAGATGTAAATGTGTCCACATTGACATGCATCGTGAGTTGTATCTCACTTCTCGTCAAAATATTTCAGACTTTTTCTCCAAAATTGTTAGGCTGACGCGTGTTAAGGAGTATAGTGTTTTAGCACCTGAACCACAATGATCTTTTAATGGAGTCTGAATTCATGCAATGCTGTTGCAAATACTGGCCTTCATATGAGAACCACACTTGTTTTTACAAGTGTTCTCTTTCCATTCTTTATGAAACCATTCAAAATTTTAGTTGTTTGTATCAAGATTTGAGTTGTGCTTGGTCAGGGTCATTCGTATTGCACCATTTGCGAATCGATTGTCATATGACAAGGTTCCTCCTAAGACACAACAGCTCAGATGCTTGGCAAATTTTCAGGCGCTAAGATTTGCACAACCAATTGCAATTGTTGGACAGAAACTAGTTGACCTCATGATGCTTCATAGCCGCGGTACTGGTGGAAAATATGTTTCTGTGCATCTACGATTTGAAGAGGTTGCCAAATCTTTTACACACTCTTGGGAGATCTGATGTATGATCCACTTGAGTGTCTGGATAGTAAACCTTTTAATTTCTGCAGGATATGGTGGCATTTTCCTGCTGTATTTATGATGGTGGGGAGGAAGAGAAACGAGAATTGGATGCTGCAAGAGAGAGAGGATGGAGGGGAAAATTTAACAAGACAGGTCGAGTGATTAAGCCTGGTGCTATCAGAATGGATGGAAAGTGTCCATTAACACCGTTAGAAGTGAGTTAAGACATCTCACAGTGAATTAATTAAAAAATATATGCTGATCCCATCTGTTGGACAGGTTGGAATGATGTTAAGAGGGATGGGCTTCCAAAATGACACCCCCATATTTTTAGCAGCTGGAAAGATCTACAAGGCAGAGAAATATATGGTTCCTCTTCGCCAAATGTTTCCTTTCCTTCAGACAAAGGAGACATTGTTGTCACATGAAGAGCTTAAACCATTCGAAGTGAGCTTTCTTTTTTCTTTCAGGATTTATATCGGTAAACTATGTATGTACACCTGTTTTTTATGCACCTTTCAAGGATCAGCAAGGCAATTAGTTAATCTTCTGGTAATTCACATCTAGGGAATCCAGATAGTTTTAATGTTACGATTATATTCACAATCAGAAAAATCTCCTTGTAAGTCCCAGTAGTGAACCTTGTCTCATAAATATTGGAATATTTGTTCCAGTGGGTGCAGTTTTGTGTTGTTGCACCCCATGCTATGAAAAAGTTTTTCTTGGAGTTCCAACTGCATTTTCTGTAAACTACTTGAAATAGTTGGAAGCTCTGATAGTAACTCAAGCTTTATAATATGTATGTCTTAAGGGATGCAACTGCTACTTAAGGTTTGAAACAGAGAAACTACCGGAAAGAGTAGGAAACTCTGATAGTAACATGACTTAAGAGGTGCAACTGCTACTTGAGGTTTAAAACAGAAAATACAGGATATAGTAGGAAGTTCTGGTAGTAACACAAGGTCTAGGACATCTATTTCTTAAGAGATGCAACTCTTATCTTCTATTTAGCTGATATTCTAAAGAGGCCCAAAACATATTATCTGCCCTAGTTTATGATTTTGCAGCCTTCCTATTTCTTCATCACTTTTCCAGTACAAGGATTTGGTTCTTACAGGAGGCTTTTTAGTCCTTTACTTCACCCAGGTTGCCCGTTTCACCGGTCAGATGAAGCCAAGTCATAGTAGCTTATCAATCTCCACCTTCACTTTTGCCACATAGTTAGGATTCAGCCTATACCCCTTTGCTTCACAGGGATGGTGTGGGGCGACAGGTTGATTTTATGTTGATAAAATTGCGGATCTAGGCCCTTCGTATCTTCATACGACCAAGCGAATACGTCACAGTATTCCCCCAATGTCTGTGCTAACTCCGTCTTGAAGGCGTCTGGCAAGTCCTTGGCCACCAGGACCGGCCGTTGGTGACCTTCCTCTCCGATATCCACCTCTTCCAGCGCCGTGGTCTTCACCCGTTGTGAGACTGCTAATTCCTTCTCTAGTACCTCTCTGGATTGACCCATCTCTATCTCCGCCCGTTCTTGTGAGAACTCTGTTTGGTATGGCCCTGCCAATTCTACTACGTTTACTTCGTACAACGGGATGATGTTCTCATGGTCGGAGAAGTACCTCTCCG
>ERZ1034415.173-NODE-173-length-11254-cov-39.322172_pt1 | contig 11254 bp, 13 predicted proteins | sample MGYA00520582_ERZ1034415 | MGnify/ENA primary metagenome ERZ1034415 (study PRJEB33736, sample SAMEA104288483) | Azolla nilotica | place: Sudan | collected 1982 | study: EMG produced TPA metagenomics assembly of the PRJEB19522 data set (Is there foul play in the...
TTGCTCTGTTGCCAACTGCTTCAATATATCTCTCTCTAGTTTTCGTGGCAGGTTCCTTTCCATAACTGCTTGCTATATTCTGCCTCACCTATCACACTTGTCAATACCCTACCACCTCAATCCTTACATTCTTTCGCTATACTTTTCAGCCATACTTGCAACCTCTGCTACTAACTCATTTAGTAAACAAACATCCCAGCACAAATGTAAATAACCACTATCAGCCCTAGCTAAATTAAGTAAATCTTGTAAAAGTCTAATAGTCCTTTCCGTTTCCATACACGCAGTTTCTAAAGCTTAAAGTTGCGCTGAATTTAAATTATTCTGTCTTCTTAAAACACTTTTCAAATAACTATTCACAATCGTCAAATGTGTACGTCATTGGTGAAACACATTACTCAGAAATTGTCGTTTCTGTTCCCAAGATTGGGACAGACGCGATAACATTATATTGAAATACTTGTGAGTTTTAATTAAAATTTGCTGCATATTCCAACTTGTCCAACTAGCCACTCCACCTAGTACCAAAGCTGAAACCACAGCAATACCAATAATTAGGCGTAACCGCAAAGAAAAAATATAAAATTTCTGCCAAATTTTGTGGATTTATTTCACTTTAATATTCAGAAGTTTGCGATTATAAAATTTGATGAAAACAAGTTGACAGACTTAGGTTTATTTGAGATTTGTCGTAATTTAAGTGAATTGAAAATATAAAAATTAATATTTACACTCCAGTGAGAGCCTATTTATAAATTAAATATTAAGTAGGGTGTGTTACGGCTATGTAAGGATTTGGGAATTTGAGAGAGTGAGGATTAGCCGTAACGCACCATATTTCTCGGTGCATTAAGTTTTGCTATAAAGCACCCTACAATTTAATATTTACTTTATAAACCATCTCTGATACAGCATATTGCAACTTCACGTAGATAAACTAAAAATCCAAAATCAACCATCAAATGGCTTTTACTCCTAACTCCTGCTGTAACTATTTAGGCAAACCCGCATAACCAAAACTAACATTAAATCAGCGACACCAGATAGCCAAAGAATCAAAATTTGCCAACTTCACATTATTAAGTAAAGCATAACTTTGAGAACCGCTAATCTTTTGTAAAGGAGCAATACGTACATAATCTTTCTCCTTAATACCATATTTTGGCGGTGTATTACCATGATACAGATTTATTTTTAAATCTGGTCTGTTCTCAGTTTTGAAACTCTTGTCAAACTCTAAATAGCTAATTCCATTTTCAGTAATCAAACTCACTTTCCCCTGAATCCTGTGTTCCAGAGTATTAAAGCTTTCAGATGCTGCTACTGAATTAGCTACATTTTTTACAGACTGAGGCTGATTATTTATAGGAGTTGATTTTATTTCCTTTGTACAACCTAAGCTGAAAAAAATCACGATACCGACAATAACTAAAAGGTGGAATTTCATACTTTAACTTCCTTAAAATTATCCTTAATGACAATTTCAAGTATGATTCCATCATTTAAATTAATTTAGCCTGAGAACTTGTTTAGAATTCGGTCAATATTTATTGAGAAAAACAGCAATTAGCATCCTTAATGTGACAATAATTAATAGGTGAATGAAGCACAAAATATACTAAAAAAAGTCACACACTAAAGGATTATTACTGGTTACGGATACATTCTGAATTATTACTATTCGCATAACGTAATTTCCCAAAATCAGCAATATTCGATAAAATTAAAAAATCAATAGTTTTAAACTGTCTGTCAATAGCCGGTAAACTACATATTTTAGCTCCAATACTCAAATAAGCTTGTAAAATCTTCGGAATCTCAACATTATATATATTAGGACAATCTTGATCAATTTCCACAGAGTATTCTGAATTTGGCTCAACTAAAATACTTGGATGCATCAAACCATGATGCTGAAAGTAATAATAAGTACAAGTAGCTTGGACATGACATTGTGTCAGTAATGATGCACAACCAAAAACATATTGTTTTCCACTCCAAATCAAATAATTAGCTAATCCTTCCCAAAGTAAAAAAAATGTATGAAGATTCCGATATTCTTTAGCTATACACGCACGTCCAACTTCTACAGATGACTGAAGTAAAAGATCGGGAATTTTACCGATATTAAATATATCAGCAGAATCGAAACCTAAACCTTTACCAGCCATTGTATAGCTTTGCATCCTATATGTACCAATGGTTTTGCCAGTATGTTTAGCAACAAGTATCAAGTGATGACAAACATCATCAAATTTATCTCGATCCATTTGTGTAACATTAGAACCAGAAAATCCCAAACCTAGTTCTAAATTAAAAACCTCAAAACGCAAACGGAAGACAGATTCTAATTCTTCCTCATTTGCAGCCAGTCGTACAATATACTTGTCATTTTGCAAAATGGGGAAATCAATAGGATGTAGTTGAGAAGAGATGATATCGTAATACATTTACATCTGTTTTCCTACTTATACAGGAGCGGTCATCCAATTGTGGATTTTGAATTTTGGACGTTTGAGAGTCTCAGTCGAACAATTTTGAATTGATGACACAGATAAGTCCTGCGCTTTTACCATCAAGAAATTATTGAATAGAGGTCAGCAATCAGTAGGAAAGCCTTATTATTAGATAGCTTTACCTACAATATATTGTGCATATTGTGCTGTATGCATGAAAAATCCTACTCAGACTCAGATATAGAGCAGATAACAAAGATAATATACATTCAATGATTAGGGAGCATCCCAATAAAAGCAAAAATCACGGCGGTACTAGACCTCTTGCAGAATTAATTATATGTTATAATTAAGGGTTATCTTTGTTTTAGCCAAAAGTTAGAGTTGCACGCTTATGTTTGAATTAGCGAGCGCAAAGAACACCAAAAATACATAAAATCTAAAGCTCTCTATCATACCACAGAAACAATTTTGCAAGAGGTCTAGTACCGCCGTGAATTCAAAATGCTTCTTTCAGAAGAGCTACCCTAACAAAATATCTCCTTCGGAGACGCTACGCGAACAAAATTCAAAATGAATACGGCGTGAGCTTTTCCGAGGTTTAGAATGGTTGGTTTATTTACGCCTTACTGTACTAGTTCAAAAACCCCTTGAAACTCTCTTTCCTTCGCGTTCTTTGCGTCCTTTGTAGTTTGTTTATTTCATGCCTTAGATAAGTTGTATGGTCAGATAAAAATAAACTTACACATTTGGGATGCTCCCAATGATTATGAAGCTGAGATTACTTTTATTATCGACATATTGAACAATAAAATCTGGCAATAAGATACACATTTATAGGAAAATAGGCTGAAAACCCCGAAATAGAACCCTAAAAACTCTTTGACTTTTTAGGGTTCTATGTATTTTAAGTCGGGGATGAAAGCCATCTAGAGGCTTTAGCCTCTAGATGGCTTTTCCCCAGCATGACTTAAAGAAGATTGATTTTCCATCTTAGGGGTTATAAAGTTGCCTAAACTATGTTATCCTCATCTATTACCTTCTGCTTCTGAACCCTCAAAAAACCCCCGAACATATCTCCGGGGGCAAAAATGATTTTTCTTTCATTTGCAAACGCTAATAGCTGGTTAATTGCGATAATTATTACTGTAGCGAACCCTTGTACCAGCCCAAAGTAACTTCTCCCGCAGCGTTTGATAATATGAATTATTCTCCCGCAAAACAATAAATTTAGCCCGACAATTAGCCATTTGCACATCAACACGATGTCCCGGCCAAATTGAAGTAGATAAAACCCCATCCATCCACAATTTTGTACTTAAATCATAATCACCCAGAGGCCAAATACTTACCACCGAACCAGGGGGTAAAATCAGAGGACGACTAGAAAGACTCATGGGACAAATAGGTGTAATAGTAATTGCCTCCATGCCATCATGCATAATTGGTCCACTGGCAGAAACTGTATAACCAGTTGAACCAGTGGGAGTAGAGACAATTAACCCATCTCCTACATACTGATCAACTACCTCACCATCAATTTCCATTTCGAGAATTGAGGTAATCATCCGGTCAGCAGAAGCCGGTTTTACACAAAACTCGTTCAAAGCGAGGAACTGTTCAGTCACCGGTTCTAGGTTTGTCCGATCACCCTCATATACAGCCGCTTGCAACATCATCCTTCGCTGGAGAGCATAACGATCTTCAAACAGCCGATCCCAAACTTGTTCTGGATCTTGAAACTCATCCATTGACTCGGTTAAAAACCCCAAATGGCCTCCCACATTCACTCCCAGAATGGGGATACCAGCTGGGGCTAAATGCCTCGCACTCGTCAAAACAGTACCATCACCACCAAGTACCAAAGCTAAATCAATTGGTTGACTTGAGGATGCTAAAAACACCGGATAGGGGTTATCTTTTGGTCCGCTAGGCCCCACCAAAACTTGGCACTGATGGTATTCTAGTTGTTTAGCACAGAGTTCCGCCCAGCGTTTACTCTGGGAATCTCGCGCTTTATAAGCAATTATAACCTGCTTTAGTTGCACGTACTGTTACCATTTCAGGAGATTAAACTGCTCCATATCGACGGTATCACGGTTGCGATAAATGGCCAGCACGATCGCTAACCCAACCGCCGCTTCAGCAGCTGCCACGGTAATCACAAAAACTGTGAAAACTTGACCCTTAATTAATGTTGAATCGAGAAAGTTAGAAAATGCCATTAAATTCAGATTAACAGCATTCAGCAACAACTCAATTGACATCAGTACTCGCACAGCGTTACGGCTAGTAATTAAGCCATAGATACCAATGCAAAACAAAGCTGCTGCTAGTAATAAAAAGTATTGAAGTTGCATGATGGGTAATTGGTAATTGGTGATTGGTGATTGGTAATTGGTGATTGGTAATTGGTGATTGGTGATTGGTAATTGGTAATTGGTAATTGGGTGATTTATCTCCCTAGTCACCAGTTACCAGTCCCCATTACCTATTCTTCAGTTCCAGTACCGCTACCAGTTGATACCAATTCTCTGGGGCGTTCTGGCAAGGTTAAGATTGTTTGTGGCATATCAGAAGAAGCTACTTCGTCTGGTAAATACTCACGACGAGCCAAAATAATTGCTCCCACCATTGCCATCAGCAACAAAATAGAAGCCAATTCAAAGGGCAACAAAAAGTCAGTGAAGAAATGTTCACCAATCAAAACTATAGAACTTTCACCAGCCACAGGCACAGAGGAATATGCCCAAGGCGTTGCCAGTACCATCGTACTTAAAAGGGCAAAGAGTCCTATAGTCACCACAGATGTAATTATTTTTCGCAACCCAGCACTAGGTAAAGGTGAAAAATCCTGACGCTTGTTGACCAACATAATGGCAAACAAAATCAGCACGTTAATCGCACCCACATAAATCAAAATTTGTGCTGCTGCGACAAAATCACCATTTAGCAACAGGTACAGTCCAGCCATGCTGATGAATACACCACCTAGCAAAAACGCTGAATAGACGATGTTAGAAAACAGTACTACACCCAATGCTGCCCCAATCATCATTACACCTAATATGCCAAATGAAACAACTTGTACTCCTTCCGCTAGATTCACTTTATTTTGTCCTTATTTTGTCCTTTGTCAGTTGTCAGTTGTCAGTCGTTAGTTGTTAGTTGTCAGTCGTTAGTTGTTAGTTGTCAGTTGTCAGTTGTAGATATGTTCCGATGGAACTTTTATACTTATCAGTTTGTTAACTGTTAACTGTTAACTGTTAACTGTTTACTGTTCACTAATTTCTACAAGGTCTTCAAGGTCTTCTGGACGAGAACCACCACGGGGAGCATCTGCGGGTACGCCGTGGGGTTCGAGTACGCCTTTAGGTAGGTAAACCAGTTCGCGCAAGGGTATCACCATTGGATCGTCTGTTACCTTGTAAGGCAGTCGTCCTAGTGCTACGTTATCGTAGTTCAATTCATGGCGATCATAGGTAGCAAGCTCGTATTCTTCTGTCATGGATAGGCAGTTAGTGGGGCAGTATTCCACGCAGTTACCACAGAAGATGCAAACTCCGAAATCAATACTGTAGTGTTTGAGTTTTTTCTTCTTGATGGCTTTGTCCATTTCCCAATCAACTACAGGGAGGTTAATGGGACAAACACGCACACAAACTTCACAAGCTATGCATTTGTCAAATTCATAGTGAATCCTACCCCGAAACCGTTCCCCAGGAATCAATTTTTCATAGGGATACTGTACGGTAATAGGACGACGCTGCATGTGGTCAAAGGTGACAGATAAACCTTGCCCAATGTAACGCGCTGATTGTAATGCTTCTTTGGCGTAATCACCAACTTGTTTGAGGAACTTTAGCATTATTGGTGTCTCTACTCTTTTCAGGTGATAGATGATTGGTGATTAGTCATTAGTCATTAGTCATTACTTTTCTAATTTTGACTTTTGACTTTAATATCCCCACTCCCCTATTAGCTACCAAAGGCGAAGGGAAAACCTAATTTTAGGGCTGCTGTTAATAGGAGATTAACCAAACCAACTGGTAGCAAGAACTTCCATCCTAAATCTAGTAATTGGTCAATTCTTACCCGTGGTACAGTCCAACGGATGAGGATGGCCAAAAATACTAGAAAATAGGCTTTGAGTACGGTCATGGTAATGCCTAAAGCGGCTGTTACTACTTGGAGTACAGGGTTGTTAGGACTTACTCCTAGCACATTACCCAGTAAATCTATAGGGACAGGAAAATGCCAACCACCCAAGTATAAAATTGCTACTAGCAAAGAAGAAAGGATCAGGTTAATGTAAGAACCCAGGTAAAATAAACCAAATTTCATGCCTGAGTATTCGGTTTGATACCCTGCTACTAGTTCTTCTTCTGCTTCGGGTAAGTCAAAGGGTAAGCGTTCGCATTCTGCTAAAGCGGCAATCCAAAAGATTATGAAACCCAATGGTTGTCGCCAAATGTTCCAACCGAGAATGCCAAAATTAGATTGCTGATTGACGATATCAACCGTGCTGAGGCTATTAGACATCATTGCAATCGCTAACACACTCAGCGCCAACGGAATTTCATAACTAATTGACTGCGCTGCTGCCCGTAAACCACCCAATAGGGAGTATTTATTATTGGATGCGTAGCCTGCCATCAACAAGCCAATTGGCTGAATACTAGACAATGCAATCCATAAAAAGACTCCCATACCCACATTGGTAATGACGATATTCTCCCCAAAAGGGACAATCAGAAACGACAAGAATACCGGGATTACCACAATTACTGGGCCAAGAGTAAAAAGCCAGCGATCTGCTTTTGCTGGGACGATATCTTCTTTAAAGATTAGCTTTAGACCATCTGCTACAGGCACTAACAACCCAAAAGGCCCTTGATATTCGGGGCCAATTCGTTGCTGTGCCGCAGCAGAAATTTTCCGTTCTAGCCAGGTCGCAACCAGTACGCCCACCGTTGCACCAATCAGCATCAGGATCATTGGTAATGGCATCCAAATCGCTTTGGCTACCCCTGGTGGTATTCCTAAATCCCTGACAGATTGAATAAAAGTTCCTTGGAGGTCAATTCCTGCATTCATTTTTGCTACTCTTTAAATCTTCAAGTCATGGTGAATCACAACTAGTTGAGTTAATAACTGTAAATTCACTGGTTGATAATCTCTGCCGAGATGATGCCTAATTGTAGATTTGTTACCAATCCATGAGTTTAGTATATCCTGGGATGGTTTTCACGCCATTAACCAAGATGACAACTTCTACTTATGGTTGGGATTAAGAAAGAAGAGGGTGTGGAGGATGGTGGAGATGAGGAGGATGGGGAGGATGAGGGAGATGGGGGGAGCAGATGTGAAATTTCTGCTTTTAACTCCTGAACTCCTAATACTTCCGCCTAAATTGTCTTATTTTCCGGCACTGATGGCTGTGATGACAGCACCAATTTTAAGATTATCTAGTTGAGATATTTAAGTGCAAGCCCACTTCATCAGACAGATGACACTTATCAATCTGTCCACTGTTGGGCGTTAATCCCAAATCTCAAATCTAAAATTGGTTTCTTGTCACCTAATTGCGGAAAAATTCCTCTTAACTCTCACCTGTCACCTGTTAAGAGTCACCTGTTAAGAGTCAACTATTTTCAAGCTGGTTAACGCTTGTCGATGGGAATGTAAGTGATTTCGTGACGACCGTTATAAACTTGGGTAGGACGGAAAATCCGGTTTTCTGCAAGTTGTTCTTTCCAGTGTGCTAACCAACCAGCCACGCGAGCGATCGCAAATACAGGTGTAAATAAATCCGTGGGAATTCCCATTTTCCTATACACCAACCCAGAGTAAAAGTCAACATTAGGATAAATCCCTTTGCTGCCGACTTTCTCGGCCATTACCCATTCTACTTCTTGAGCAACTTCATAATACTTGTCGTAGCCAAACTTATCGAACAGTTGCTCTGCCAATCGTTGTAAGATAGTTGCCCGTGGATCTTTTACCTTATATACACGGTGTCCAAACCCCATAATTTTCGCCTTCTTTTGCAGACGATCTTCTATGTAGGAACGGGCATTATCGACAGAGCCAATTTCTTCCAACATCTCAATAACTTCTTCGTTAGCACCACCATGCAGCGGACCGCCTAAAGTACCTACCGCACTGGCAACCACAGCATAAGGGTCAGTTAAGGTAGAAGCTGTAACTCTCGCACTGAAGGTAGAAGCATTCATTGTATGCTCAACGTGCAGAATCAAACAGATGTCAAAAATTCGCGCTGCTAACGGATTGGGTTCTTTCTCATTGAGCATATACAAGAAGTTGCCGGCATAATCCAAATCATCCCTTGGTTTTACCGGATCATTACCCTTCCGCATCAACTGGAAAGCCGCTACCATTGTGGGAATTGTCGCTACTAAACGTACTACTGCATTCCGAATATAGACAGGATTATGTAAGTCACGACGAGAATAAAATAAACCCAAGGCAGCAGCAGAGGCTTGTAGAGCATCCATTGGATGACCGCTTTCGGGGAAGCATTTCATCATATCCCGAATGCGGTATTTTATCCGCCTGTGGGCACAAACTTCATCTTCAAAAGCCGCTAATTCTTCCTTGTTTGGCAATTCACCCCAGATTAAGAGATAAGCAGTTTCTAAGAATGTACTTCTTTCTGCTAATTCCTCAATCCGAATACCACGATACTCCAGTATTCCCTTTTGCCCATCTACATAACTAATACTCGATTGAGCTGCGGGAATGCCTTCTAAACCAGGCTTGTATTCGCACACCGTCATGGCTACACCATTTGCTTTGTGAAATATCTGAACACGGTAACTCACCAGAGATTATTTTCACCATAACAGTTGCCGATTTAACAAATATTCTATGCGAAAGGTCGAAAAACTGTTATAGCAGGTACTTGGGTGGTGTCAACCAGAACATTTGACTACGATCCAAAGGAGAAGCATCATCTGGTAGTTTTATTCCGATCATACCTGCTTTTTGAAGGAGGAGGCGTTCTTTTGCTTCCCCGCACAGGAGAATTTCTGCCCAACTACTCAAACAAGGCTCATGTCCTACTAATGCTATGGTAGTTTGTTGAGTATAATGTCTCGGTTCCAACCAGTTTGTGAGCCAATTGTTGATATTTCCTTCAAAGGTGAGATGGTGAGATATTTCTAATTGAGAACAGAGTCCCACAGTTATGAGTATTTCTGCTGTTTGGTGTGTGCGGACTAGGGAACTGGTGAGAATTAAATCAAAGTTTAAATCCAGTTTTAATAATCTTTGGGCTACTTTTTCGGTTTTTTCTCTTCCTTCTTTGGTTAGCTTACATTCTTCATCTTTTAGCCCTGGTTGATGTTCTTCGGCGATGCCATGACGAATTCAATATAGTTCCATATTTTTATTGTTGAGTATTCAACTATAAGTTAGGCCTTATCAAATTTATGGATATGCTAATAGGTTTAAACTTACTGCTTCGATCACACCGCGACCAACATCAATTATAATATCAGTATCAACAATAGTCGAGTTAGTCATGGGAATGTCACCACTCGTTTTTTATAACACTACCGACCCAAGCGTTGCTCTCTGTTAAATCTTGACATTCACTCCACATGCCAATAAATCCATCATTTATTAAGTCAATATCTAGTGACTAAGTAGCAGGTTCAACTAGAGGATATCTTTGTAGTAAAGAAGCAATAAAGTCGAACACTTGACGCTGTCCTTCAATGGGAAGGGATGAAAATTCATTTAATAATTCTTGTTGTGTCATTTGAGAGATTTTTGTTAGTTAGTCTAGGTTTGAACCAATAGAAGTTAATATTGGGTTTAGCTGATGCTAAATCAACCTACAGATTTCGTTCATTTGTTAGTTAACTCGCGCTCTTATTGGCGTAATATCTCGTAGATAAGCTGTTACGCCAATAAGAGCATAAATTATGTATATCATGATTTTTTTTCAATTCACGATTGTTGACAAACACTGAAAACGTATGCCAGCATCTCATAAGATGCTAATTCAATGTTAGTCATAATTAATCTTTCAAAAGTTATAGATTCTATAACAGAGTTCAAACGGAATACCATATAGCATTGAATTTTCGCAGCATATTAAGCAAATAAAACATCCTTTAGTTTTAACTGTCAATGGTAAAGCAGAATTGGTTGTTCAAGATCCCGAATCTTATCAGAAACTTTTAGATACTCCTGAGTTAGTAGAAACATTGAAAGGAATTAAAATTGGTTTGGAACAGATGCAGGAAGGAAAGGGAAAAAAGCAGAAGATTTCTTTAATGAATTGTTTGATAAGTTAGATATTGACCAATGAATCAAAAATATCAAGTTATGATCCCACCCGCAGCACAACAAGCAATAGAATAAGGATATTTTTGGTTTATTAATGAATCCTCTCGTAAAGCTAGAACATGGTTAGATGGATGACATAAAGTTATGTAACCACTATAAACAATGCCATTTCGCTGTTCTTTAGCATTCGAAAATGATTCTTCGGCTCAAGAAATTCGACAGATTAATGTAAAGATTCAGTTCTAAGCTAGAGGGATTAAAGAAGGTGTCTGCACAGCAGAGTTAACCATCCCTTTGATAGGTTGGTCGAAAAACTTAATTAGAGAAAGTACTTGAGGGTGACAAGTTTGTATAACCTTCAATAAATTGGCAGTATGTTGGAATCGCTCCATAGAAACAGAACCACCACTGACTTTTCCTTTTATCACTACTAAAGGTAACGTTAGTTCAGCTAAATAATTATCAAGGTCTATTGCGTA
>ERZ1034415.178-NODE-178-length-10715-cov-3.822608_pt1 | contig 10715 bp, 10 predicted proteins | sample MGYA00520582_ERZ1034415 | MGnify/ENA primary metagenome ERZ1034415 (study PRJEB33736, sample SAMEA104288483) | Azolla nilotica | place: Sudan | collected 1982 | study: EMG produced TPA metagenomics assembly of the PRJEB19522 data set (Is there foul play in the...
GATCACCTCCACCTAGTGCTTTAGATATACATTCATTTAGGCTCAATTATCCATGTATCAATGTTCAATCGATGGAGGAAAATGTGGGGAAGTTTTCATGCAATGAATTCATGGACATTGATGCATTATCTTGTTTTATGGAATATATATTCATATCAATGCAAGAAAATAATAATATATGGTATGGAGCTCAAGGATATACAATGAGTGGTGAGATGGTTAGTAGGCCTTTGCACCTTAGCTTTTTTGCTTCTCTTTGTACATTATCGAGAGCTTTGTGGTCTTTCAAGAAAATGAAAAAGTTAAAGCACCCGGAGGTATCAAAAGAAAGAAGGGATGACCAGAAAGGGAAAGAAGGAATGAAGCAAGAACAGAAACAAATAGAGACATTAAGCGAAGAAGTCATTTTCAGTCATTTCCAAGTGAGTGATAGCATGGATCAGGATTCTCCTGGTAGTGTATCTTCAACTAAAGGCGTAATATATAATCATGAAGTAAAGAGTGGTAGAGGGTTCTCAGTATTATGATTAGAGGCTTTAACAAAAAATTTTTGAGGGAAAAGGGACTTGACCCCAGACAGGAAAAGACAATAACAGACGCTTTGTTACTAGGGAAATTGAGAACCACTGCAGTAATTGAGTTAAAAGATGATTCGGTTAGTTTTATTCTTTTTTCTCTAATATTTGGGTTAAATTTAATATTGAATTTGTGATTGGACTAATTCTTTAATTAACGTGTAGGTCTTTCCTGATGGTTTCAAAGCTGCAATATGTCAATGTGCTTCATATGCAATCCATCAAGCTATAGAAAATATGGATGCTTATAAAGATAAACAAATTTATCTTTTAGTATGTGCAAACAACAAATGGGGTGTTGGCACATTAATAATAACAGGTATAAAGAAAGAAAATAGAGAGGACCATGTACTTTGTGTCACTGAGCATCCCGTCGGAAACTTGTGCATAAATAATGAGGTAAGTGCTATTATTTGTTTATTTAATTACTATGTTATATTTATCTAATTTACTTATGATTATATTTGTGATAGATATTTGAGCGTTCATTATCGTATGCGCGTCTACACTATGGTGATTTTTTGTTGATACAATCTCTTCTTAGATTGATGCTCGGGGATAAAGTTTTGCAGGTAAATAAGAATTTGTAATTTTAATATTAGATTTAGTCTTGAGTAACCAAAATAAAGGAAAAAATGCTTTTGTTCATATGGAGTAAAGATATATCGGTCTGATTGATTTTATATGGATTGATTTCATGTAGATGAATGTAGAAGATGCGTGTAAACTGATAGAAGTGTGTAAAGACGAGGAGACTAAAGCTTCAAACTTGGTGAAAAGTTGGACTGAGCCAGTACATGATTGCTTGAAATTATGGAAAATGAAGAAACCAAGAATATAGGTAAGTTTTGTAAGGCATAAGCTTTAAATATCGATTTTGAAATATAGAGTCTAAGGTGTTTTATATATGGGGCATACTAGGCTATCCCAAGTTATCGTATGATGTGTAAGACCATAAGACATACAAAGGTAGTGCTTCGTTGTATAACTTTTTGTTTTCGTGAATCATATAGGAAATGTGAAAATTGAACAATAAAACTTCTCTTCTCTTGAATCCTCACAGTGCTTTACTTACCATTATGTTATGTTTAATATTCTTCTTTGGATTGCTTCAATGTGAATTTCCTTTAAGGTTTACAAAACCCACATAGGCTTGTATGAGCATCTGGAAACTTGGTTTCCTACATATATCACATTAGTGTCTTTGTCATGCTCTTCTTTTTTAGCATTAGGGTTGTTTTGTAAGTTCTATTAATGAATATTAAGTGACAATTTATTTCATAACGAAAACTTTTTCTGATCAATGCTATTGTAAGATCCTATTTCTAGATGGTACTTACAAAAATGAAGAACCCATAATTGTTGTTTATATCTTATGTACACTTCAAAGACCTTATGGACAACCTGAATCCTATATTCTCTGAAAGACTTACGACTGTATATCCTGCATATCAGCATGTGTAATTTTACCTGTTTGGTTTCAGGAAGTCAATGAAGGTTGGGAAATAAAAACTTTGAAACTTTGCTTACACTTCAATCTAGTTATTAGTTTTCATTAAAGTTCTTGGAGAATAACTAGTGTGCTTTAAAGCTTTCCAGCCGATCGCTTAATATTACATTTGTTGGTGGAGCTTTGATCCCAATCATTTGCCACAAGTTTTGTTGTGCTGTATTGGCATTAAGAGATGGTAAGTTATAAAACTAACCATAGGTAAGGAATGATTGTCTACACTTGGTGTGGCATTTAGAGATGAGGTATGATTGCTCATATTGTAGTGCTGAATTGGCGATATGCTTTGAAGCTAAACCATAGGTAAGGTATGATTGTCTACACTCTGTCCTTTCAAATGTTGAAATATTTGGATGGTAGCCAATTTGTATATGACTTGTACGATGTGTAAGCACTTTTATAGATGTAATAATCTTTTGAAGAACATCGCAACAATCACTCAATCAGTCATAACTAATCTTAAATAATTTCTTTTTAATCAATTAGAAATCTACTGAGTCTGCTACATCCCAAAGTATCTAGACAAATATGACGGGTAGTTGGGCCTCGGGACAGAGAAATAGAAAATATAGATATATAGATATCTATTTGGCTCCGGTACAGTCTCTGTACCTATCTTATATGATTGATCTTACTTAACTGATCTTATATAATTGATCTTACTTCCTTAACTGATATATGATTGATCTTACTTAACTGATCTTATATGATTGATCTTACTTCCTTAACTGATATATGATTGATCTTGCTTGCATATGAAACAGCATAACAGCCTTCACCTAACCATTAACCTTCATGCCAATCATAATTACAAAATTTCCAGGAACTTTATATGACATGATTCCTCATACGCATATCCCACACTAAGAGCCAAATTCAGACCACATCCAATCTTATTGAAAATATCTCTGCTAGAGCAACCCTAAACCCTCTCTATAATGTCATTCTGACCAGTGAATCGAAGGATATTGATTGAACAAGGGTATGTGTACATATGCTTGCTGCTTGGATGGATTAACACCTTTGCATTCTCAATACAGGCAAATCTTCCGTACAGCATGATTTGCCACGGAATAATTTCCAGAAGCTTGCATGCCTTAGCCCTCACGTATGACAGAAGCATTCTCATCTTTCCAACCTTGCAATCAAAATATAATTCTTTTAGAGTTTCAAATCACAAGAATAGTTCGACATATTTTTAACGCTGAATAAAACAATATAGACATTTAAGTGGTTTTAGAGCTATCTATGATTTTAGTATGCTCGGTAAAAGCAGTTAAAAGGCCAGAAGCTCTAGCTTTACAGAATTTGTCCGAAAACAGAGGTCCAGCAGTGTTAATCATTCTGACAAAAGCTGCAACACCAATTGCAGCCAAGCTTCGATGGGATCTCTTTATAAAACCAGTTATGGCCTCTTCGCTATGGCCTTGTTGCGCATAGCCTGCAACAGTGGTCCAAGTGATGGCATCTCGGATAGGTAGTTCATTGAACACTTGTTGAGCTTTAGTCAGCAGACCACATGTTCACAAGAGCAGCCCCGGGACTCCATCTTTCTTGAAGAAACCAGTCTCATCGATCTCATCGTGGATCGCTTCCGCCAGCGAGAGATCCCGTGCATGACTGATGCTCTTCAAGGTGCAAGTGAAGATCGAGGTGGCGGGAGGGATGTGGGACCTCGTCATGCATTTGGAACACGAGAAGGCGGAGCTGGGCTGCCCGTGCTGTGAATATCCTGCGATGAGGGCAGACCAAAACACAGCATCTGTTGGAAGCTATTTCTCCTGGATTCAATGCTCACAATCTCTCCAGTATGTGTAGTGTGTTCTGCTCTTTTAAGCAGTGTCATAATAATGCAGTCGCAAGTCCTTCAAAAGTGCTGAAGTAGTGGTCATTGTATTGTTGAAATCAATGTCTTGCCTCTGTCGAACCTGTCATGCTCATTGGCCTCAATCAGATGGTGAAAATTTTGGTTTCTCTTGTGTTTTTTATATCTTTGGAATCAATGTAATTGCCTTGGTAGAATTTGGCATTGTTTTCCTTGTCCCCTCGTGTTTTCAATGTGGGTGACTAATTAGTGGAGTCTAAGGTTTTCTAGTCCACCTTACCTTCTGTCAACTTAGATCAGGTCTCCCCTCTGATTTGTGACCATTGAAGCGCCCCTTCCCTTGCCTTTTCTTCTCTTGGTTTTATGATCAGAGAATGCTGTTGACTTGTCACTTTTTCCATGTGATGTCTGATCCCTGCTAATTTGTCGCGAGTAATGGTTGATCATGGGTTTTCTAATGGTATTACTCTGAAATATTTGAAACTGAAAGGCTCAAGTGGTATGATATTTTGTATTGGAGCAAGGGATCAGTGGTTAAAGTTTCTCAGAGGCCTCTGGGTGTGTAAGCCTTGAGGCATAATCATATCATAACTAGTAGAGCAGTTAAAAAAGAGCAGTGGCTCATAATTTCAAGAAAAAGTTAAGCAAGATGAGGTTAAGAAGGATTTATATGGGAAGATTCTACAGTTCTGCAGGGACACCTTCTCTTGCGTTCTGCTCCCCCTATATTTCGGTCTCTCCTGCCATAATCCAACATAAGAAGCTGTATTTTTTTTACAAGAAAGGCATATTTTTCTCTTTTTTTATAATACTAACTAAAATTACTAAATTGATATTTTATACAATTCGAAGTTTTGATGATAGCATTTTTTCTGGGTTCCCATTTTAGTTTCTGTATGAGGAAGGATTTTCTTCTGGTGAGAGATCAGGAATGATAGGAGTAACACAACGCGAAGAGTTGCAGTTATTGCAACAGCGAAGAGGTTATCACACGAAATGAAGCTAAAACTTGGCCAGGAAGGGGGCTTTCAAGTATGACATGGCAAACAGGTTGGGGAGAATACCTGGATCAAGTTCATGACAGATGGAATCTTACTTAGAGAAGTGCAGGTCAGCCTAACATGCATAGTATATATAACTTTACTACATTAGCAGATCATCGTATGCATTCTTATGCGTGAGGTCTTGTGATCTCTGTATGTCTAATGTATAAAATCGTTATGAGGCCATAAGGAACTCTTAACTTTTAGTTTGGTTGTAGATTTGATGATTTAAATGAACCTTTGCTCATTGTAATTTTCTCTTTTGCCTGCCATCAGTCAGATTTCAGATTTCTTGTTGAGAAAATACTCAGTCATAATTCTTGATGAAGCACATGAGAGGAGTTTCAACACAGATATTCTCATTGGCATGCTATCAAGGGTGGTGCCATTGCGCCAGGTACGTATAACTTTCGAAGGAAGGAGGGAACTGGGAAATGCTGCTGAATATGTTAATGATTCCTTTTTTGTAACCACTTACGGTTTTGTGATAAGTAGATATATAACATTTGCTAAACCTCTTCAAAACAGAACTAAAGTTTCTCCTAAATATTGTAAATTTCGATGGGTGGGCCAGACTGATGTTACTGTTTATATTCTGGAATAGTTGAGCTGTGCCTGAATCTCAAATATTTGATGTGAAAATATGGTTTGACATTTTCAGTGAATGTTTTTGGCTACATTACAATCATACAAGTATTAGAGTAAGATTGCTGTTTATGTTAGAGTTTTGTTCTATATCACATTATATAGTGTGTGCTTGTTTCTCAAATGTTTAATATGAAGATATTTTTTCCATTTGGGGCTATGAAATCAGTTAACCTTCAGTGAGAAATTGGTGCAACTTTTTTTGTGATAATGTTTTTTGGCTATGTATTGATTATGGTTACTTTGGGATGTCAGAGTTTATATGAAGAAGAATGCAAATCAGGTAAAGCTGCTGTTTTCTCACTAAAGCCTGTGATTATGAGTGCGGCACTGCGGGTAGATGAATTTGTAGTGAACAAGGGTCTATTTCCTTGTTCACCTCCTGTTGTGCATGAGCCTGCTGGACAATTTCCTGTGACAGTCCATTTCTCAGCCAAGACAGAGCTTGTGGATTATGTGGGTAAAGCTTTCAAAAAGGTTTGTGCAATTCATAAGAAACTCCCGTGGGGGGTTGTTCTTGTTTTTCTTACTGGAGAAGCAGAAGTACATCACCTTTGCAAGAGGCTTCAGGATGCTTTTCCAAGCAAAGATGGAAAGAAAAAAACTAACAAAGCGTCATTAGATGACGAAGAAAACTTTGTAGATGAATTGGCCAATGTGCAGCACTATGAACTTGATGAAATGGAAAGAGATGAGAATTGGGATGTGGCAGAAATGAGCAATGACTCAGATTCAGAAAGTGACCTTGAATTTGCTGAAGAAGAGAGAATAATTCAGGAAAAACATGATTCAGATTGGAATGCTAAAGATGGTCTGTGCTTGGCTGCCATCAAAGATGCATTTGATGTGCTTACTGGAACAGTGAATATCAGCGAGTCATCTACATCATCTACTCTAAAGAAAGATAAATCTCCTGTAGGTGCTGGACCCTTGCATGCGCTGCCACTATTTGCACTCTTACCAGCATCTGCACAGCATAAGGTATTTGGGACAGTTCCTGAGGGTTCAACGTTAGTGGTAGTTGCAACAAATGTTGCTGAAACTTCTATTACAATACCTAGCATTAGGTATGTTGTGGATTGCGGCCAAGCTCAAGAAAAGCTTTATGAGCAAGGAAGTGGGACTGCGAAGTATGAGAGTGGATGGATAAGAGCATCTGGGGTTCAACGTGCTGGTAGAACTGGGCGAACAGGTCCTGGGCACTTTTATCGAATTTATTCATCTGCCATCTTTAATGACACATTCCCTGAGTTCACGCAACCAGAAATTCGAGCCCCCATAGGGAGCCTAATTCTGCTTTTGAAGTCTATGGGAATCGTCAAGGTACTTGTTTTATGTTACAAGTGATTAGAGATCTAACAAAATGTTTCTAACTGACTGCTTGGGGCTATGCAGGTGAATAACTTTCCATTTCTATCTCAACCTGATAAGCCAGCACTTACCGAGGCTGAGTATTGTCTTCATGCTCTGTCAGCACTGGATCCTTATTCAGGTCTTTTAACACCTCTAGGACAGGCTATTGCATTATATCTGATCGGCCCACGTCATTCAAGAATGTTACTCACTGTCATGCAAATAGGTTGCCCTTCTGATGTAAAAGAAGCAAGTTTATTGTTGGTATATGCAGCTGCAACTGTAGCAGCCCTAAGCTTGGATTCCCCTTTTGTGATGAGCAGTGATTCTGAAAAACAGAAGATAGAAGCATCAAAGGTTCAAAAGTTGCTCATCGGTGAGAAAACCGTTAAAAAAGTTGAGCTCTTACATAAATTTTAGACATCCTTTGAGTGATGCTCTCAGCATAGTCAGAGCATTACCTGCATATGAAATTTCCAGCGATCCAGAGGAATTTTGCACCATGCAGCACAAGCATGCTAGAATATTGTATGAAATGTCGAAATTGTGGAGACAACTTGTGCACATATATATTACATTCAGTAAGAATGCAGATACAAAAGTAATTCCTACATATAGTGAAATGAATGCATTCGGTGTCGAGGGTGAATGGAAAGCAACTCTTGGAGATAATAATATCAGTACTAAGCATGAGCATGTGTTGCGACAAGCCATATCTGCTGGTTGGGCTGGTAGACTGGCATGCAAGTTGAGTTTACAGGATTTGATAACGGTACACAGAGGAAGGAGAGCAATGAAAACACAAGGGAACTCCATATCAAGTATGAAGCACACCAGAGAGAGTCTACAGTCATCCCTCTTCATCCTTGAGAAAAAGTGCACCTGACTTTGTTGTCTACAATGAACTTGTTAGCACATCCAGGCTTTATATGAAGATGGTTACGGGTGTAGATGCTCAGTGGCCAGTCATACATGCAAACACATTGTGCACATTTCCAAAAACCCTTGATTTATCCGCTTCCTTGGTATGACCCATTTTCAGGTAATATCCACTGTTGGGTATCACCAAGTTTTGGTCCCTACTTGTGGCAGCTTTCATTGCATAAGTTGCCTTTAAGAGTAAGCACCATCGGGTTTCTGTTTTTGCATGCGCCCTTGTTAACTTGTCTCCAAACCCAGCAGCTGATCCAGCTACTTTATTTTTACCTGCAAATAGGGCACAGGAAAGGGTCTGTGAATTAGTACACTGTATGGAAGCTGCCTCAGTAGAGTCGTTCGAAGCTGGAAACCATGTGAGATGTTCAACCAGATTCTCTTTGAGGAGGTGCTTTTGTGGGTACAAAAGAAGTCCCATTTGCAACTGAAAATAATCTGGGAAACTCTGCAATCAGAAGTTTCCAAAGAGAGGAAATAAAACAATTTTGCTTTCCATCAATGGCTTGCTGCTATATGCTGAATTCGTAATCTTACATGATAGACATCTGGGAGACTTGAATCTCAGGGAAATTATGTGAGGCTTGTGCAGTTCTCCATCGTCAATTTTATTGAGGTTGCACTTCATGTGATTTGAGGATCCATGAGGTTGCCAGATTGAGCTCACCAATGATCGTCTCCAAAATGCATCCTAAATTCATCATGTGATTGCAATTGGAATCGATTCTGAAATTGCCACCGTGATCTAGCATTTTTTGTTGATGCATTTGTAAAGAGTGGAAAAAGCCTAGCCACGGACAATTGCACTAGATGATAACCATTTAATCACATCTCACAGTAAATGTCCCACAATCCTTGCCGATGTTCAATTATAAACCATTGTCATGTACTAATACGAGAAACTGATGACTAATGCATAGTGAGGATTTTCATCCTCATTTGGGAAATGTAGACAAAAACTAGATTAAGTGACCAAAAAAAGATGTCAATAAAAATAATTAGTTGGAGCTCTATTGGTTCGAATTGTAGCTCAAATGTTTGGAGCTCATTACTATGTGGTGATCATGGGTTTGATATACTTACACCCACATCTTGTGTTCTATTCTTCGCCCTTGCAATAAACATCATTGCTCTCAATAACCTCCCAACTCACATAATCTATGACCCTCGACTACCGGCATTCTCCATTGTTGTAAGTGCCATCTGCTCATGTCAACGTCTTGTGCCACCCATTTCTATAATCATATTAGTGCAACCATAACTTATTAGACTCTTCTATTACATTCCACAAAAAGCAATCCCCACACATATGTTCTGGGCTAAATAATATTTTGAATGTACGCTTTTGTTGATGGATCTGTTATTGTTTAACCGTCATTCTTGTTAATGTAATCAAGTCCCAAGTGTTATCCATCTAACACTCCCCTTCTCTTCTCTCATACACACATCTATTCCACTACATATAAAGATTGCCCACATTGAGTTTCTTGACCTTGTATGTGTCATTGGCTAACAAACCTTTGATTTTAGTAAGGACAACCTTCAAACCCAACTAACATTCCTTGTTCTGAAGGTCATCCTACTCCATCTTTAAGTGCTAGCATTGTTCAGCACAAAGGTCGATTTTCTAATGCCAGAATTGTTGAGCAAGTTGATCTAGTTTGTGCATACCTTCATACATTTAAAAAAATCACATACATACATACAGACACACATGTTCCAATTGGTGGTGTTTTGAAATGGGAGTGTATGGACCAAAAATCACATGCCAATCATGATCATCCATGAAATTTCCTTTCCTTTTATTGCATACATACATTCAGACACACATTTGGTGGAGTGTTTTGAAATGGGAGTCTATGGATCACTCTAGGTCCAAAACTTGCATGTAAATCATGGTTATCCATGCACAACAATTCCTACATTTCCTTTCCTTTTTTTGCATGCATACATACATACACACATGCACCAATTGGTGAAGTTGTGTTTTGAAATGGAATCGATTTCCTTTTCTATTTTTGCATGCATATACATAAATTTACCAAGTTGTCGAGTTGAGTTTTGAAATGGGAGTCTATGGATAGGTCTAGGTCCAAAAATCACACGTAAATCATGGTTATTCATGCACAACAGTCCCTGCATTTCCTTTTCTTTTTTTGCATATATACATACATATAGACACAGTCACAATTCATACATACACTTCTTCATTCATACATGCATTTACATTACGTGCACTTACATGCATGCCTATTATGTGTATATCAATTACATACACATTATATGTCAATGCAAATGCATTCATGCACATGCACATTATAATATGTTGATTCATGCACATGCACATTATAATCCGTTGATTCATGCACATGCACATTATCATATGTTGATTCATGCAAATGCACATTACATGTCGATGCCGGTACATTCATGCACATGCACATGCACATACACATAACAAACTCATGCACATTACATGTCATGCATATGCATATACACTTGCACACATATACATACATGCATATTCAAGCAATTTAATTTTTTGTCCATTTTTGTACTTGACTATGTTGCGTTGAAGTCGAGGAGTGCCAAAAATCAGAAAGCAAGAAATTAAAAGAGTTGACATCAAGAATGGAAGATCAAAAAGAAGAAGAGAGGAAATGGAAGAAAAGGAAATTGGATGTAGGATCATCAAAAGATCCAGGATCACCTAAGCATCTAGAGTCACCAAAACATCCACGATCACCAACACATTTAGGGTCACTAAAACATCTGAGATCACCTCCACCTAGTGCTTTAGATATACATTCATTTAGGCTCAATTATCCATG
>ERZ1034415.179-NODE-179-length-10669-cov-81.547296_pt1 | contig 10669 bp, 2 predicted proteins | sample MGYA00520582_ERZ1034415 | MGnify/ENA primary metagenome ERZ1034415 (study PRJEB33736, sample SAMEA104288483) | Azolla nilotica | place: Sudan | collected 1982 | study: EMG produced TPA metagenomics assembly of the PRJEB19522 data set (Is there foul play in the...
TAAGCTAGAGAAGAGGGTAATGAGAACTTGAGGGCTTAGGACTGGTGTTGAACCGGAATGAGTTGAAAAGGAGGGACGAGCCTCAATTTATAGGATGGCCCATGGGCTAGGTGAAGACACATGCAGGAGAAGATGAAGGTGCATGACTTTCCTAGAATGTTCTGGAATGTTCCAGAATGGGAATGTTCTAGAATGCTTTCTTAGTGTTCTATACATACATCATTTAATGATGAGATAATTATCATCATGTAAATTACATAGCTCAATGGATAAGTTGATACAACATGAATGCTATGGTCAATGGTTCGAGTGTTGGCATGACCATTATCGTGACACTATCCCCCTTTTAAAACGACGAGTGTGACGAGTCGCCAAGGATGAAATATTAGGTTTTGTTGGATACTTACGATGGAAAGCATCAACAAGATCCGACGCATTAGTAACATTCTCGGCAGGCTCCCAAGTACGATCGTTGGGACCATATCCTAGCCAGTCCACCAAGTAATATAGCTTATTGCGGAGGATCTTAGAATCGAGAATAGCTGCTACCTCATATTCGGGGCCATCAGCAAGTTGAACAAGAGGTGGTGGGGGCACAACACGATCTGGAAGAGTGCTAGGAGTAAAAGGCTCAAGGAGAGAACAATGAAATACGGGATGAAGACGAAGAGTGGGAGGAAGATCCAAGCGAAAAGCCACATCATTGATTTTTGTAGAAATTTTGAATGGGCCTAGGCGTTGGTGATCCAATTTATCACAAGGGCGAGTTGTTCGCACGTGTCGTCGTAGAAGCCAGACAAGATCCCCCTCTTGGAAGTTATGTGGAAGACGATGGCGGTCCGCAGACTTTTTATGGGATGTTTGAGCATGTTCTAAATGGCTCAACACCTCTTCGTGTATATGTCGAAGGTGGGACAGGCGATCTTCAGCGGCTGGATTAGAAGAAACTTCAGGAAGTTCTAAGAAATTCCATCGAGGGTGATGACCTGTATATGCGAAAAATGGAGTAACCTTACTAGAAGAGTGGACCGAATTATTGTATGCAAACTCTGCAAAATGTAAAATAGCAGCCCAATCATCTTGTTGATAGCTGATAAAACAACGAAGATATTGTTCTAATGTTTGATTCGTCCGCTCAGCTTGCCCATCAGTTTGTGGATGATAACTTGATGAGAGGTTACAAGAAATCTTCAATAGTGATAATAAATGCCGCCAAAATTTTGAGATAAATTGGGGCCCACGATCACTAACGATGCTATCTGGAAGGCCATGATGTCGAAATACCTCGCGCATAACAAGATCAGCTGTCTGCTCACTAGTGATGGTCTTGATACAGGGTAGGAAATGCGCCATCTTGGTAAAGCGATCCACCACAGTTAAGATTGTATCAAATCCTTGAGAAAGGGGTAAATCTGTGATAAAATCAAGCGAAATAGATTGCCAGGGTTTTGTTGGGATCGGTAAGGGTTGTAGCAATCCAAATGGATGGTGACGAGGAATTTTTGTACGACAACATGTGTCACACGTACGCACATACTCCTCAACAAAGCTATGGAGCTTAGGCCACCAGAATGCTCGACGAACTAACTCCAAGGTTTTTTGAATACCAAAATGCCCAGCCATATAAGTGTCATGGCAATGTTGTAACACCTTGAGACGAGAAGACCCATCAGGGACATAAATAAGACCCTTATAAAAGAGTGTGTCATTTTGCCATGTGAATTGACTATAATCAACACGAGGATGTTGCGCCTTAGAGCAGGAAGCACGACTTGGATCAATATGATCAAGAACTTCTTGAGCAAAGGGATCAGTGTGGATATCCTGACGAATAGAATTAAGGATGTTGGAATCGAGTGGCATATCTGAAACTTCCACTGCTTGCAATCGTGCAGGTCCTAAAAGAATTTGTTGTTGATCATCAAAGGCTGCCTCACCAGGACGGGGTGCCAGATACGTCCGTCGAGATAAAGCATCCGCCTTACCTTGTTGCAAACCTGGTCGATATATAATTTTAAACTCAAAACGAGTGAGAAATTGTGCCCATCGAGCCTGCCGTCTAGTCAACACTCGAGCATTTTGAAAGTAGGTCAGATTTTTATGGTCACTGTAAACTAGTATTTGATGAAGAGAACCCTCCAAGAAATGTCGCCATTGTTCAAAGGAGTCAACAATAGCAAGCAACTCTTTATCATGCACCTCATAATTGATTTCTGCAGCATTGAACTTACGTGAATGGAAAGCCACTGGATGAAGTTGTCCATCATCTCCTTGTTGTGATAAAATGCTTCCAAGAGCAAAATCGGATGCATCAGCTTCGAGAACAAATTGCTTGATGGGGTCAACATGAGCCAATACTGGGGCTGATGTAAATGCTTTCTTTAAATCCAAAAAAGCCTGCGCAGCACTAGCTGTCCAGATAAAAGTCTGATTCTTTTGTGTGAGCCGCGTGAGTGGCAAAATTATTGTTGAATAACCCTTAATGAATTTGCGATAGAAGTTCGCAAATCCTAAGAAACATTGAATATCTCGGACTGAATGGGGAGTTTGCCAATCTAACACTGTTTGGACTTTAGCTGGATCCATAGAAATACCTTCGGACGAAACAACATAGCCCAAAAATTCTACTTGTTTGCAATCAAAACTGCATTTCTCCAGCTTAGCATAAAGGCCATATTCACGCAATCGTTGTAAAACTTGTTGCACATGGGCATCATGCTCTTCTTGTGTAGTGGAATAGATCAACAAGTCATCTAAGTAAATAATCAGAAAGATATCAAGAAAATCCCGAAAGATATCATTAGCCATATGTTGAAAAACTGCAGGTGCATTAGTAAGCCCAAATGGCATGACGGTATATTCAAAATGGCCATATCGAGTCCGAAAGGCTGTCTTCCATTCATCTCCAGGACGAATTCGGACAAGATTATAAGCACCTCGAAGGTCAATCTTGGTAAAAAATTTTGCCCCACTAATTTGTTCTAAAAGGCTAGAGATCAGAGGTAGTGCATACCTATTTCTGATAGTGACCTTGTTTAATCCCCGATAATCCACCACCAAACGGAGAGAGCCGTCCTTCTTTTTCACAAAGAAAATAGGTGCCCCAGCTGGAGACTTTGAATGCCGAATGAATCCGTTTGCCAGATTTTCATCAATGTATTGTCGAAGAGCCTCTAGCTCGGTTGGCGACAAATTATAGATTGGCCCCCATGGTGGGTCTTTCCCGGGTTGTAGATCAATGGGACAATCATAAGGTCGATGCTCAGGCAGTATGTTAGCTTTCTCTTTGTCGAAGACATCTGCAAAATCATTATACTTGTGTGGAAGCTGAATTGTTGAACTACCCTTGGGGTCCGTAAAGGGCTTCACTGATACTGCAAATAGAAACAACTCCTCTGTTCTCCCTTGTTTGCGTAGTTGTTGTAATGAAATAGAAGGAATGCCGAGACAACCATGATCTAACATTTGTGAAACTTCTTTGCCTTGACTTTGACAACTTCTGATTATTCGCCTTTGCCAGTCAATACTAGGGTTGTGAAGCTCAAACCAAGGTAAACCTAGGACAAGTGGGTGCTCCGGACTACTAATAATATTGAAAGATATTATGCAAGCCAAGTCACCTAAAACTATTCGCACGGGCTCAGACTCTTCAACTATGGGTCCAGAAGCAATAGGGCGTCCATCAATGACTACTACGGAAGCTGGATATGGGAGTTTATGCAAGGATATTTTCTGTGATAAGGCAAATTCTCTATCCATGAAACAAGAATTGGCTCCGGTGTCTAGGAGGGCGAAGACATGAACTTGACGTTGACTTGAGGTATGGACTTCTACTTGGGCTAAGAAAACCTTGCTTACTTCTTTAGAAGAAATGGAACCAGTACTAGAGTCAGGCTGTACAGATCTAGGACTGTCCAACCAAATGGCTCCTATTTTGGCTGGACCTATTCGTTTAACTCTTCTTCTAATTGACTCAAAACTTCAAATCTATTTGAAAGAGATGGGCTATTATCTTCTCTATTTGGGAGTTGAGTTGGGCTATTCAGATTGTTTTCGGATATTCTTACTAGATTAGACTCAGGCTTAGTAACGATTTGGTTTACCTGGCGCTTTGGCCTATTGGGACAATTGATAGCAATATGTCCGGGACCCCCACAGTACAAACATAGGCGGTTTGCTCGACGTCTTTGCTTTTCCTCATCTGATAATGGCCCCCGTCGTCGTGTTGCTTCAATCTCCATAGGTGTAGGCATATCCATTGGAGCGGTGTTAGAGGATTGCCTAGAAAGTGGCCTTGCTACAACTGATGCGTAAGGTGTGGGTTCTAACCTTGATCGAACCATCACTTGTTGTCGCTCGGAACGCCTTTCGAATAATCTATTGTCACATCTTACTGCTCTACTAATTGCCTCTGTAAGTGATTTGGGATCCTCTGGAAAAGTAAGAAGCAAATCTTTAACATCATTGCGAAGGCCATACCGAAATTGCTCCATTAATGCTTGCTCATCCCATGGAATGTCAGACGCAAGGAGACGGAAGTCAGCGGCATAGGCTGAAGCTGGACGATCACCTTGTCGAAGCCTACGAATCTTATTAATAGCTGTCCTTACACTGTCTGTGTCTCCAAAACATGCTTTGAATTCCTCAATAAAAGCTTCAAAATTATCTAACAATGGAGATTTTTTCTCTAATAATGGCGCAAACCAAGACAAAGCTGAACCACTTAATAAAGTACCTACTAGTCCCACTCGAGAAGCTTGAGTTGGGTAACGTGTCGGGTGCATTTGAATTACCAATCGTACCTGATTCAAAAATCCCCGAAACTGAGAGCGCGTCCCATCAAATCTTGCTGGAAGACTAATCTTAGGTTCCTTAAAAACTCCTTGACTTTCTATTGCTTGTTGTTGTGAAGATGCTAGAGCCATCTCTAACTGTTGAACTCGTTCCTCGTATTGTCGTACTCTTTGTGCCAATTCCTCGTCTTGTTGTCTCTTTTCCATAGTGACATGCTGAAGATCTCCAAGTAGACGTTGATTCTCTTGTTCAAGCGCCACGAACTTGCCTTTCAAGCTTTCAAGCTCTGATAGGACAAATTGGTGTTCCTCAATACTAATGGACGCCATTAGAATATTAGAAGATCTTAGATACAGGTGGAAAGAATTCCGGTTCAAACTGTCAGCACAAGGGACAAGATAAAGGATAGAGATTGTATAAGAAAGAATGATGATATATATTATGATAAAGAAGGAATGTTACAAGTTGTGAGGAATAGAAGATGAATACAGGTAGAGAATTAGGAGAATAGTATAAGCTAGAGAAGAGGGTAATGAGAACTTGAGGGCTTAGGACTGGTGTTGAACCGGAATGAGTTGAAAAGGAGGGACGAGCCTCAATTTATAGGATGGCCCATGGGCTAGGTGAAGACACATGCAGGAGAAGATGAAGGTGCATGACTTTCCTAGAATGTTCTGGAATGTTCCAGAATGGGAATGTTCTAGAATGCTTTCTTAGTGTTCTATACATACATCATTTAATGATGAGATAATTATCATCATGTAAATTACATAGCTCAATGGATAAGTTGATACAACATGAATGCTATGGTCAATGGTTCGAGTGTTGGCATGACCATTATCGTGACACTATCCCCCTTTTAAAACGACGAGTGTGACGAGTCGCCAAGGATGAAATATTAGGTTTTGTTGGATACTTACGATGGAAAGCATCAACAAGATCCGACGCATTAGTAACATTCTCGGCAGGCTCCCAAGTACGATCGTTGGGACCATATCCTAGCCAGTCCACCAAGTAATATAGCTTATTGCGGAGGATCTTAGAATCGAGAATAGCTGCTACCTCATATTCGGGGCCATCAGCAAGTTGAACAAGAGGTGGTGGGGGCACAACACGATCTGGAAGAGTGCTAGGAGTAAAAGGCTCAAGGAGAGAACAATGAAATACGGGATGAAGACGAAGAGTGGGAGGAAGATCCAAGCGAAAAGCCACATCATTGATTTTTGTAGAAATTTTGAATGGGCCTAGGCGTTGGTGATCCAATTTATCACAAGGGCGAGTTGTTCGCACGTGTCGTCGTAGAAGCCAGACAAGATCCCCCTCTTGGAAGTTATGTGGAAGACGATGGCGGTCCGCAGACTTTTTATGGGATGTTTGAGCATGTTCTAAATGGCTCAACACCTCTTCGTGTATATGTCGAAGGTGGGACAGGCGATCTTCAGCGGCTGGATTAGAAGAAACTTCAGGAAGTTCTAAGAAATTCCATCGAGGGTGATGACCTGTATATGCGAAAAATGGAGTAACCTTACTAGAAGAGTGGACCGAATTATTGTATGCAAACTCTGCAAAATGTAAAATAGCAGCCCAATCATCTTGTTGATAGCTGATAAAACAACGAAGATATTGTTCTAATGTTTGATTCGTCCGCTCAGCTTGCCCATCAGTTTGTGGATGATAACTTGATGAGAGGTTACAAGAAATCTTCAATAGTGATAATAAATGCCGCCAAAATTTTGAGATAAATTGGGGCCCACGATCACTAACGATGCTATCTGGAAGGCCATGATGTCGAAATACCTCGCGCATAACAAGATCAGCTGTCTGCTCACTAGTGATGGTCTTGATACAGGGTAGGAAATGCGCCATCTTGGTAAAGCGATCCACCACAGTTAAGATTGTATCAAATCCTTGAGAAAGGGGTAAATCTGTGATAAAATCAAGCGAAATAGATTGCCAGGGTTTTGTTGGGATCGGTAAGGGTTGTAGCAATCCAAATGGATGGTGACGAGGAATTTTTGTACGACAACATGTGTCACACGTACGCACATACTCCTCAACAAAGCTATGGAGCTTAGGCCACCAGAATGCTCGACGAACTAACTCCAAGGTTTTTTGAATACCAAAATGCCCAGCCATATAAGTGTCATGGCAATGTTGTAACACCTTGAGACGAGAAGACCCATCAGGGACATAAATAAGACCCTTATAAAAGAGTGTGTCATTTTGCCATGTGAATTGACTATAATCAACACGAGGATGTTGCGCCTTAGAGCAGGAAGCACGACTTGGATCAATATGATCAAGAACTTCTTGAGCAAAGGGATCAGTGTGGATATCCTGACGAATAGAATTAAGGATGTTGGAATCGAGTGGCATATCTGAAACTTCCACTGCTTGCAATCGTGCAGGTCCTAAAAGAATTTGTTGTTGATCATCAAAGGCTGCCTCACCAGGACGGGGTGCCAGATACGTCCGTCGAGATAAAGCATCCGCCTTACCTTGTTGCAAACCTGGTCGATATATAATTTTAAACTCAAAACGAGTGAGAAATTGTGCCCATCGAGCCTGCCGTCTAGTCAACACTCGAGCATTTTGAAAGTAGGTCAGATTTTTATGGTCACTGTAAACTAGTATTTGATGAAGAGAACCCTCCAAGAAATGTCGCCATTGTTCAAAGGAGTCAACAATAGCAAGCAACTCTTTATCATGCACCTCATAATTGATTTCTGCAGCATTGAACTTACGTGAATGGAAAGCCACTGGATGAAGTTGTCCATCATCTCCTTGTTGTGATAAAATGCTTCCAAGAGCAAAATCGGATGCATCAGCTTCGAGAACAAATTGCTTGATGGGGTCAACATGAGCCAATACTGGGGCTGATGTAAATGCTTTCTTTAAATCCAAAAAAGCCTGCGCAGCACTAGCTGTCCAGATAAAAGTCTGATTCTTTTGTGTGAGCCGCGTGAGTGGCAAAATTATTGTTGAATAACCCTTAATGAATTTGCGATAGAAGTTCGCAAATCCTAAGAAACATTGAATATCTCGGACTGAATGGGGAGTTTGCCAATCTAACACTGTTTGGACTTTAGCTGGATCCATAGAAATACCTTCGGACGAAACAACATAGCCCAAAAATTCTACTTGTTTGCAATCAAAACTGCATTTCTCCAGCTTAGCATAAAGGCCATATTCACGCAATCGTTGTAAAACTTGTTGCACATGGGCATCATGCTCTTCTTGTGTAGTGGAATAGATCAACAAGTCATCTAAGTAAATAATCAGAAAGATATCAAGAAAATCCCGAAAGATATCATTAGCCATATGTTGAAAAACTGCAGGTGCATTAGTAAGCCCAAATGGCATGACGGTATATTCAAAATGGCCATATCGAGTCCGAAAGGCTGTCTTCCATTCATCTCCAGGACGAATTCGGACAAGATTATAAGCACCTCGAAGGTCAATCTTGGTAAAAAATTTTGCCCCACTAATTTGTTCTAAAAGGCTAGAGATCAGAGGTAGTGCATACCTATTTCTGATAGTGACCTTGTTTAATCCCCGATAATCCACCACCAAACGGAGAGAGCCGTCCTTCTTTTTCACAAAGAAAATAGGTGCCCCAGCTGGAGACTTTGAATGCCGAATGAATCCGTTTGCCAGATTTTCATCAATGTATTGTCGAAGAGCCTCTAGCTCGGTTGGCGACAAATTATAGATTGGCCCCCATGGTGGGTCTTTCCCGGGTTGTAGATCAATGGGACAATCATAAGGTCGATGCTCAGGCAGTATGTTAGCTTTCTCTTTGTCGAAGACATCTGCAAAATCATTATACTTGTGTGGAAGCTGAATTGTTGAACTACCCTTGGGGTCCGTAAAGGGCTTCACTGATACTGCAAATAGAAACAACTCCTCTGTTCTCCCTTGTTTGCGTAGTTGTTGTAATGAAATAGAAGGAATGCCGAGACAACCATGATCTAACATTTGTGAAACTTCTTTGCCTTGACTTTGACAACTTCTGATTATTCGCCTTTGCCAGTCAATACTAGGGTTGTGAAGCTCAAACCAAGGTAAACCTAGGACAAGTGGGTGCTCCGGACTACTAATAATATTGAAAGATATTATGCAAGCCAAGTCACCTAAAACTATTCGCACGGGCTCAGACTCTTCAACTATGGGTCCAGAAGCAATAGGGCGTCCATCAATGACTACTACGGAAGCTGGATATGGGAGTTTATGCAAGGATATTTTCTGTGATAAGGCAAATTCTCTATCCATGAAACAAGAATTGGCTCCGGTGTCTAGGAGGGCGAAGACATGAACTTGACGTTGACTTGAGGTATGGACTTCTACTTGGGCTAAGAAAACCTTGCTTACTTCTTTAGAAGAAATGGAACCAGTACTAGAGTCAGGCTGTACAGATCTAGGACTGTCCAACCAAATGGCTCCTATTTTGGCTGGACCTATTCGTTTAACTCTTCTTCTAATTGACTCAAAACTTCAAATCTATTTGAAAGAGATGGGCTATTATCTTCTCTATTTGGGAGTTGAGTTGGGCTATTCAGATTGTTTTCGGATATTCTTACTAGATTAGACTCAGGCTTAGTAACGATTTGGTTTACCTGGCGCTTTGGCCTATTGGGACAATTGATAGCAATATGTCCGGGACCCCCACAGTACAAACATAGGCGGTTTGCTCGACGTCTTTGCTTTTCCTCATCTGATAATGGCCCCCGTCGTCGTGTTGCTTCAATCTCCATAGGTGTAGGCATATCCATTGGAGCGGTGTTAGAGGATTGCCTAGAAAGTGGCCTTGCTACAACTGATGCGTAAGGTGTGGGTTCTAACCTTGATCGAACCATCACTTGTTGTCGCTCGGAACGCCTTTCGAATAATCTATTGTCACATCTTACTGCTCTACTAATTGCCTCTGTAAGTGATTTGGGATCCTCTGGAAAAGTAAGAAGCAAATCTTTAACATCATTGCGAAGGCCATACCGAAATTGCTCCATTAATGCTTGCTCATCCCATGGAATGTCAGACGCAAGGAGACGGAAGTCAGCGGCATAGGCTGAAGCTGGACGATCACCTTGTCGAAGCCTACGAATCTTATTAATAGCTGTCCTTACACTGTCTGTGTCTCCAAAACATGCTTTGAATTCCTCAATAAAAGCTTCAAAATTATCTAACAATGGAGATTTTTTCTCTAATAATGGCGCAAACCAAGACAAAGCTGAACCACTTAATAAAGTACCTACTAGTCCCACTCGAGAAGCTTGAGTTGGGTAACGTGTCGGGTGCATTTGAATTACCAATCGTACCTGATTCAAAAATCCCCGAAACTGAGAGCGCGTCCCATCAAATCTTGCTGGAAGACTAATCTTAGGTTCCTTAAAAACTCCTTGACTTTCTATTGCTTGTTGTTGTGAAGATGCTAGAGCCATCTCTAACTGTTGAACTCGTTCCTCGTATTGTCGTACTCTTTGTGCCAATTCCTCGTCTTGTTGTCTCTTTTCCATAGTGACATGCTGAAGATCTCCAAGTAGACGTTGATTCTCTTGTTCAAGCGCCACGAACTTGCCTTTCAAGCTTTCAAGCTCTGATAGGACAAATTGGTGTTCCTCAATACTAATGGACGCCATTAGAATATTAGAAGATCTTAGATACAGGTGGAAAGAATTCCGGTTCAAACTGTCAGCACAAGGGACAAGACAAAGGATAGAGATTGTAGAAGAAAGAATGATGATATATATTATGATAAAGAAGGAATGTTACAACTTGTGAGGACTAGAAGATGAATACAGGTAGAGAATTAGGAGAATAATGTAAGCTAGAGAAGAGGGTAATGAGAACTTGAGGGCTTAGGACTGGTGTTGAACCG
>ERZ1034415.180-NODE-180-length-10542-cov-6.538572_pt1 | contig 10542 bp, 11 predicted proteins | sample MGYA00520582_ERZ1034415 | MGnify/ENA primary metagenome ERZ1034415 (study PRJEB33736, sample SAMEA104288483) | Azolla nilotica | place: Sudan | collected 1982 | study: EMG produced TPA metagenomics assembly of the PRJEB19522 data set (Is there foul play in the...
AGGAAGGCACAGAGCGTGAAAGCTCTCAAATCTGACACACTGAGAGCAAGTTACAACTGTTTCCACACATTCTGTAGGAAAACAAACTCTCGAACCGCTCCTCTTTTGCATTCAATGAGAAGGAAAATGAGTTTTTAGAGCACAAAACAACTATCTTTGGCAGGAAGGATTGTAATAATGAAGCAAGTTTTGTTATCGTCTATGTGGTATGTCACATCTTGTTGGATCGTTGTAAAATGGGCTATTGCTCAAATACAAAGATTAATGAGGGATCTGTTATGGTCTGGGGGAGACCGTAGATTCGCACACACCAAGGTAGCTTGCTCTACAATTACGCGACCAAAAGAAAGAGGAGGATTAGGTGTGATTGATCTTGAATGTCGGAGCAAGGCCCTATTAGTTAAGCTTATTGTAAGAGGCCTTCCCGATGAGCCTTCTATTTTCTCTGGCAATGACGCATGGAATTGTTAATATCTTTAGCATATTATTCTCTCTGCTATTGATACATTCAATTGTTAGTATCAGTAACCTACTGCTCTCTCTGCTAATGAAGCATCAAAACATTCACCAAAATTAAGATAGCACATCCAATACCTCGCTCAAATGATGGCTAGAAAGAATTCATCATTAAAAAATTACACCTGAAACACTTACACACACCTCTTTTGTTGATAGCACATCGAGCAAAAGATATTCATTTAGATACTGTCCAAGTTTAGAGAAGCTAAGAATATTTATGCTACAGCTTACAAATGCACAGCACACAAGATGCAGTAAACATTCTCTCACCCTCTGTGCCGGTATTTTATTACATTAAAACACACCACAATAGTTTTAAAAGAAAACCACACACAAAACCATAATGAAAGCAGTAAAAAAGAGGCAAGCAAAGCAGGCAGAGGAAGTAGAGCCCCTCTGTGTACTGGAATAATCCATTTCTTGTAATACAATTCACTGTCGGTGTTGGTTGTTACATACAAGAAATTGAATATGGAGGGTTGTTAACAAAATCACCCCCAATTGCCAAATTAGAATTTGATGATGAATAAGAAAATACTAGTTTTGGTTACATAGAGATGATGATGATGCCAAGCTTTTATATTGCAGAACTTGTCTGGACTTAGTCCTTAGCATTTTTTTATACTGCACAACTTGTCTGCATTCGCAGAGTCGACTAAGTCAATAAATCAGCCCAGATTGACGAACCACAGAATCCGTCTGGCGTGCTTCTCACACTTGGCTCTCATCCATGCCTTGGATGCTTTCACAGGATTCTTGCAGGACCAGCTCTTCGCAGGCTGCTTGGATGCTCTCATAGGCTGCTGCTGCTGCTGCTGCCTGGATTCCGGGTGATGAGAAGTACTTGTCTGCATTCACTCAGTCAGAAAATCAGTCAGAAAATCCGCCAGTGAATCTCTAACAAACCACAAAACCCTGTCTAGCGTGCTTGTCGCTCTCATGCATGCCTTGGATGATCTCACAAAATTCTTGCAGGACCAGCTCTTCACAGGCTGTTGCTTCCTGGATTCTGGCCGATGACAGCACTCATCGAGCAAGCCTTTCTTACAAACTTCCGATATCTGCATCACAGTATAACCATTAGCTAAGAAAGAGAGCGACATAACGAAAACACGAACTAACGCTTGGGAAATGGAATACGGCAAACACCATTCTCTTCTCTTTCTCGTTTAATCCCCTAAATATACATATATATGTATCATGGAAGGACTTATATTTTACCTCTGTTGAGGAGTTGAATTCGATCTTTCGGATGAGCTGCGGAGGAAGCACTAGAGAAGAAGAAGAAGGAGCCTGGTTTTCATCTTCATCTTCTTCTTCCTTCGATTCTGGCCTTGGCTCTGCAAAGATCATGGAAAAGGCTCCCATCAAATCAAACACACTAAACATGAGCTTGGGCTGCATGCCATGGAAGGGATCAAGAAAGATGAAGTACTCCGGCCATGGGGCAAGCTTTCTTCTTCCTGTTCTTCTTCATAAGTAACTTCTTCTATAAGCCCACTAGCTGCTGCATGATCCTCTTCATCATCGCTGCGAGCTTCTTTCGATGCTCTGCGGGCGTGGTGGAGGATGCGGAGATGGAGGTTCATGAGGAGGAAGCTCGTGGCGATGGCGGCGATACAGAAGAAATCACGAGCTGGCTTCAGGAGCCTCGAACAGCAGGCAGACGTGGTGCAGAGAAGGTTAAGCTGCACCATTATGATGTTCTGCAGCGAAAAGAGTAAAAACGGGGAAGGAATTGCAGATGGAAGGTCGGAGATGGAGGAGGAGGTGCTTCAGAGAACGCGCTACAATAACTAAGAGAAGCAGCAGAAGCAGAGTATGGATGCATGTACATATATATATATATATATATATGTATGTGTGTGTGTGTGTGTGTGTGTGTGTGTGTATAGTATAGTATAGTATAGCACTACACCTTTGCTTCTCTGAGTGAGGATATATTTCGACGGTAATCGAGCATCAAACTTGCAGCCAAGACCTCAACTTAACAAGCTAGATCCTCTATTATGAAGCTGTCCAGAAACTTTGTTCTTTTTTCCTGCATATTGGAAAGAAAAGGTTGGATTATATTCAACAATCGAAAAACACCATGATATTGAATGCATGTATTAAGAAAGAAACTCGCAACCAACAGCGGTTTGGAATTGTGACCTTTACTAACTCGATACGTTTCAAGTACAAGTGAGCGGTAGAAGAGCGAGTTGAGTGGTTATAATCCCCATCATTAGTTATAATCCCCATCAGAACCAAAGGGAGTGTGAAATGGAAGGAGTGATTGATAGTGCAAAGGTAGTGTTAAGTGATAGATCGTACCAACAGCGACTTGATCACTTCCAACTCGATAGTGGAAGTGATAGATAGTGCTTCAAAGTTGAAGCCAACTTTGAAGCGCTCCATCTTCAACCTCGCCTTCTTCTCACATACGAATCTAGGTTGACCACAATTCATTGAATTCTCTTTCATACTCGATTGTAAAAATTCTCTTTCATCCACTGATCTCGTCGTCTGCAATCAATTTAATAATTCCTCCCATACCTCCATAGCATTCCGATGTCGAGTATACTAGCTTTGAAAATTGTTGAAGCAATAATTGATAGTTGTCGGTTGGGTGGAAGCGACTCATACCATTCATCTGCCCTTACGTAGAAGGCTGTCAGTCACCCACCGACAAAGGGGAAGGTTCTCCATTTTCATGTCTTCCCAAATGAGACAACATGGTATACTCGATCGACACCACTGATCATAAATTCGATCCAAGCCATTCCAGTGATGTTGCTGTATAAAAAAACATAGGTTCATGGCATTCTAGTTACTACCTGGCACAGAAATGTTGCAAACATTTGGCATGCCACGGATCATATAGTCTATCCGAGCTATTCCAGTTATAGCGTCGTCTAAAGATAGGAGCGTCCCCTCCACATTTTGACCTGTAACAAGAACACATAAGGCCATTACTGGCACTGACAATAACTTAAATAACCATAATCAAACTTAGCATCAAGAAGAACTCCGAAAGGAAAATACGGCCGGCATGAATAGGAAGAAAATGTGTCATGCGTATTAACTGCAGAAGCTAGATCGATCATACGCTGGAGGAATCACCCAGAGAGAGCCATAATCATCCACATTTCGGATCAACCCCCCATGGACATTGAATCAGGAGACACCAGTCTCTACAAAGGGATGGAAAGCTTCAACCATTTGGCAGCGATGCCGGCAAAACTACTGGTGGATCTGTCTCCTTGCCTGCAATGTGCATTTACGAGTCACACACAAGAAATAAGCATTTGGAGACACCTAGCTAGCGGAAAAAAGCATTTGCGGCAAGAATGTTGGAAAACGTCATAGACACAGCATAAAAAGAAAACAATGAAAAGCCCAACACACCAAATCCCAAGCATTTGGAGACACTTCGCAGAAAATAGCATCTCTCCTTGCCTGCAATGTGCATTTACGAGTCATACACAAGGAAAAAGCATTTGCTGCCACCTAGCTAGCGGAAAAAAGCATTTGCAGCACGAATGTTGGAAAAAGTCAGAGACACGGGATAAAAAGAAAACAATGCAAAGCACGACACACAAATCCCAAGCATTTGGAGACAATTAGCAGAAAAAAGCATTTGCAGCAAGGATGTTGGAAAACGTCATAGGCACAGCATGAAAAGAATAAACTCAATGGTTAAGTTTGAGACTCCATGAACCAAACAATCACCGATTACCGCTCGGAAGTGAAACAATTAATCAACCTGTCCTAGATCCTTGGAGGGTTGCCCACGACCATCTCTAGGACTGTATATCCAAGACCCCAAATGCCTACGGTGAGTTCATGAATGCTGCATAATTTTGTAGGATAACCTACAGAAACGCGAAACAAGATTATGAGCACGGTCCAGCACACCAATATACGACGAAGTCATTTAGGGCCATATGCTATACCTCTGGCGCAATCTAATAAGGGCTTCCCTTCAAGTAAAGCAGGATCATTTCCACATCACCGAGGATGTATCAAGACTACACCCTGCAATCTTATGTTGGGATACAGACAAATGTTATGTTGGAATGATAAGCGCGACCGATATTTGTGCATACCAACAAGAACCTATTGTAGAGTAAATCTTAGATACAGCTACCATGAGCTTTATTTACTGATGCAGAAACGTAACACTTCTTGTATGCCTCTGATTCTGTACCTTTTCCCTTTCCTTAGTGCTACAGTTGAAGGATGCGAGTACGTTGTGCAAGGACGGCTAGAGTCTATGAAGTATTGGTTACGATAGCAGATAATCAATAGCTGAACGTAGCACAGCATCCAGGCTCACAAAGAGTATGGCTTACGAGTTTCGCCGACCCAATGTTTGCTAAAAATAACCAACACCATCTTCGTCCACAAGAACATTGTCACATTCGACATCCCTGCAACATGCATATGAACAAACAAGTTTATGTTAATGTCTCTAATATTCCAGTGACCTATATATGATATAAGATGAACCTACTAAACGTCTTCATTGAGCTGCGGCCATGCTTAAAGCATTTTTCCTCCTAGTATTCGACTGGCAAAGTTTTACATCTCCATGAATCCATTCAAAAGTCTCGTTTTAAAGGTTTGACCTGACTTTACGATGCCTCTATGTGAACTGCATTAATTATGATAACAACATAATGTTCATCATGCCACAAATTGATAGAAACCACTATGTGATGGACAGAAATCTAGAGATCATGGAGAACACCTCTACCTGACAACCATTACTACTACGTTCTTTAATTTGAAACGGGCTAGCAAAGAAGAATATTTCAAATCATTTTGAAACAGCCCATGCTGTATTGTGCTGGTTTTTAATGCTGGTTTCTCGGGACTAGGAAGACAGATAGAAGTAAAGCAGGCGTGAGGTAGATCACAGCGAGGATGTATCAAGACTACACCCTGCATGACATATGGATATGCATTTCTCATGGATTGCAATGTGACCTTGTATAAATCAACTGGCGATACGATATTCGTTACGCAGGCAGCTCCAAAATACTGTATCTGTTATCGGAGCCAGACTATGAGCAGCATTTCATGTGTCCAGGAAATGTCTTGGAGCGCACTCCCAGGCCATGACTTATACAGCCACAGATGTTTGGGGCTGTTTCTGCTAGATATCTACAGATACAAAGAGCCTCTCTTTGATGGGAATTCCCGAGAAATTCTTTAGCTACACTTAGGCTGGTCTGTGGTTCTCAATGATGACACACCATCTTAAGATGCTTGAACAGCTTCGAATCAAGGATATCTCGTCTTGGAATGCGATGATCTCTAAATTTTCACAAACTCGGCCGAATGGAGGTGGGTTTTGTATGTCAGGTAGAATGAACGCCTCAGATGTGCCGAATCAGTCACAACAGTCGATGTTTTACTGAATGCAAGTTTTCATGCTGGCCTAACAGAGGAGGGGAGGAAAGTTATCGAAGCTCTACATCAGAATGAATTGGCTGTTGATATGTGAGAGTCCCTATTTTCTGCTGGCACGGAGTTAGTTGATGGTCCATCTGGGCAAGTCTTGTCTAAGTAAGTGTACAGAGAATCAAAACTCGCTGCATAAAAGGAACCCCATGCGCACAAGCATTCAACTGTAGATGGCAGTACAGAAACCCGCAGAGGATTCAGACTGTCGTTTATGGGTGTGTAATTTGTGATACATCTAAGAAAACTGCTAGATCCGATGCGTGTTCCTTGAGATCCATGTCACCATGCGTTGTGCAAGCTCTTGTTAGACACGACCACAATTCTTTGTCAGTTTTTGACATTCTTCTGTGAATCTTTGTGTTTCACAGTTCAAGTTCTTGAAGCACTTGCATTGTGGAGGCTCGTTCAGAAAAGAAGAAGAATAAAAATAGCCATAAATGCCACAGATGACTCAGACTTTAGCATTCCTAGACCCCCTGAGCTCACACGGCTTGCGATTTGCCCTGGACGGACACCTCTTCGATTCTGGACTCTCTTTAGAAGGGATCCCTTATCAAACCCTCACTAAATGTGATGGGCACCAGATTCTCAGAAAATGCATCAACAGCCACAAAGGTGCTGAACCTAGTATATGACCAGAACCCACGCAAGTTACCAAAAGGTTTAGTGCCACATAAAACACTTACAGAAGCCTGGTTTAAAGAAAAGCCTCTACGGATTCAGCCATCGTAGAAAATACGACCTCCCTCTCGCATAAACGTGAACCCTACCGATGGAGATCTAGGAGCCCTCCCTCGACAGTTTTCTTTTAGATACGCCGGAGCAGTTTGGCAAACGATTATTTTCTTGTGCAAGTTTCTCTTTCACACACTGAATCAATCGGAGATTACAACAGTAGACTCACAGAAACGTCTATGCATTTTGGCAGGAGTTTTAGAAGAACATTCTAAGTTCCATATGAGGCATATGTTTTCTTGCAATGCATGTACACGGTTCTAGAATGCGGCCATTGACTCATACGAAAAGTTGAATATATGGAAGGCATGGAACAAGAGTTGATTTCGCAACGCAGTTTTCACTTACTCTGTTCTGCATGCAGAGACATGGGCGATCATCCACAATAATAGTGCTTACTTATCCAATCTCCACTAGCTTTAACATCTTCCAGAGAAGTTACCTGTTACTGGTAATGCTAATAGTGTTGTATAATAATTCATTTAAGATATAAGCTGTTAATGTTGATGACTGGTAGATACCGTTAGCGTTGATGGTGGGGATTTTAAACACATGAAAGGCATCTCATCACCACATGATAAACGATGGGTTTCCTATATCAAATCGATCGATTCGACCCAGTCCGATCCTGCAAAGCCACTTCATACTGAAAGTAGACCAGAGAGACCAACACTCCGAAAAAAACCCAGCTGCAGGTGACAACTAGATACAAAAGAAACATAATTGGCATGCCCAACTTCTCTTTTTGGAATGAGAGAGAGTATGCACAGAAGAGCTTAAATTTAGCAAGCAAATCCCTATCAACCTTAAGCCTTCATGAATCACCGTCTTTAGGCCATCCGTGCACACGTATCCACACAGCTCGTAAGTAAACCCTTCGAGTACCGAGGAAATCCACAATCTCCTCTCTGATCTCCCTGATACCTCAAACTCCACATATTCACGGAGAGCAGTAGCATCAAGAAACCATCAATCTATCTATGTATATATACACGGCTGTTGAGCTGGACATCTGTGATGAATTGCACACCGCGAGTTGGGCGTTCAAGTCAAATAGGGACTAGCGACTTCTCATTGGTTTAAGATAAATTTATGAAGGTACCGAGCATCAATTCCGTGATAAAGGAGCTGCTAGTTAATAATTTAGCCGTCAAACAAGTTCTCTTGGTGGTTTTTCATGTATATGTGTACCTTGGATGTCTCCCTTCTCGATGGGTCTTGGGGGCGGTTCACAATGGCCATGATCTGCCCTCCTCCACCGAGTGCGGCTGCGCCATGCCGTGCCATGCCATGCCATGCCATGTATGTTTGGAATCCGTCCTTGGTGCTTCCCTTGCTTGCTTCAGCTTGGAATTGGTCGTTGCCGTGTTCCTTTCTGAGAGAGCCTTGCGCTTCTTCTTTCGGGATCTGTCTTGAACCCACAACTAGCCGTCGAGCTGCTATCCAACTATCCCGTTTTCGAGAGAACCAGATCATCGTCTCGTACTGTCTTGCAAAGCTGAAGGGCTTTCTACTACCAGCTTCTTCACAAATGTAAAGCTTCTAGCAAAAGCAATGGATGAACAAATTCAATGCAATCATACTTACTAGACTTGCTGCTCTCTTGTAAGCTATGATAAAGGTGTGGCATAGCATAGGCACAGAAGAAGGAGAAGGAGAAGAGAGATGTGTGAGAGAGAAGTACCCGAGCAAAGTTATTGAAGTCTGCAAACAAGCACAAAAAATCAAGGCTGTAGAGGTAGCATCCACCCTCCTCTTGTAGGTTGACTTCATGGGCCATGGGAATGGTGGGACAGCAACAACTTCAGAGCTGAGCTTCCTGTAACAAGCCACAACAAAGAGAAGAGGTCCCAGTTTATGAGACGCCAATCAGAACCCATCCCATGCCTGTCTGAAGTAGTTAGTTTTAGAGCACTTCAAACAGAGGGATGCATTCGTGTGCTTGATGTTGTCATTGTTGGCACTCCAGGGCGCCTTGGAGACAACACCCATTGGTGCACCAAGCTGCATACGAAACCGATAATCAGCAAAATGCGTCGACAACAACACGGGGATACTCAGATCCATTAGCGAAACCGATAGAAGAATTTACAGAAACTCGTGTTCACCATGATCATGAAATGTCAGTCGATGTTCATTGCATTGAACATCATGTATGTGTGTACAGAGGGCAGAGGGGGATCGACTCGAATATTGGGTTGTGTTTTATCTTTCTTTGCGCATAGAAAATAATATTGTGCCGATCGAGCATCCTGTAAAGAAGTATGACAACGAGCATTCCAACTAACAATCGAGTTTGATCCTTGCCCAGATTCAGCTAGGTTTTAACTAGGGGTAGAACAACGTATAATTAAGCTTAGAACAAGCGAAGTTCGAGACGTACGATTGAGTGAGTCCACGAAATTATCATATCCATCTGAAAAGAGTCGTTGTACATCTCTTCAGGAAACGTACCAAAGCTAGAAAAGGTGATCACCGGCATCCGGTCATATGGCTATCATTAGGTTTGTTCAAGAATCGAGTCTAGAGAAATTAGCAGCATGCAAACAAAGGAAAGGCCATATCCGTGACCCCACTCCTCCTTCCACCAGATGAGAATGGAGACCCCTCATAAGTGAGCAGGAACTGATCTATCAAAATATAGGAGCAAGGAAACATCGATATTCTAAACCCCTCATATGATGTATGTTTTCGATCAAAAGTTCCTCGACATCGACCATATGGTTTGTTGCAACCATTGGCGATTCCGCTAGGTCCATGGAAATCTATATCTTTGGATTTCATTACAGATCTCTCACCTTCCAAAGGAGTTGATGCCATTCTTACGGTGGTTGATCGTTTTACCAAGCTGGCACACTTCCTTCCATGCATGAAGGCATTCACGAGCGAAGATACGGCAAGTCTTGTATTGCAAGAAGCATTTAAGCATCATGGTCTTCCAGATGACATCATCTGCGACCGTGGTCCACAATTTATCTCGTAACTCTTGACACACTTGCTTGAAATCCTAAAACTATTAAACATTTCTGTCAGGCAAGTTAGTGGTATAAGTAGCTCCAAGTCCAGTTCGGCTTTAAGAATAACTCAGTTATGCATAATTGTTGCAATTAGAATTTTAACCACATTTAGTAGGTAATTCATGTTCTCTTTTCAGCTGTACGGACATGTCCTCTCTCTATTATGTTTTCCTTATGTATTTTGATTGTGTCAATCATGCATATACATCCCAAAGCATATTGGAAGTCGATCCGGGGCATGGACTTTCAGTGAAACCTTCCATAGAAAACTGGAAGTCGATGCGGGCCATCCACTTTCAGCGAAACCTTCCATAGCAAACTAAAAGTCGATGCGGGCCATCGACTTTCAACAGGAAGTCGTTTCCCCTCACCGACTTCCACCAAAAAAAAAACAATAACAGTGGAAGTCGATGCCGCTCGACTTCAAGCAAAATATATTGGTTTTGCACAATATATCTATTTTATTTTGTGAGAATTCACTAAAAACACATGAAAAGAAGACGGAATTCATTACATATTTTTACATGTATTCCTAAATGATTCTTTAACTGCGTTTCCTGACTTTTGAGTGTGTTAAAGAACTCTTTTTATCTCACAAGTGGATGACATCCACTAAGTCGGAACCCAGTAGGGTAGGTCGTCCATAGTCAGAAGCCTTATAAGAGAGAAAAGAAGAAATATCTCGAAGAAGCTTTTAGCACCTGGCTCGGCTAATGTGAGTCTCATTGTGAGCTCCATTTCAAGCCTAATAGTACCAAACTTGCCTATGTTGGTCATGCACTAAGTAGTCACACTTCTTAGCAACGTGGGATTCGTA
>ERZ1034415.181-NODE-181-length-10526-cov-5.870404_pt1 | contig 10526 bp, 8 predicted proteins | sample MGYA00520582_ERZ1034415 | MGnify/ENA primary metagenome ERZ1034415 (study PRJEB33736, sample SAMEA104288483) | Azolla nilotica | place: Sudan | collected 1982 | study: EMG produced TPA metagenomics assembly of the PRJEB19522 data set (Is there foul play in the leaf...
AATCCATCACATCAACTCTCTCATATTGCATAAGAAGCAAGTCAAAAGATCCAAAAGACAAATAAAGCATAATCTAGGCCCATCATTAGGCTCTTGATGGATGCAAGATATAAAGAAATGGTTCGGAAATGGGATGCATTACAGTTGCTTCATGATGTGCCAATAGGTTCCTCGGTGAATGAGACCTTTACAAAACAATAATGTAACATAACATGCGATGTTGAAATGTTTTTGAGTACTCAAGAGCTTTGCTACATATTATTGAGAGTCATCGAGCTCTACCAATTGAGGAGCTTGGGTAAGTCTTTTGATGGACAAGTCTAACGATGGTGTATGAGTTGAAAGTCTTCTACAAGAGTTTAGCAAATGGTTATCGGGACAAGAGATGTGGACAAAGGCAGTTGCATAGGTAGCTTGCAACTTGCGGTGGGAAGAAGACATCCGACTTGGACAAGCTATTATAAGAATCGATGGACCATTGTATAAGATTGTTATTGCAAAGCACAAGTTTTTGTTTTGTTTTACGAGCCGGTATCGAGGGATCTTCTACCACTCCCGCTTGCAATCGCGAGAGGAACTCAAGCCTGATGAGTATTAAACTCACCAGGGGGGCGATATCCCCTAGAAGCCCCCGACTCGTAAGGCAGACGCTTTACCACTCAGTTGCCTGAACTCCTTTAAGTAATATACCCTGGAGTCTCCTCCTACCAGTGGTTATTTAATCATCCGATTCGATGAAAAATTACAGGAAGGCATTCCATCCAAGTTGTATCCAAAGGGAAATACGGCATTTATACTTATTCCCTATATCAACAATGATATCTCCATGTTCATCAAGCTATTTTAATCACTTAAGTGCAATTAAATAAGAGAAACTAAGAAATGAATGATAGAAGAATCCTGTTATTCACATACGCAAGATTCTCAACCTAAATAGACTGGATTTTAGCCTTTAAAATATCTCTGTAGAAACCTCTGAAACAAAAGCCCCTTTGATGACATATGATAATGGCCTTTCCCTATTCTGACAAGGTTGGAGAGACTTGCCAAGATGGCCCATATATATGTTCCTGAATTGCTAATATTCGACCCATCAAATGTTATCGTTGAAGACCTATCGGATGGAGATGGTCATGTACTTCGTATTACAGGTGGTGCCTTGGTAGTTCATGTTCAAGACATGCAAACTACCAAAACAGATGTTATTGATGCTTTTTTGTCAATCAATGATGGGTTGACCCAAACATACATAATAGACTCCGGTGCTTCTTTTCATGTGACTCCATGCTTAGAGTGTTTTACCACATTTGATGCATGGATTTATGTCAAATTTTACCTTGGTATTGATGGTATTGGCACATACAATTGTGTTTGTACAATGGTCAAGAGCTCGTGCTCAAAGATGTTATTAGGATGTACCTGGCGTTAAGAAAAGTTTGCTACCTATGGGACAGATGGATTTACATAGTTACACCACATTATTCAGTGGTGGATTGTGGAAACTTAATAAAGGATCTATGGTTATTGTGAAGGGCTGCAAAAAGGGCACCTCTACTGTTTGCAATGCAAAGTCTTACCTGGAAGGTTTCTAGCTATTGTTGAATTTGGCCTTGGTTTAGAGCTTTGGAATAAGAGACTAGGGCATATGAGCCAAAACGGACTTGAAGTCCTTTCTGCTCTAAAAAGGCTCGATCTCAAAGGATCAAAGCTTGACTTTTGTAATGATTGTCAATTTGGTAAACAAGTGAGAAATATTTATTAATATGATGTCTCTCATGAACCAAATGTGTTAGATTTGGTCCATCCTGATGTATACAGCATGCCAGTAAAATCTTGCCCAATATTTTATTTTCCTTATTGATGACTATTCTAGGAAGATTTGGGTGTACTTGTTGAAAAAGAAAAATGATGCATTTAAATCTGTTTATGCATTTGTGACTACCCAAAAATGGACAAAACTGAAATGTCGTAGAACAAATAATGGGGTTGAATTCATCTCTGCAGCTTTTAAGTCCCTTTGTGACTTACATGGTATCAAAAGAGAGATTTTGCTCCTTATAACCCTTCGTCAAATAAGGTGGTTGAAAGCATAATAGAACATTATGTGTGAGAGTATGATGCATGTTATCCACATCTCACTCATGAATTTGGGGAGAAGCATTAAAACACTGGTTCATAAAGGCAATTGTTGTCCCAACAAGTCCTCGAAGAATGGAATCCCCAATGAGGTTTTGTCTGGCAAATATTCAATTGTGATGCATTTATACACATTAGAAACGAGCTGAGAAATAAGCTCGATGGTAAGTCCACCATGAGCATCTTATGGGCCATGGTGATCAAGGTGAAATGGTTACTGCAGTCCAGAAGAAATTTGTATGCAGCCAAGATGTTTTTGCCTCTATTGGAAAAATTGCTGAGAAATGTTTTTGCCTTTGTTGGAAACTCTAAACGCATTACATTTCAGCAAGAGCAAACATCCAAAATTAAACCACATGATGCTATACCAGAGGTTGAAAATGATGAACAGCCAATTATCTTTGAGCCAGAAGATGGACAGCAAAGGGATGCTCATGAAGGTGCTAGACAACAAGATGACGGTACTGAACAACAAGATGTAGGGGTTGAATAACATGCTAGACATGGTTTGCAACAGTCAAAAAGCGCTGAAACTGATTTTCTTCCAGATACAGAGCCAATGCCAGAGAATACTGATCATTGATACATAGGTCTAATTGCCAATGCTAGAGAATAATGATCATTGATACATAGGTCTAATTGTTATGTAGATATAACCCCTCTTTGCATTATCCCATGCTGTCAAATGAGGGTGAACGTCTTACTTAGTTGTAACTAGGAGCTTGTAGTGCACAAAGAAATGAAACCTTTGTATGCAAATAATACTTGGGATCTTGTGTCTTTACTTAAAGGAAGAAAAACTCTTTCAAATAAGTGAATTTATAAAGTAAAGACAATTGAAGGGAAACCAAAATACAAGGCAAGATTCGTTGCCAAGGGTTATGCACAAAAGGAAGATATTGACCTTCAAGAGGTCTTCTCTCCTGTTGTGGACATTACTGCACTATGTGATCTACTTGCTCTCACTGCAATGCTTAATTTGGAGTTGTACCAAATGGATGTAAAGACCGCCTTTTTTCCTGGTGATATTGATGAAGAGATCTACATGAAACAATCTTAGGGTTTTGTAGTTCCTACTAAAACGTAGCCTGTAATGCCTAAAACAAGCACCACGACAATGATATAGAGAGTCTGATATTGCTTATGCTCTCTAAAGGTTTTGATCGTAGCCATGCAAATCACAATTTATATACGAAAAAGGATATCAATAACATCCCATTAAACTTGTCATATATGTGGATGACATGTTGCTAGCTGGGAAAAGAAAGACTAGTCTTGATGCTCTCAAAGATTAAACAAAATCACTCTTGTCTATCAAAGATTGGGGAAAAACATGTTGGGAATAAAGGGCCATCATGCCTTTTACTAGTGCATGAATGTGAACACACTCCTAGCACATTTAGACTTGTATATACATATATATAAATACATATACATATACATATCTATAAAGAACACAACAAAGTGTTGCACTCTTTGTACTGAAAAACAGTGTCTCTCTCTCCCCGTTGTCTCTCAAACTCAGACTCTCCCTCCATTGCTACTAAAACCCTAATTCCCATGCTGCCCTCCAAACGAGTATACCCTTGTTTCTTAGACTCAGACTCTCTCTCCATTGCTGACCAAAACCCTAATTCTCATGTTGCCCTTCAAATTGGTACCAAATCAGGTTAGGGTTTCAAACAATCTACAAATTAAAGGTTCTCCATCGCAAAGTAAGTCAGGTTTTCTGCAGAGCAAGCAAATTTTTCTGCCAAGTAGGACCTTGTTCAACAGAGCAGGTCACTATCTACAAGTCATTTTTCCTGGAGAGTAGGTCACATTTTGACCATATATAGCAGAAGCATCTAATAGATTTTGACAGTGTGTCTTATTTTTTGACCGTGGGTGCTATAAAAGCATGTACAACAGATATTGCCTCTGAAAATTTATTGCAAATCTGAATTTTCTATTTTTTGTGTGGCTATCGGAAATCATGGCTAGCAATAGTGATAACGGTCATCTTATGCACATCAAGAAGCTTTCTTAACACCATGATAGCATTCTATAACTTTAGCACATGACTTACTGTGGCCATAACTATCAAATTCGCCTCTCTGTTGTGACCTACCCTAGCATGCAAAGCACTTAGGACTTATTGGATGCATTGTTCTGCCGACTCATCTCTTCCATGAGTAGAGAACTCTCTACATCGGCATAAAAAAGCATTACATTTGAATTGCTCATAGCAGTCCTAGAAGTATCCCAACTTCCTAGCAAAGTGCAAAGCAAAAATGTGATCATCAATGATGAATTTCAAGGCGACCAGCTGGCTGAAAATGAAATTAAACTCACTCAAGTGAGTTGATATGGGTGTGCCCTCTTTCATGCACAAATCCATAAGTTTCTTAAGCCAAAAAACTTTCTAGCTGTCATCTTTTGTGCATACAATTCCTCTAGTCTCTAGTGCATCTTTTTTGGGTGGAAGAAAAACTCCAAAACTATCCTAAGTGTTCACACACAATTTGGCAGCACCAAGATACCCCTCCACCATGCATTGTAAAGTACTTTTCGGCCGATTCTAAGGACATCAAGACTAATCCGCCTCTTTCCAGCTAACATGCCATTTACACATAGAATAAGTATAACTGGGTGGCCATGAATACTAACCTTTTCCGTACATAGAAAGTGATTTACATAGCTACAAATAACCTTATGAGAAAGCATAGAAGTATGAAATTTCTTATACCATTGTTGTGGTACTTCTTGTATTTCATATAAGATGCGTTTTAGGCTTCATAACAGGTTGTTTCAGGTAGATCTCCTCATCTATCACCCTGTAAAAAAGTTATCTTGACTCTATTTGGTACAATTTCAAATCAAGTATCAAAATAAGAACGAATAGCCCTAATGGTATGGTCACCTTCATAACAAGAGAGAAGACCCCTTAAAACTCAATATCTTCCTTTTGTGCAACGTTTGGCAACTGGTCTTGCCTAAAAACTTGGGTTTTCCATCAACACATTTTAGCTAGCACACCAACCTCTTTGCTAGATCTTTCCTTCCTATTAGTAAAACCATAAGATCACAAGTATCATTTACATACAAAGACTTTATTTCTTCTTGCTTCGGAGGCCCCCAATTGTTACTTAGCTCACATGACTTTGCCTCCTTATAAGAGGCTCACACTCATTGGACAACATAGGGACATGTCTATGAGTCTACTATCTAAAATAGTAGACATGTGTACCTGATTATCTATAATTTCTGGCATTGACATTATATTAGGTGACGTTTTATTTTCAACTTTTCTAGGTGTTTCAAACCAAGTTTAGTATGTTGTTTAGCATCTTAATCTTGTTGTGCAAGATCTCCATGAGCATCCCTTTGATCCATCTCTTTCTAACTCAAAGACAACTAGGTGATCATCAACTCCAGCCTATAGTACAATATTATGAGGCTTGCTTTGACATGTAGTATACTAAATCTCGGTTATGTACAATTTTGTTGTGACCACATCCTATAAGCAATTTCATTTTTATCACTAGAGCCCATAAAGGTTCCCTTGGTGGACTTAACATTTGGCTTATTCTCAAATCATTTCTAACATGTACAAATGCATCACAATGAAAAATATCAAATGGTCATGCGACCAATTTGTTAGACCAAACCTCCTCAAGGGTACCATTAAAGGACCTAGTATGAGAGTGGTTGCATACATGAACTGTCGTTTTCAACGCTTCTATACACTATCCATGAAGGAAATTAGTGATAAGCATGCACTGTACTCTCTATTCACCTCCTCTTACACCACTCTACCCTACCATTCGAACCAGGGTTGTATGGAATTGTAACCTCTCTTTTGACACCATGTAAAGCACAAAAAATAATTTGAATTTTGTAGAGATAAGACCTCACCTACCTTATTTTTTATAAAACATTATCAGTTTAATGTCCATTTGAGAGGTCAACTATCTACGTTTGCACCAATCCATTATAGTTTGATAGTAATGCATGAATAGCATTAGTTTTAATAATTCCCATATCTTCAACGTAAGCTAAAGGGCATATAACATAATGTAAAGTACGTCATCTCCATTAAATAATTCTTCAAAGAAAACATCAGAGATCATAGTGATTGCTAAATTTTGCATCAATCTTGCCATCTTTGTCCTTGTCTCATGCATTCTTCTATCTTCCCAGTTCCATTCTAGAATACCTACAATCAAGTTGTCCACATTGATTGCATGTGACCTCTCATATCACATGGTGAGAGGGTAGGTAGTTGTTTAACATACAATAATAGAGGCTGAGTTGACAAAAGGAATGCAAACATCAGACAAAGAAGCAAGAGTAGAAGTAAGAGAAGAAGTAAGATCATTTTATGTACAGAACCATTAACCTTTCATGTAATGGTAGAGCAAGAGTAAAGGGAAAGGGAAAGGGAATAAGCAAGAAGTAATATCTATCAATGAGTCCACAACATCATACAAAACCTTATTGCAACTATTTTAAAGTGGAACGAGAAACAAAGAAGAACGCATGAGACAAGAAGAAAGATGACAAGATTGATGTAATTGAGATAGTCAATATAACCTCTAATGTTGTCTTTGTCTGTCCTCAACATGAGGTGCAAGGGGCATCTATCAAAACATGAAGTACATCATCTTCGACGGATAATTCTCCGTGTTGTTATGCAGCATTGTCATAATGATGGATTGAAATAAACATGGACAGTTGACTCCAATGTTTCATTTCATGTGACTCCTTACTTGGAGTGTTTTACTACATTTGATACAAACAATTATGGCAAGCTTATCATGGTTACAATATCAATGAGGTTGGCACCATACATTTGTCATTAGGAAATGATCAAGAGCTTGTACTCAAGAGCTTCTAATGTCTAAAAAAGTTTGTTAATTGTAGACAAATGGTTTTGCACAGTTAGATCAAACCATTTGGTGGCAGATTATGGAACCTTAAAAGGTGATTTTTGCTTATTGGAATGGGTTGCACGAAAGGCTCACTCTAAATATAAGCCCAAAAAAATTGCAATCATTTCTTCTTTGAGAAAGCTAGATGTTAACAGTTCAAAGCATGACTTCTGTAATGACTATCAATTTGGTGCACAAGTAAGTTCTCATTGTTTCAATTTCTCTTGTAGCCAAAGTCTTAGATTTTGGGCATTTCAATCTATATAGTTAGTATGCATGTGAATTTTATAGAAGGTGATGCATCTTATGTTTCTTTTATTGATGACCATTCTAGAAACTTCTGGGTATACTTGTTGACAAAAAAAAGTAATGCATTTTAAGCATTTTTGTGAACCAAAACAAAAGAAAATTAGAATATCCTAGGATAGATAATGAAGGTGAGTTCACATATGCACAATTTTAATCTTTTTATGATTTACAAGGTATCAAAAGAGAGCTTATAGCTCCATAAATCCCTAATTTGCATGATGTGGCAAAGAGGTATAATAAGACATTGTGTGAGAGAGTGGTGATACATATTGTCAGTTGCTAATCTCCCTTGTGGATTTTGGGTGAAGCATTGAAAACCATGATTCATACATGCAATGATTGACCTAACAAGTCATTGAAGAATGGTATGTTTGAGGCAGTCTCGTCTAGCAAATTGGCCTCATATGACCATTTGCACCTTTTTCGTCCTAATGTATCTATAAGCTGAGGAATGAGCTTGATGCTTATTAGCTGTCAATTTAATAATAAGAATGTAAATTATATGAGTTTCTTACATACAGAACCAGCATACACAAACTTTTGAAGTTTGGCATGAGAAAATGGCGTTTGAATCTTCATGAAGAAATTACAGTTGTGATCGTAAGTGTTTAAGCTAGAGAATTGTATTCCATGAGATGAGTGAAAGTTTCCTCTACTCATGTTCTGACGGTTTCGTCTAGATTGACTTCTACTGTGCAACTTGAAATCAACCCAAGAAACATCCCTCTTATATGTTGCCCCATTCTTTATGGAAAACAATATATCCTTGGAGAAAAGATCTATTATGACAAATGCACGAGATCCTTTGAAGCATGCATCATGCAAGCAACTTAAAAGGAGTGGTGAGTCAAGAACAAGTGTTAGAAAATATCGGCGAGATTTAAAGAAGATGTTGCTGATGATGTCAATCTTCCGTTCACATGCAAATCACGCATGTACTGTTTCTTTTCTTCATAACTCGGGCGACAACATCACGTGTAGCAGATGATAATCTAAGACTTTAACATGAAATCACAGAATCAAAGATAAGAGTGGGAGGGAGAGGAAGACCTGAGCCAAGAGCAGCTTCTGCAAGTGGAGCTTCTTCTGGACGACTTTTCTGTATCCTGCGGAAAGCAGCAGCATTTGACAGAATGAATTGCAGCAATCCATCCATCGAGAAGCAATGCACACATACACAAACACAGACACATACATAATATATGCATACATGTACTACAACTACTTACTGTCATCGATGGTCATGCGGTACGGATGGTCTGTGCCATCAGTGCCTGAAGGCCTAGCATTCCCACTCCCACTGGAAGCGGAAGCACCACCTCGAGAACGCATCCTCCAGCCTTCTCCTCCTCTAATTCGATTCCTGCGGAGACGCACCGGCGCAGGCACAGGGCTAAAGAAAATCAAAGTATACTTAGCGTCTAAATTGTGTACATACTATACTATACGCATGTGATATACTGGTAGAGCATGGTTTATGCACATACATATATGTAATGAGCTCAAGTTGTATAGCTTGAATGTGTTGATTTATGTTGTAAAACGGGTCACCTTAATCAATCTACACAGCAGAATTGAAGAATTCTAAATAGACGCTTAGATATATACCAATAGAGAGAGAATAAGATTGTATTAATACTGGTTGTGATAGTCTCTCATACACTCTCTCTCTCTCACGCTTCTCTTAACACTACCGGTGTCTCTCTTCTAATAGAGAGAAGCTATATATAAGCATGAGCCCATCTCTAGTCCCCACTCCTGAAATAGGAGGATGTGGGTGTTTTGCTTTTTCAAATAAAGCAAGGATAGAACCCACGTCAGAATAAGGGGCATGAAGCTTCATACTAGAAATAGAGGGGTAGAAAAAGCTTCATGATAGAGGGGTCATTTCCCCAAAGTTTCATAATAATTTAGACATCGTAGCATCTCGATACCCTCCTTGGATCTCCAGCTAATCTCTAGTGCAAGCATGATTTAACATATAGTGCATCAGCGAGTAAGTATGACATGCAGAATTCCGCCTTGAATCGATGATCCCCGTGAAGAGATTATAAGACTTACCCCCTTCCCATACATTTGTCATGCAACATTACACTTCTTTGCAGTACCTTGGACATCTTTAATAAGTTGAAATATGTTAAATAGTTCACCACATAAATTATAAATGAGGAAGAAACACAATAATTGTACCTACATGTACATGTTACATCGGTCTAGGAGATTCTATGTTTGCCCTTAAGCGTTCAACAGCTCCAATGGCCTTCCTCATGCACTCACCTTTATCATAAGCTTCAATGTTTGAAGTCAGCACAACACATCCAACCTTGGAATTTTGTTCAAACCTTGTACACACTAACATGTTGGGTGGTTGTTCCATCCCCTTACGTAGTGTTATGATATTAGAAACTACAACATTCAAAGTCTTCCAAATCAATTTCTATGTTTCTGTCATGAGAAAGAACTCAAGAGATGAGACAAGAAAAACAAAGCTACTATTCTCATGACTGGTGTTGTTCACCTTGATCTCAATCAAGGTGATTACAAGTATTTATACAACAAAACATACATGCATGCTATTTGCATGATGCGCCAAGTGTCACCCAAGCATGGTTGCATGAGGTGCCATGTGTCAGTTCCTACAAGTACAACACTTGTACCACATATGCTTTACATCACATGGTTTTAGCGCCATGTGTCACTTGTACAAGAAATAGCTAATGGGAATTACAGCTAATAAAATGATAATTAATGGACAATAACATTTAATGAAATAATGAATGGACAATAACAACTAATGAAATAATTAATGATAAAAAATGTCTAGAAATCAAATGGTGAGTGGTTAATTAACTACTTAACGCTCACAAATTACTAGTTAGCTAGATAACAAGAAATGAAAATTATTGAAAAATCACAAAACTAGTCATCGTTCCAGTGTGAGTTAGTTAATTAACACTCAGAATTTGATTTAGAGGCCCTTTTTGAAGCTAATTAGTTAATTAAATAATGAGTATTAACTAGTTAACTAGGCATTTGTTTGTAACTAGTTAATTTCGAAGGTATCCATTTGTAATTTAGAATTTTGGTAGGATTTTTACTTCTAAACTAATAATTTCATAGACATTTTTCTGTCGTTTTCCCCACATTGTAACATAAAGATGCATTCAT
>ERZ1034415.182-NODE-182-length-10524-cov-38.949947_pt1 | contig 10524 bp, 12 predicted proteins | sample MGYA00520582_ERZ1034415 | MGnify/ENA primary metagenome ERZ1034415 (study PRJEB33736, sample SAMEA104288483) | Azolla nilotica | place: Sudan | collected 1982 | study: EMG produced TPA metagenomics assembly of the PRJEB19522 data set (Is there foul play in the...
CATCTACCAGTTCTCCATCTACCCTTCTGGTGTATAGATATTATTGGCACTCTTATACCTTATTTCATCCACTTTCCTAAAGAGCTTGCCAACAGAGGAGGAATTGGAATATGCCTGTCGTGCTGGCACGACTACACCGTTTCATTTTGGGGAAAATATCACCACAGACATTGCTAACTATCATTACAGATTCCCAATGTATGGTAGAGAACCCAAGAGGGTGAATCGTTGAGAAATAACAGAAGTCGTGTACTTTCAGGTAGCCAATGCCTTTGGGCTGTATGATATGCAAGGAAATATAGGGGAATGGTGTGATAGTCAGTATCTGCCCTATAAAGGACGTCCACTAGAAATTGGCGACAGAGGTGGTTATTGGTTAGATTTTAGAAATCATCGCATATTGCGTGGTGGTGCTTGGATATCTTTTGGAGACAGTTGCCGCTCCGCGAACCGTGGTCGTTGTGATATGGAATGGAGTTCTAGCTCATTTGGTATGAGGGTTGCTTGTTTAACTTATGACTGAACAAACGTTTGAATTCGATGTTATTCAACATAACTCCCAAGGAGAAAAAATCCACCTCACCCACCAACAAAACACATTTTTTTCATAAGATTTGGGTGAGGGAGTGAAACTGGAAATGGTTTCTATTCCAGGGGAAATATTTTGGATGGGTTCGCCCCAGGATGATGAAGACGCAAAAGTCACAGAGCGGCCACAAAATGAAGTGAAAATTGTTCCATCTTACTTGGGCAAGTACCCTATCACCCAAGCACAATGGCGGGGAGTAGCATCTTCACCTAAAGTCAAATTTTATATCAATCCTGACCCCTCCGAATTCAAACGGGCAACTAAACCCGTAGACTCAATATCTCATGTTGATGCTGTAGAGTTTTGTTATCTGTTTCCCAAAAGACAGGGAAACTATATCGCTTGCCGACAGAAGAGGAATGGGAATATACCTGTCGTGCTGGAACTACTACACCATTTAATTTTTGGGAAAATATCACCACAGATTCCCAAAAGACAGGGAAACTATATCGCTTGCCGACAGAAGAGGAATGGGAATATACCTGTCGTGCTGGAACTACTACACCATTTAATTTTTGGGAAAATATCACCACAGATATTGTCAACTATGATGGTGATTTCACTTGTAATAAAGAACCTAAAGGTGTATTTCGTCAATAAACAACAGAAGTTGGTTACTTTCAGGTAGCTAATGCCTTCGGACTCTAGGATATCCATGGGAATATTGTAGAATGGTGTGATAGCATGTATTGGCCTTATAAAGGAGGACCGCAAGAAATTGGTGACAGAGATGGTTATTGGTTGGAATATAAAAATTATCCCGTAGTGCTTGGTGGTGCTTGGATGGCTTCTGCTCAGAGTTTCCATTCAGCGAACCGTGGACATGCTGCTATGGAACACGGCTTGGGCATGTTAGGGTTGAGGGTAGCTTGTTCAAGGCAATGACTGAGTATTTTTGTGAACTGATGCCAAAACCATATTTTGATTTTCCTATCAAGAACCAGCGTCTGGAAGAACTACCAACAGATAAGTTGCTAGGTGACAAATAACTAATATATTTACTTGAGATTGAACAATTTAGAGAACAGTTAGGCTTTTTTGATAAGAGTAATCCAAGGAAAAAATGATCCAAAACCAGGGATACTGAGAGAATAATTAGCGTGCAGTATGGTTTATGTCTCCAGAATCATTCATCCAACCAAGTGATAGTCTAAGGTCGTTGTATATCAAGACAGCACAAAAGCTAAAAGGAAGTGACCTAAGACAATTAATCCTGAAATCCTGGATATCCTAATTCAGACAATATCAATGGTGCGTTACTTCGCGTATTTAATTTATCTCTATATTTTATTATATTTTCGCGCTCCTAACACACCCTACAGTCTTTATGAAGTTTTATTACATTTATTACATATTAAAGTAGTGATGTAATTTTCTCCCTTATTTTTTGTAAAATTTCATCGAACATGACATGATTTCTTTTGTTTTTCTGGATAGGTTAGGTAATGATACTATCACAATCCTGTAAATCCTTTAATTGTCAAGGCTTCGTTAATAAACTTAACCTGTTCTTCTCCAAAGTCTTACCTCATTTGCATGGTTGAGTTCGGGGTTTTGATGGTATATAATTTACCCGTGCGGGGTTATAAAGCTTTGTAATTAATACCAAAACCACCCCAACCTAAGGGTTTACCCTGAATGATAAATCTACCATTGTTGATTTGTTGCCCTAGTTGCCAAATAATCACACCTTTGAGTATAGCCAGAATTTCACTGGTCTAGAAAGGTTCATAGTGTAGATGGTTGTTCTTACTCACACCATAATTTTACATCAAAATCGGTGAGGCGTTTACGCCTCACCTGGCTTTCATCGCGGGCTTAAAAGATAAAGTTACTGAATGAAATCCCAAAAAGATTTCAGGAATCTATTCTGGGGTTTTCAGCCTTTTCCCTTATAAAATTAAAGTATGAAAAAGATGTATGGAGCAAAGAATGTACGACAGCGATAAACGTAAACTGTTATCAGCCTTATCTCACGGAGCGATTTTTTTCAGTACCACAGTTGTCTCTGTTGGTTTACCGATCGCTTTATTATTGATCTCTGACGATCCAGTCGTTAAAGACAACGCCAAAGAATCCATTAATTTCCATTTTAACGTCTGGTTTTATGGTGCAATTCTGGGAAGTTTATTTTTTCTAACTGGTTGGTTAGTGTTACCATTGGTGGTATTATTACCATTAGCAGGACTAGGTTATCTACTACACTGGGGACTAACAATTTGGGCGATAGCTAGCGTTTTTACTAATCCTGATACACCTGTTCGTTATCCCTTTATCGTCAGAATTTTTTAGTCCCAAGAGAGTCATAATTGAGGCTAATCTAACTCTGATTACAGCATCCATTTCTGACTGATCAGCAGGAATATTTAAGATTTTTTCTTGACTTTCGTATAGGAAAATGTCAACCAAGTTGTAAAATACAAAATTGCCCCACAGCTTCATCAACAGTAGGGCAAAAGACAGTTAAGCACTGTTTGTAGTTTGTCGGACGGGAGCAAGTCAAAACCTTGCTTTTGTGACGCTTTTTTGTGTGTCCATTGCTCTTTTCTTGATAACAATTTATGTTTCCTACTCATCGCCCCCGTCGCTTACGTACCCATCCCCAACTACGCCGCATGGTACGTGAAACCGTTTTAACAACCAATGATTTGATTTATCCTTTATTTGCTCTTCCAGGTGAAGGTATTGCTAATGAAGTAAAATCTATGCCTGGTGTTTACCAACTTTCGGTAGACAAGATTGTTGAGGAAGCAAAGGGAGTTTATGATTTAGGTATTCCCGCAATTATTTTATTTGGAATTCCTGAAGATAAAGATGTAGATGCTACAGGTGCATGGCATGATTGTGGTATTGTTCAAAAAGCAGCAACCGCAGTAAAAGAAGCTGTTCCTGATTTAATTATTCTGGCTGATACTTGTTTGTGTGAATATACAAGTCATGGACATTGTGGTTATTTAACAACTGGTGATTTAACTGGTCGAGTTTTAAATGACCCAACTTTAGAATTATTAAAGAAAACCGCAGTTTCCCAAGCTAAAGCAGGTGCGGATATTATTGCACCTTCGGGAATGATGGATGGTTTTGTTCAGGCTATTCGTGAAGGTTTGGATGAAGCGGGTTTTCAAGATATACCCATCATTTCTTATGCTGCTAAATATGCTTCGGCTTATTATGGTCCATTCCGGGATGCCGCAGACTCCACACCGCAGTTTGGTGATAGACGCACTTACCAAATGGACCCCGGTAACTCCCGTGAAGCCATCAAAGAAATTGAGTTGGATATTGCTGAAGGTGCTGATATGCTGATGGTGAAGCCAGCTTTGGCATATATGGACATTATTTGGCAGGTGAAGCAAGCTAGTAATTTACCTGTGGCGGCATATAATGTCTCTGGTGAGTATGCTATGGTGAAAGCTGCGGCTTTAAATGGTTGGATTGATGAGCAGCGTGTGGTGATGGAAACTTTGACTGGTTTTAAACGGGCTGGTGCTGATTTGATTTTGACTTACCACGCTAAAGATGCGGCTAGGTGGTTGTAATTAACATATTATCTCACGCAAAGACGCAGAGAGTATTTAAGTGTCTTTGTGTTTGGGCGTGAGATTGTTTGTATTTTTGATGTACTAGTGGACAATTTTTCTGTCTCAGCAATACTCAATTAAACAAATTACTTATCGTGTTTGTTACATATATAAAAATATGGCGCTATCATAGCTATGTAGCGAGGTATTATCATACTAACTGACTCATACTAACTGACAATTATTATACAGAAAGGATAAAGCTATTATCTATCAGGGAGTCTCCTATTATTACCGCAAAAATAACTGAATTAATCAATGATTTTTTATGTACAGTAGATAGCAATATTATTATTACTAGTCAAATAGTATTTAAGTTTGTTGATGAATTATGAAAAGAATTATCAACATCTAAATTTAAACGTGAGATAACAGATGAATATATTTTATCAATGGAGTTATAGTATAGTTTTTACTATACTCCACTTGAACCTAAGACAAAAATTCTTACTGATTATGCGAGGGATTATTTTGAGCCTGATTTATTTTTCAATAAATACATCATGAGTAGAGTTAAAATCAATAACTGTGATACTTGTTTACGACTAAGCAAGAGAAGCTAATTCATAAATATCCTTAATTTCTTGTAATTTCCTGAATTTTTTTAACAGAGGTGTTTTCGCCACTGTTTACGCCATAGGTGGTAAGTCCGCGTAACTAACAAATCTAACTAAATGTTCGGAAATTACTAAAATTACATTTGGCCAAAACCGGATATCTTTGATCTCTGCAACAGGAATTTTTAAGAGTAAAGCAACTGCTTCTTCGGTGACAAAGCGAAACAAAGGGTTGACAGAGTTGGATTTCGATTTTCCAATAGTGATCATAGTGATAGATTTCTCTCTTTTGGGTAGATAAACCTGGTTTTCGGGTGAAAGATGCCAAGAGGTTAAAACTAATATTTAAATTGCCGATGGTACTTTTGTTTGGTAGACTAGGGGCGATCGTTTTTTATTACTTTAACTAGTAAGGGGTAAGTATATACCTTTTCTCAAGTATGGGTTGAGTAAGGTTGCGGGTCAAGGAATTTGCATCTGAGAAGGGCTGGACATTAAAAGAAGTGTCTGATCTCTCTTGTCTAGGCTACAGTGCGATCAAGGTCTATGCTCGTTCTCCTGGGTTAGCAACTGTTGATGTAACATCCTTCCTACACAAGTTAGCGCGAACCTTTAACGTGCTGATAGAAGACTTGTATGAAATAGTGCGGGAATAATAAACTATGGGCTTGGTGAGGTTGCGGGTCAAGGAATTTGCATCTGAGAAGGGCTGGACGCTTAAATATATTTAAGATAGTTCAGGAATTGCATACACCACGCTCAAAAACTATGCTAAGTCTCCGGGATTGGCCACTGTGGATGTAACTTCTCTGCAAAAGCTGGCAAGGACATTTGAAGTTTTGATTGAAGATTTATATGATGTTGTAGAAGAGTAGGGCAATTCAATTCAAAATTCAAAATGAGGAATGGTAGCTACCCAATCCCCAATCCCCGATAAGAGTGTGATCTCTGACGGTATTAGGGACTATGGCACGATAAAATTTGAGAACAACAAATTGTAATAAAGGTCTAAATGGCAGAAACACTATTTTTCAACGCCCTGCGGGAAGCCATTGACGAAGAAATGGCGCGTGACTCTAGCGTATTTGTTCTTGGTGAAGACGTAGGACATTACGGCGGTTCTTATAAAGTTACCAAAGACCTATGCAAAAAGTATGGTGATCTGCGTGTATTAGATACACCCATTGCCGAAAATAGCTTTACTGGTATAGCAGTAGGAGCAGCAATGACTGGTCTAAGACCTATCATTGAAGGTATGAATATGGGCTTTTTGCTTCTAGCCTTCAACCAAATTTCTAACAACGCGGGTATGTTGCGCTACACTTCCGGCGGTAACTTTAAAATCCCGATGGTGATTCGTGGTCCTGGGGGTGTGGGAAAACAGTTAGGTGCAGAACATTCCCAACGTTTAGAAGCTTATTTCCAAGCTGTTCCAGGGTTGAAAATCGTAGCTTGTTCCACACCTTACAACGCTAAAGGCTTACTGAAAGCAGCTGTCCGTGATGATAACCCAGTGTTATTTTTTGAACACGTTTTACTCTACAACTTAAAAGAAAATCTGCCAGAAGAAGAGTATGTATTACCACTGGATAAAGCAGAAGTAGTCCGTCGTGGTGAAGAAGTGACAATTATTACCTACTCCCGGATGCGTTATCACGTCACCCAAGCGGTGAAAACTTTGGAAAAACAAGGATACGATCCAGAAGTTATTGATTTGATATCTCTCAAGCCTCTGGATTTTGATACAATTGGTGCATCCGTGCGTAAAACTCACCGTGTAGTTATTGTAGAAGAGTGTATGCGAACTGGTGGTATTGGTGCAGAATTAACAGCCTCCATCAATGACAGCTTGTTTGATGAATTAGACGCACCTGTACTGCGGCTTTCTTCCCAAGATATCCCCACACCTTACAACGGTAATCTGGAACGATTGACTATTGTTCAACCAGAGCAAATTATCGAAGCTGTACAGAAAATGGTGGCTTTGCGAGTTTAGAAGATAGGTGACAGGTGACAGGGAACAGTAATAAGGGAATAGGGTAAAACTTCATTCTAACTCCTGACTCCTGACTCCTGTGAAATCTTCTACTCAAACCTGACAAAAAGAAAGCTATTATAGCCTTTGTCAGTTCTGAGTGATGGTATGCAAAGACAGCGATCGCTATTAGTGTTAATTATAGTTTTGGTAATCGCCGCTATTATGGTGATTGCGACAATTCCTGTACCGTTAGGACTGGACTTGCGGGGAGGCTCACAGCTTACAATTCAGGTGAAACCAAGCGAGGAAATTAAGGAAATCACCGAACGCGAATTGGAAGCCGTGAAAAAAGTCGTCGAAGGTCGTATTAACGGTCTAGGTGTTTCTGAACCAGTGATTCAAACAGTGGGTACTGATAAAATTTTAGTGCAGTTGCCTGGACTCAATGATCCAGAACAGGCAGAACGGGTACTAGGTGGTACAGCCCAGTTAGAATTTCGGACTCAAAAACCAAATACAGAGACTCAAATATTTGGGCTACAAGTATCACGAAAAGAACTAAAAGCCAAACAAGAAGAGTTGAGAAAGAGCAACGATAAAGAAGCGATCACTCAAAATCAAGAAGAGTTACAGAACAATAACCGAGCGATCGCTGAATTATTTGAAAGCACCAACCCACCACTCACAGGTAAATACCTCAAAGATGCCTATGGTGAACCCACCCAAGGTACTAACTGGAATGTAGCCATCCGCTTCGATCCTAAAGGTGGTGAACTATTTGCCGACTTAACAAAAAAGTTAGCAGGAACAGGTCGCACCATTGGTATTTTTCTAGACAAAGAATTAATTAGTTCTCCCACAGTAGGAGTAGAATTTGCTCCCACCGGAATAACAGGTGGTTCTGCAGTAATTACAGGACGTTTTGAAGCACAAGAAGCTAACAACTTAGGTGTACAATTACGAGGTGGTGCCTTACCCGTACCTGTAGAAATCTCTGAAAGAAGAACAGTGGGCGCAACCTTGGGTAAAGACAGTATTCAAAGCAGCATTTACGCCGGTATCGGTGGTCTAATTTTAGTATTGATATTCATGGTAGTCTACTATAGACTACCAGGACTTATTGCTGATGTATCACTAGTAATCTACTCCCTTTTAACCTGGGCTACATTTTGCTTATTGGGTGTCACCCTCACCTTGCCAGGAATTGCTGGTTTTATTCTCAGTATTGGAATGGCTGTAGATGCCAACGTACTAATTTTTGAACGAACACGGGAAGAATTGCGAGCAGGTAAATCATTATATCGTTCTGTAGAATCTGGTTTTCACCGGGCATTTTCCAGTATTTTAGATAGTAATGTTACTACATGGATAGCTTGTGCCTCCCTATTTTGGTTAGGGTCTGGGTTAGTCAAAGGCTTTGCCCTCACCTTAGCTTTAGGAGTTGGTGTCAGTATGTTTACAGCCATCACCTGTAGTCGTACCTTGATGTTTTTAGCTGTTTCAATTCCCTCTTGGCGGAAAACAGAACTCTACTGTCCCAAACTCCCAGCATCAAATAAGGCTGAGGTGGCTCAATGACATTACGTATTAACAAAGCTCGGAGTATTTGGTGGACTATTTCCGCAGCCATTATTCTCAGTGGTATCATCTCAATGGTGATTTCTTCGCAAAATCCCAACATTAAAGCACCATTACGTCCTAGTTTAGATTTTATCGGTGGGACACGCTTACAATTAGTGCGGGATTGTAGCCAGCCTGGTAACTGTGACAAACCAATAGATATTAACACCGTTCGGGAAGTCGCTAAAGACCAAGGACTTGGAGATAGTAGCATTCAATTAATCTCTGAAAATGGTCAAGAAAATGGCATCACCATCCGCACAAAAAACTTGGAAACTGAGCAACGCACGAATTTACAAAACGCATTAAGCGAAAAAACCGGTACTTTTGACCCGCAGAAAAACCAAATTGACTCTGTTGGTCCGACTTTAGGAAGAGAACTTTTGAGGTCTGGTGTTTTAGCTCTAGTAGTTTCCTTTATAGGTATTACTATTTATATGAGCTTCCGTTTCCAGCTAGACTATGCAATTTTTGCCATTGTTGCCTTATTTCACGATATTTTGGTGACAGTGGGGGCATTCTCAATTTTAGGTCTAGTTGCAGGTATAGAAGTAGATAGTCTATTTATTGTTGCCTTGCTAACCATTACTGGTTTCTCAGTTAACGACACAGTGGTAATTTATGACCGTATCCGGGAAACTATCAAAATTAATCCTGACAGACCTATTGCTGATATTGTTGATGATGCTGTCAATCAAACTTTATCCAGGTCAATCAACACTACTTTAACAACTTTGCTGACTTTAACCGCTATTTTTCTATTTGGGGGTGAAACTTTGAGGAATTTTTCTCTAGCTTTAATTATTGGCTTTTTAATGGGGGCTTATTCCAGCATTTTCATTGCCAGTACACTGCTAACATTATGGCGAGAGCGTACAGGCAAATATACAATTGAAAACATTGATAACTAGAATTGAAAACATTGATAACTCTGGTAGTTCTCAGGATGGTTAATAGACCTCTTGCAGAATTAATTTCATGTTATAATGGGCGATTGTCTTTGTTTTAGCCAAAAGTTAGAGTTACACGCTTATGTTTGAATTAGTGATCGCAAAGAACACCAAAAATACATAAAATCTAAAAATCTCTATCATACCACAGAAACAATTTTGCAAGAGGTCTAATAGAGAAAACAGCAACAGCAATTTTCAGGTAAATTAACCACACTTTAAGAGGATGTTTAAAAAGTCATACTGTAGTTTGCTTCCCGCAGGGTACGTACCTCAGCATCTCAGAGTAATCGCTCAAACCCTAGATTCTGTATCCCTTCGGGACGCTTCGCATTCACGCAGTGTCCCGAAGGGATACAGAATGATAAATTGTACCTTTTCCAACTTTTTAAACACGCTTTAATGAGAATTTCGCGCAAAGGAAGAAATTGATTAATTTAGGGTGTGGTCTAAATACATGAAAACTGCTTTCAGCAGAATTCTGGAGTCATAATTGCAAATCCAAAATCCAAATTCTAAAATTGTTATTGCCCTATGGCTGAACAAGAAGAACCACCAATTGATGACTCGATCATTTATAACTCTGATGTTTCTTTTCTTGAGCAAGTACAGAGATTATACCAGTTGACAGTATATGGCAGGTGGTTGTTTGTCTGCTGTTTATGGCTGATTATTTCACCTGCTTGTTTGTGGGATTTACGTTCAGAAATTGCTTTGTGGCAACAATACTTTACTTGGTCGGCTGTGCGTTATGGACTCTTGTTTCATCCTCTATCTACTTTGGGTCTAGCCTTTTGTATCGCTATGACTGTTTTGGTTTTAGCTTGGCAAAGTCGCAATATTCTAGTGGGACTACCGCAACCAGAAAAGAAACGTTTAGAAAAACAAGTTTGTCGAATACGTCAACAGGGTCCTAATCATCCTCTATGGAAATGGGTCTGTCAGTAATTGGAGACAGGAGAATTTTAGATTTTGGATTTGGGATTGAACAATAGTCTAGAGGAAAGGGTTTTTGAAAATTTGAATTTTGAATTTTGTTGGCGCAGCCTGCTAGATGTTGCGGCTCGCAAACATAAATGCTCCGGCTTGCAAACAAGACAATTTGTGGTTCAAATTAATTGCAAATAAGCATCCTGCCTATTTGCAAAAGGTTTTGGAGTCATCTCAATAGTAAAAGAACTTGGGTAACATGGTGAAGAGAGGATTTAGCCCTTGAGGAAGGTAAGCTTGTCTTTCACTTGCTGTCGGC
>ERZ1034415.184-NODE-184-length-10347-cov-12.217839_pt1 | contig 10347 bp, 1 predicted proteins | sample MGYA00520582_ERZ1034415 | MGnify/ENA primary metagenome ERZ1034415 (study PRJEB33736, sample SAMEA104288483) | Azolla nilotica | place: Sudan | collected 1982 | study: EMG produced TPA metagenomics assembly of the PRJEB19522 data set (Is there foul play in the...
TGAATATTGTCTGAAATTTGGTGTTTTTTGCCCTCTTACTACAGATTGATCTTTAATTCCCTGCTTTTTATGTTCTCTTTTTGACTAAGCCAAGAGTAATGCCAGAAACATCTTGGACCTGCTAGATATGTCAAGATCCCAAATGTATCTATATTTTTGAAAGTCTATATTTTCTCCCTGGACACCAGATATAACATGATAGGTAGGTTACTAGGACAGCTTGGTTCAGCTTCTACTCACCAAAGAACCATAAGATTATTTTACCTACAAAAGAGGTATAATGTACATCTATGTAAATGCAACCATATAATGTAGAATTTATCTAAGGTTGCTAAAGATATGAATACTATCTAAAATTTGGTGTTTTTTTCCCTCTTACTATAAACTGATCTTTATTTTCCTCCTTTTTCTCTTCTCTTTCTTACTAACCCAGGACTGATACCAGGAACATCTTGGACCTGCAGGATATGTCAAGATCCCAACGGTATCTATATTTTTGGATGTTTTCTCATGCCTATATTTTCTCCCTAGACACCAGATATAACATGATAGGTAGGTTACTAGGACTGCTTGGTTCAGCTTTTACTCACTAGAGTATCATAAGATTTTTTTATCTGCAAAAGACGTATAATGTAAATATCTATAAATGCAACCATATAATCCTGAATTTATCTAATGTTGCACAAGATATGAATACTGTCTAAAATTTGGTGGTTTTTGCCCTCTTACTACAATCTGATTTTTATTGCCCTGCTATTTCTATTCTCTTTTTACTAAGCCAAGACTGATACTAGGAACATCTTGGACTTGCTGGATATGTCAAGATCCAAAAGGTATCTATATTTTTGCATTTTTTCTCCTCTCTAAATTTTCTCCCTTGAATCGAGATATTGCATGATAGCTGGTAGGTTACTAGGACTGCTTGGTTCAGCTTCTACTCACTAGAGAACCATAAGATTATTTTACCTGCAAAAGAGGTATAATGTACATATATGTAAATGTAACCATATAATCCCAAATTGATCTAAGGTTTTACAAGATATGAATATTGTCTGAAATTTAGTGTTTTTTGCCCTCTTACTACAGACTCATCTTTATTGCTTTGCTTTTTCTTTTCTCTTTTTTACTAAGCGAGGACTAATGCTAGGAACATCTTGGACCTCTTGGATATGTCAAGATTCCAAGGGTATCTATATTTTTGCACATTTTCTCATGTCTATAAATTCTCCCTAGACACTAGATATAACTTGACAGGTAGGTTACTAGGACTGCTTGGTTCAGCTTATACTCACCATAGAACCATAAGATTATTTTGGTTGCAAAAGAGGTATATTGTACATAACTGTAAATGCAACCATATAATTTAGAATTTATCTAAGGTTCCACAAGATATGAATACAGTCTGAAACTTGGAGCTTTTTTGCTGTCTTACTCCAGACCGTTCTTTATTGCCTTTCTTGTTCTATTCTCTTTTTTATTAAGCCAGGACTGATACCAGGAACATCTTGGACATGCTATTTATGTCAAGATCCCACTAGTATCTATATTTTTCCATGTTTTCTCATGTCTATATTTTCTCCCTGTACAACATATATAACATGACAGGTAGGTTACTTGAACTGGTTGGTTCAGCTTCTAGTCATCGAAGAATCTTAATATTATTTTACCTGCAAAAGAGGTATACTGTATTTATCTTTAAATGTAACCATATAATTTAGAATTTATTTAATGTTGCACAAGATATGAATATTGTCTGAAATTTGGTGTTTTTTGCCCTCTTACTACAGATTGATCTTTATTGCCCTACCTTTTCTGTTCTCTTTTTTTCTAAGCCAGGACTAATACTAGGAACATCTTGGACTTGCTGGATATGTCAAGATCCCAACGGTATCTATATTTTTACATGTTTTCTCCTGTCTTTATTTTCACCCTGGGCACCAGATATAACATTATAGGTAGGTTACTAGGACTAGCTCCTTGGTTCAGCTTCTACTCGTGAGAGAACCATAAGACTATTTTACCTGCAAAAGAGGTATAATGTACATATCTATAAATGCAACCATATAATACAGAATTTATCTAAAGTTGCACGAGATCTGAATACTGTCTGAAATTTGTTGTTTTTTGCCCTCTTAGTATAGAGTGATCTTTATTGCCCGGCTTTTTCTGTTCTCTTTTTAACTAAGCCATGACTGATGCCAGGAACATCTTCGACCATCTGGATATGTCAAGATCCCAACAGTATCTATATTTTTTCATGTTTTCTCATTTCTATATTTTCTCCCTGGAATCCAGATATAACATAACAGGTAGATTACTAGGACTGTTTGGTTCAGTTTCTACTCACCAGAGAACCATAAGATTATTTTACGTGCAAAAGAGGATTAATGTACATGTCTGTAAATGCAACCATATAATCCAGAATTGATCTAAGGTTGTACAAGATATGAATATGGTCTAGAATTTAGTCTTTTTTGCCCTCTTACTACAGACTGATCTTTATTGATCTGCTTTTTTTGTTCTCTTTTTTATTAAGCCACGGCTAATGCCAGGAACATCTTGGACCAGTTGCATATGTCAAGATCCCATCGGAATCTATATTTTAGCATGTTTTCTCATGTATGTATTTTCTCCCTGGACACCAAATATAACATCATAGGTAGGTTACTAGGACTGCTTGGTTCAGCTTCTACTAACCGAAGAACAATAAGATTATTTTACCTACATTTATGTAAATGCAACCATATAATCTAGAATTTATCTAAGGTTGCTAAAGATATGAATAATGTCTGAAATTTGGTGTTTTTTGCGCTCTTACTATAGACTTATCTTTATTGCCCTGCTTTTTTTGTTCTCTCTTTGACTAAGCTAGTAACATCTTGGACCTGCTGGATAGGTCAAGATCCCAACGGTATCTATATTTTTGCATGTTTTCTCATGTCTATTTTTTGTCCCTAGACACCAGATATAACATGACAGGTAGGTTACCAGAACTGCTTGGTTAAGCTTCTACTCAACAGAGAACCATTAGATTATTTTACGTGCAAAAGAGGTATAATGTACATATATGTAAATGCAACTATATAATCTAGAATTTACCTAAGGTTACTAAAGATATGAATAATGTCTAAAATTTGGTGATTTTTGCCCTCTTACTTCAGATTGATCTTTATTCCCCTCCTTTTTCTGTTCTCTTCTTTATTAAGCCACCACTGATACAAGGAACATCTTGGACCTGTTGGATATGTCAAGATCCCAATGATATCTATATTTCCGGATGTTTTCTCATGTTTATAATTTCTCCCTGGACACCAGATATAATTACATGACAGGTAGGTTACTTGAACTGCTTGGTTCAGCTTCTACTCATGGGAGAACCATGAGATTATTTTACCTGCAAAAGAGGTATAATGTATTTATTTGTACATGTAACCATGTAATCCAGAATTTATCTAAGGTTGCACAAGATATGAATATTGTCTGAAATTTTTGTTTTTTGCCCTCTTACTTTAGACTGATCTTAATTTATTTCCTTGCCTTTTCTGTTCTCTATTTTACTAAACGAAGACTGATGCTAGGAACATCTCGGACTTGCTGGATATGTCAAGATCCCAACAGTATCTAAATTTTGGTATGTTTTCTCATGTCTATATTTTTTCCCTGGACACCAGATATATTATGACAGGTAGGTTAATAGAATTGCTTGTTTGAGATTCTACTCACCAGAGAACCATAACATTACTTTACCTACAAAAGAGCTATAATGTACATATATGTAAATGCAACCATATAATCTAGAATTTACCTAAGGTTGCTCAAGATATGAATAGCTTTTGAAATTTGGTATTTTTTGCCCTCTTACTACAGACTGATCTTTATTTCCCTCCTTTTTCTGTTCTCTTCTTTACTAAGCCAGAAATGATAGCAGGAACATTTTGGACCTGCTGGATATGTCAAGATCCCAACGGTATTTATATTTTTGCATGTTTTCTCATGTCTATATTTTCTCCCTGGACACTAAATATAACATGATAGCTAGGTTACTTGAACTGTTTCGTTCAGCTTCTACTCATTGGAGAACTATCAGATAATTTTACCTGCAAAAGAGGTATAATGTATTTATCTGTAAATGTAACCATATAATCCAAAATTTTTCTAACGGTGCACAAGATATGAATGCTGTCTCAAATTTTGTGTTTTTTGCCCTCTTACTACAGACTGATCTTTATTTTTCTGCCTTTTCTATTGTCTTTTTTACTAAGCCAAGACTGATACTAGGAACATCTTCGCCTTGTTGGATATGTCAAGATCCCAGGACTGAAATTTGGTGGTTTTTGCCCTCTTACTATAGACTGATCTTTATTGCCCTGCTTTTTCTGATTAATTTTTAATAAGCCAAGACTGATACTAGGACCATCTTGGACCTGCTGGATATGTCAAGATCCCAAAGGTATCTATATTTTTGTATCTTTTCTCCTTTCTATATTTTCTCCCTGGAATCCAGATATAACATGACAGGTAGGTTACTAGGACTGCTTGGTTCAGGTTCTACTCACTAGAGAACCATAAGATAAATTTACCTGCAAAAGAGGTATAATGTACATATCTGTAAATGCAGCCATATAATAGAGAATTTATTTAACGTTGCACAAGATATGAATATTGTCTGAAATTTGGTGTTTTTTGCCCTCTTACTATAGAGTGATCTTTATTGTCCTGCTTTTTTCATTCTCTTTTTTACTAAGCTAGGACTAATGCTAGGAACATCTTGGACCAGCTTGATATGTCAAGATCCCAACTTTATCTATATTTTTGCATGTTTTCTCATGTCTATATTTTCTCCCTGGAGACTATATATAACATGACAGGTAGGTTACTAGGACTGCTTGGTTCAGCTTCTATTCATCAGAGAACCATAAGACTATTTTACTTGCAAAAGAGGTATAATGTACATAGGTGAAATGCAACCGTATAATCCAAAATTTATCTAAGGTTGCACAAGATATGAATACCATCTGAAAATAGCTATTTTTTGCCCTCTTACTATAGACTGATCTTTATTGCCCTGCTTTTTCTGTTCTCTTCTTTACCAAGCCAGGAATGATGCCAGGAACATCTTGGACCAGCTGGATATGTGAAGATCCCAACGGTATCTGTATTTCTGCATGTTTTCTCATGTCTATATTTTCTCCCTATATAGCTAGAATCCAGACATAACATGACAGGTAGGTTACTAGGATTGCTTGGTTCAGCTTCTACTCACTAGATAACCGTAAGATTGTTTTACGTGCAAAAGAGGTAAAATGTACATATTTGTCGATGCAACCATATAATCCAGAACTGATGTAAGGTTGTTAAAGATATGAATATTGTCTGAAATTTAGTGTTTTTTGCCCTCTTACTACAGATTGATCTTTATTTCACTCCTTTTTCTATTCTCTTGTTTACTAAGCCAGGAATGATACCTGGAACATCTTGGACCTTCTGGATATTTCAAGATTCCAACGCTATCGATATTTTTGCATGTTTTCTCATGTCTATATTTTCTCCCTGGGCACCAAATATAACATGAGAAGTAGGTTATGGAATTGCTTGGTTCAGGTTCTACTCATCGGAGAACCATGAGATTATTTTACCTACAAAAGAGGTATAATGTATTTATTTGTAAATGTGACCATATAATCAAGAATTTATCTAAGGTTGCACAAGAGATGAATACTGTCTTAAATTTGCTATTTTTCTCCCTCTTACTACAGACTGATCTTTATTGCCCTGCCTTTTTTGTTCTCTTTTTTACTAAACCAGGACTGCTACTAGGAACATTTTGAACCTGGTAGATATGTCAAGATCCCAACGGTATCTAAATGTTTGCATGTTTCCTCATGTCTCTAATTTCTCCCTGCATACCAGATATAACTTGACAGGTAGGTTAGTAAGACTGCTTGGTTCAGATTCTACTCACCGGAGAACCATAAGATTATTTTGCTTACAAAACAGGTATAATGTACATATATGTAAATGCAACAATATAATCTAGAATTTATCTAAGGTTGCTAAAGATATGAATACTGTCTGAAATTTGGTGTTTTTTGCCGTCTTACTACAGACTGATCTTTATTGCCCTGCTATTTTTGTTCTCTTTTTTACTAAGCCAGGACTGATACAGGAACATTTTGGACCTACTCGATAAGTCAAGATCCCAACGATATCTATATTTTGGCATGTTTTCTCATGTCTATATTTTCTCCCTGGACACCAGATATAACATAATAGGTAGGTTACTTGAACTGCTTGGTACAGCTTATACTCATCAGAGAACCATGAGATTATTTTACCTGTAAAAGAGGTGTAATGTATTTATCTGTAAATGTAACCATATAATCCAGAATTTATCTAACGTTGCACAAGATATGAATAATGTCTGAATTTTGGTGTTTTTTGCCCTATTACTACAGACTGATCTTTATTGCCCTGCCTTTTCTGTTCTCTTTTTTACTAAGCAAGGACTGATACCAGGAACATCTTTGACTTGCTGGATATGTCAAGCTCCGAACGGTATCTATATGTTTTTTGCATGTTTTCTCATGTCTATATTTTCTCCTTGTATACCAGATATAACATGACAGGTAGGTTACTAGGACTCCTTGGTTCAGCTTCTACTCGTCAGAGAACCATAAGAGTATTTTACATGCAAAAGAGTTATGATATACATATCTATAAATGTAACCATATAATCCAGAATTTATCTAAGGTGGCATAAGATATGAATAATGTCTGAAATTTGGTGTTTTTTGCCCTTTTACTCCACACTGATCTTTTTTGCCTTGCTTTTTCTGTTCTAGTTTTTACTAAGCCAGAACTGATACCAGGAACATCTTGGACCTACTGGATATGTCAAGATCCTAACGGTATATATGTTTTTGCATGTTTTCTCATGTCTATATTTTCTCCCTGGACACCAAATATAATATGACAAGTAGGTTACTATGACTGCTTGGTTTAGTTGCAGGTCACCTAAGGACCATAAGATTATTTTACATGCAAAAAAGGTATGATGTACATATCTTCAAATGTAACCATATAATCCAGAATTTATCTAGGGTGGCATAAGATATGAATACTGTCTGAATACCGGTTACTAAGACTGCTTGGTTCAGCTTATGGTCACCTGAGAACAAGAAGATTATTTTACGTGCAAAAGAGGTATGGTGTACATATGTGTAAATGCAACCGCATAATCCAGAATTTATCTAAGGTTGCACAAGATATAAATGTTGTCTGAAAGTTTGTGTTTTTTGCCCTCTTACTATAGACTAATCTTTATTTCCCTCCTTTTTTTGTTCTCTTTTCTACTAATCCAGGCATGATACCGGGAACATCTTGGACCTGCTCGATATGTCAAGATCCCAACGCTATGTATATTTTTGCATGTTTACTCATGTCTATATTTACTCCATGGACACCAGATATAACATGATAGGTAGGTTACTTGAACTGGTTGGTTTAGCTTCTACTCATCGGAGAACCATGAGATTATTGTACCTGCAAAAGAGGTATAATGTATACATCTGTAAATGTAACCATATAATACAGAATATATCTAAGGTTGCATAAAATATAAATATTGTCTGCAATTTGGTGTTTTTTTCTCTCTTACTACGGACTGATCTTTATTTCCTTGCTTTTTCTGTTTTGTTGTTTACTAAGCCAGGACTGATACCAGGAACATCTTGGACCTGCTGGATATGTTAAGATCCCAATGGTATCTATATTTTTTCATGTTTTCTCATGATTATGTCTGTATTTTTTTCCGTGGACACCAGATATAATATGACAATAGGTTACTTGAACTGCTTGTGTCAGCTTCTACTCACCGGAGAACCATGAGATTATTTTACCCGCACAAGAGGTATAATATATATATCTTTAAATGCTACCATATAATCCAGAATTTATCTAAGGTTGCACAAGATATCAATACTGTCTAAAATATAGTGTTTTTTGCCTTCTTACTACAGATTGATCTTTATTGCCTTGCTTTTTCTGTTCTCTTTTTGACTAAGCCAGGACTGATACCAGGAACATCTTGGACCTGCTGGATTTTTCAAGATCCCAACGATATCTACATTGTGCATGTTTTCTCATGTCTCTATTTGGTCCAGCTAGGTTACTAGGACTGCTTGGTTCAGCTTCTGGTCACCAAAGAACCATAAGATTGTTCTACTTGCAAAAGAGGAATAATGTACATATCTGTAAATGCAATTATATAATCCAGAATTTATCTAAGGTTACACAAGATTTGAGTACTGTTTGAAATTTGGTGTTTGTTTCCCTCTTACTACAGAGTGATCTTTATTGCCCTGCCTTTTTTGTTCTGTTTTTTACTAAGCACGGATTCATACCAGGAACATCGTGGACCTGCTGGATTTGTCAGGATCCAACCGGTATCTATATTTTTGCACGTTTTCTCTTGTCTATATTTTCTCCTTGGACACCAGATATAACATGAGAAGTAGGTTACTTGAACTGCTTGGTTCACCTTCTACTCACTGGAGAACCATGAGATTATTTTACGTGCGAAATAGGTATAATGTGTATATCTGTAAACGCAACTATATAATCCAGATTTATCTAAGGTTGCACAAGATATGAATAGTGTCTGAAATTTGGTGTTTTTTGCTCTCTTACTGCAGACTGAATTTTATTGCCCTGCTTCTTCTATTCTCTTTTTTAGTAAGCCAAGACTAATACCACGAACATCTTGGACCTGGTGGGTATGTAAGGATCCCACTGGTATCTATATTTTTCCATGTTTTCTCATGTCTATATTTTCTCCCTGGACACCAGATATAACATGACAGGTAGGTTACTAGGACTGCTTGGTTCAGCTTCGACTCACTGGGGAACCATGAGATTATTTTACCTGCAAAAGAGGTATAATGTATATATCTATAAATGCAACCATATAATCCACAATTTATCTAAGGTTGCACAAGATATGAATACTGTCTAAATTTTGTTGTTTCTTGCCCTCTTACTAATGACTGATCTTTATTGCCCTGCTATTTCTGTTCTCTTATTTACTAAGCCAGGACTAAAGCCAGGAACATGTTGGAGTTGCTGAACATGTGAAGATCCCAACGCTATCTAGATTTTTGCTTGTTTTCTTATGTCTATATTTTCTCCCTCGACACCAAATATAACATGACAGGTAGGTTACTAGGACTGCTTGGTCCAGGTTTTGGTCACTAGAGAACCATCATATTGTTTTACCGCCAAAAGAGGTATAATGTACATATTTTTAAATGCAACCATATAATCCAGAATTTTCCTACGGTTGCACAAGACATGAATACTGTCTGAAATTTGGTGTTTTTTGTTCCCTTACTCCAGACTGATCTTTATTGCCCTCCTTTTTCTGTTCTCTTTTTTACTAAGCCAGGACTAAAACCAGGAACATGTTGGACGTACTAGATATTTCAAGATCCCAACTGGATCTATATTTCTGCAGGATTTCTCATGTCTATATATTCTCCCTCGACACCAGATATAACATGACAGGTAGGTAACTAGGACTGCTTGGTCCAGCTTCTAGTCACCAGAGAACCATAGGATTATTTTATCTGTAAATGTAACCATATAATCCGGAATTTATCTAAGGTTGCAAGATATGAATACTGTCTGAAATTTGGTGTTTTTTGCCCTCTTACTAAAAACTGATCTTTATTTCCCTACTTTTTCTGTTCTCTTTTTTACTAAGCCAGGACCGATGCTAGGAACATCTTGGACCTAGTGATATGTCCAGATCCCAACGGTATCTATATTTTTTCATGTTTTCTCATGTTTATATTTTTTCCTTCGATACCAGAAATAACATGACAGGTAGGTTACTTGGACTGCTTGTTTCAGATTCAACTCACCGGAGAACCATAAGATTATTTTACCTGCAAAAGAGGTATAATGTACATATCTGTAACTACAACAATATAATCCAGAATTTATCTAAGGTTGCACAAGATATGAATACTGTCTGAAATTTGGTGTCTTTTGCCCTCTTACTACAGACTGATGTTTATTGCCCTCCTTTTTCTTTTCTCTTTTTGACTAAACCAGGACTGATACCAGGAACATCTTCGAGCTGCTTGATATGTCAAAATCACAACGGTATCAATATATTTGCATGTTTTCTCATGTCTATATTTTCTCCCTAGACACCACATATAACATGACAGGTAGGTTACTTAAACTGCTTGCTTCAGCTTCAATTTTTTCTATTAACCGGAGAATCACCATCGACTACTGGACTTTTGTGGATCGAATCGACCGCTTCGTCAGAGGCTCAACTTC